>Ga0209344_10000271_pt1 | contig 101808 bp, 89 predicted proteins | sample Cruoilmetagenom6_FD_187293 | JGI IMG/M metagenome (GOLD analysis project Ga0209344, IMG submission 187293) | Oil polluted marine microbial communities from Coal Oil Point, Santa Barbara, California, USA - Santa Barbara Oil Seep Sample 6 (SPAdes)... | ecosystem: Environmental > Aquatic > Marine...
TAGAGCAGGGTTTTGATCAAAACTATCAATTGCCATTAAAGCGATTTCTTTATCTCCCCTTTATGCATTCAGAAAAATTAGAAGATCAGCGCTATTGTATTGAATTATGCGAAAAAGCCAACGATCCAGACGGCGTAAATTTTGGCCAAATTCACCTGGACGTCATTGAAAAGTTCAACCGCTTCCCTCATCGCAACGAAGTACTAGGCCGCCAATCAACCCCTGAAGAACTCAAATTCCTACAAGAGGGTGGCTTCAAGGCTTAAGCAGCGGTTAGTTTTGCGGATGCCCTAGAGGCATCTCAATTGAGATGAGAAAATTTTCCGCTTATGACCCTGAAGAGAAATAAATATTTAGGGGCAAAACTTATTATCTCGCCAAATTTTTATAAATATAAACTCAAATTCATTACGAGAATTATGTCATAATGAATATTATTCTTAATCTCTTCTAAAACAAACGAGACTTTATATGATCGAAGTTTTTTCTGAACCGCTCAAACGGTTTCTTCCAGAAGTGACACAGTTTGAAAAACAATTAACTAAGGCTGAATGCTTCGATAAAATTGGCTTGAATTCACAAAGTGAGCGTTACCCTGAAACACTTTCTGTAAACGCTTACTTGAAGAACTGCTATTTCTTTTTTTCGTGCAATTCTTATGAGGAAATTGGGCTAGGTTTTTGTGATCCTAACCGCAAATTGATAACAGTTGTCTTTTCAATTAGAGGGTTACTTAAAGAACAATCTATAGGCCCTTTGTGTAAAAGCATTCTAAATTTGCCCAATATGATTGAACGACTTAAGATTTCTGATGGCTTAAGAGATCTAACTATTGAAGAAAAAGGCCTGATAAAGAATACTATAAGTGACTACTTAGTATTACTCGACTATGAGGGGTTTCCATTAGAAGGGTATGATGAAGAAAAATTAATCGATCTTGCTACTCAATATATGGGTAAGCACCCAGAAATTTTTAGCGAACGAAATTCTAATTCACGAACGATCTATCGTCCTGAAGAATTAAGAAAATGGTTAAAGTCAAATGATATTTTTAATGACTTAGATAGCACCGAGTTTAAACTCATGAGCTTTTATGTTTTTAAAATGGTTAAAAAGACTGCTAATTCATATCACAATAAGGAAATGAGAGATAAGTATGCATAAAGAAGAATAAGCAATTTTGACTGAAATAGCATTAGATATCTATAAAAATAAAAATCAAAAAAATTTCCCCTAATGGCACTTAGCTGAAAAATCGTTTTCCATCCATACGATGAAGGAGCTCAGCCCTTTTCGGGCTGAGGGACATGACGCCATTGGCGTCCGGCGTAAGCGCCGCGCCCTCGCAGGCCTACCGCTTCAACGGTAGAATAGCCGTGAGAGAAAAGCACGGTTGCTAGTGGGTATCTTAAGTGCCAGCTAAAAAAATAAATAGATAAAATTTTAATATAATCTACCCACCAAGATTGAGAGAAAGACAATAGCCTTGTGTTAAGGTCTCGTAAATTAACAAAGACTGTTACCTTTAATGGTGCTTAAATAAACCAATCCAGGTAACCCGTCTTTATGGCCAATACAATTTATAGGGTGTAATTTGTCTAGAAGTAGTAGTAGCAGTAGTAAACCGTCATCTCAAATTCCAGAAAACCTAATAATTTCAGAACATGAAGTTGCAGAAATGGCCACAGTTCTTGTTGGAAAATATGGGACACAAGCAATTAATATCGCGGCCTTTTTCCTGGATGAACATCTAGAGTTAAGAGATCATGAACGAGCTGAGAGCTGGTTAAAAGTGATGACTTATCTTGATGTGCAACATGATCAAACCATAGTTGAAAGCCAGCTCAACTAATCACGCCTTGGAATTTTCTTTGAATAAGAGCTCCCATGGTCCAATTTTCTTATTTGGCAATATCCTAACAGTAATACAATAAAATATAGGCAGAACGTCTCTATAGATGCTAGAAGCCACGCATGATGATTTGCAATAGATCATAAACCTAAAACCATGATGAAGCGTTCTTGGGAACAAAGATGAAATGATTGCTAAGGTAAATTCTATCCTAAATCGATTGCGTGGCGATTCTGATGGCTCAGTTAGCAGCCGAAATGCTATTTTAGCATTTGTTATCCGCGTAGGAAGCGCTGGGTTAGCATATCTTAGCCAAATCTTACTGGCCCGTTGGATGGGCAGTTATGAATATGGAATTTATGCCTACGTTTGGGTTTGGTTGTTATTGTTGGGCGGTCTTTCAACCATTGGGTTGAATACAGCTGTCATTCGGTTCATTCCAGAATATACTGAAAAAAATGAGCTGGATAAGCTACGAGGCATTATATTCCAAAGCCGCGTTATAACTTTACTTGTCTCAACAGCGCTCATGTGTATCAGCTTAGCATTGCTGTTTTTGTTAAAAGACTATGTTGAGAGTTATGTCTTTTTACCGGCCATTCTTGTTCTCTTGTGCCTACCAGCTTATGCGATCACTGATTTGCATGATTCAATGGCCCGCGGCTATAGCTGGATGAACATGGCGCTCATTCCGCCCTTTCTCTTGCGTCCAATGTTGATATTATTTGGCATGGCAACTGCTTATGCGGCAGGCTTGCCTCTAACGGCTCTCACGGCAATTTCAGTAGCAGTCGGGGCAACATGGCTAACATCTGTTATACAAATAGCCTTCCTTCATCCGCACATTCGCAAAGAAGTGCCAGCTGGAGAAAAGCAGAAGGAAACCAAGTTCTGGCTCATAACGGCTTTTCCTATTCTGTTGGTAGAAAGTTTTGTGCTTTTCTTGCAAAACACTGATGTGTTGGTGCTCTCGCAATATCATCCCCCTTCAGATATCGCGCAATATTACGCCGCCCTTAAAACCATCAATCTAATAACCTTTGTCCATTTCGCAGTGGCCAATGCAGTGGCCAATCGGTTCTCTGCTTATGAGGCAAGGGGGGACAAAGAGCGCCTGGCTGCATTCATCCGTCAATCCGTCAAATGGACCTTCTGGCCATCCTTGGGAGCAGCAATCTTGCTATTAGCAATGGGTAAACCGTTATTGTGGTTGTTCGGCCCTGAATTCACAAATGCCTATCCAGTAATGTTTATATTGGCCATTGGCTTGGTCATTAAGTCGATGTTTGGACCAGCAGAATATGTATTGAACATGCTGGGCGAGCAAAAGCTCTGCGCTATCCTGCTGTTCTTAACAGCGCTAATAAACTTAGGCCTAAATTTCCTCCTCATCCCTCACTACGGCCTAATCGGCGCAGCCAGCGCCACAGCCCTCTCTCTAACTTTAGCGGCTGTCTTCTTCTTCATAACCGTAAAAATCCGCCTAGAAATCAATATCTTTGCTTTTGGTGGTAAGCACTAGGTCAGTCTAAAAGGTCAATGCTACCTCTCGCGTGAGGAGGGGTGGATACCGTATCAAGTCCGGGATGACGAAGTATGTAAGCTGGAGTGTTTGAAATGGCCGTGAAAGAAAAGGCGAACTCAATGACGTGAAGCAGGGAGCACCCTTCTTAGAGCGCACACAAGACGCCAAGGGCCGTCCGTCACCTAGTCCCCCCCTCGGAGGCCTGCCACTTCAGCGTCAGAATAGCCTGAGAGAAAACAAAAACTAAAATTTACGAAGAAGGAGTGACGCCACTTGGGCGTCAGAACATGGCATCCAAAGGATGCCCGGCGCAGGCGCCGCCCCCGCGGAGGTATTTGCACTTCAGCGCAAATTTACCGTGAGCGAAAAAAGAACGCTATATTTTGGCCCCCAAAATTAGCGTCCAAAATGTTTTATATTCAGATTTAGGGTCGTAAACGAGAGCGATGCCGATATGTTTGGCATCAGGTAGAAGAAGGTTTTTATTGTGCCCTGGGCTGTCTTTCCACCCTTGCATCACTTCTTTAATTGAGAGTTGGCCAGTGCCAACATTCTCAGCGGCCAATTGCGGATTGTAACCAGAGCGCTCAACGCGATCCCAAGGATTAGATCCGTCTGATCCATAATGAGAAATGCGATCATGTTTGGCCAAGTCAGATGAGTGTTTCTTGGCGGTTTCGCTCAATTTTGGGTCAATGGTAACAGTGCTCAACCCCTTGATCTTACGGTATTGATTAATAAGTTTAACCGCTTCGTTTGGGTTGAGTTTCACCTTCCTGTAATCGCGATGTTGAAACGCGCCAACAGGGGCTTTATCATAAGTTCCTTCAGGTAATTTTCCAGCAGCCAATTCTTTTTTTGAGAGTTTTTCTACACCATCTGATTTTGGTGTATAGAGCTCAGAATTCGCTTCAGTGGCACTAAAAATGCCTTCATTCAGCGGAATAGTCGAGCATCCAGAAAGTAACAATACAAATAACATTTGTAAGGATATAAGAGCAGGTCTCATTACGCTAAACCCTCCTTACTACAAATTGAATAAAACTTTATCATTTCTGTATATTACAACTTTATTCTTAACAACAAGTTCACGATTAAAAGTCGGATGAAACCTTAAATATTCACCCAAATAGTGGATTGAGATCTCTAAATAAAGCAAGTAACTCGCCAAGTTGATAGTGATCAAGACACCTTTTGGTGAATATAGTTAATGAAAACTAAAAGGGGAAAAATCTAACTCTCCGAGATTAATCGTGAAATACGCGGTGCTAACTCATGTTTCACGTCTACTTTCGTAAAAAAAAGGGACGGAAATATGACTTTTAGCCATTCTAGAGCGTTTGGTCTGATTTTGTGTGCTTTTATAGTTAAGGAAGCACTGAAATGATCAGGGGAGGAAGCAAACTTTAAGCTTAAAAGCTCTTTGTAAAGCAGTACAATATTTGGTGATTCGTCTAAAAAATGGCGCAGAAAATTGCCAGATATCCGTATCTTGTAGAAATTCAAGGTCAACAATCAGGCCAAGTTTCACTCCGGATGCGTCAATAAGGATCGAATGTTTAGAATATCGCCCGGTTGCTTGTTACAGATGCCTATTGGTCATCTGAAGCGCAAAAGCCAATCTGAAGGCGCACTTAAAAAGCGCGGTTGCTTGTGCCGGTTGCTAGTGGGCAACCTGAAGGCACGCTAAAAAGACAACCTGAAGCGCATCTAGGAAGAGTAGTGGTTATGCAGCAAAGAGCAGTTATGCTACAGGATGCTCAAACATTAGAAGCACGTCTTAATACGCACATTCTAGAAAATATTGTGCTCTTAAGATTAGCTTTTGGTGCTGAAGAGGGCGAAACAGAAGTCCAGTTGCGCAAAGACTTGCATCCAATTGTGATGCATCAAGTCAGCGCAAAAGAATGGCGTTCTGTTTTAGGCCAAATCATAGTAAACCTTGTTGATTGTGGTTTCATGCGCCCTGTTCGCGCAAACGCTTATATGTGCACAGAAAATAGCGCTACGAGAATTATGCAGTTTTTAGAGGTGACGCGATTACCAAAGCTTGCCTGGCATGAAATGAGAGATGGCTATCTAACAGCACTCGCTCTTAATTTAGCGCCAAATGGAAAATTAGCACAAAGGCTGCTATCAGCCGAAGGCCTAAGAAGCGCCATTATTATAGATCATTTCGCACTTCCATATGACATCGCCACAGCAAGTGTTGAGCAAATTCGTGTCGGTCTTGCAACAGTGGCAGAGCGCCGCGGCCTCACTTCTGGAATTCGTACCACACCAATCCACGAAAAAAACTTATCACATAAAGAGGCCGTGATGATGGGCGCGAAATTATTAAAGTCGCGCCATGTGGTTGAAAGTGATGGAGAATTAATGGCATGCCTTGCTGCCGAAGTCGTAGGCGCAATGAATGAAAGTGCTTCTGAGCTTCGTCAAATGCTATTTCGCCAATTGATTAGCAGTAAAGAATCAAGTGAACTGCCCAAAAGGATGGCCCCAGTTCTAGAAACTCCACCAGAATTACCTGAGTTTACTCGTGAGGTAAAAGCGATTGCTGCTGAAAGTGCTGTTGGTTGGCCAGGGAACAAACGCGCGTTTATTTCCCATGTATGGCGCGATTTAAAAGCAAAGTTCCCTTTGTGGAGTTTGAACGAAGACGAATATAAAGACATGATTTTAAACGCACAGCGCGCTGGGTTATTACGCCTCACAATCGCTGATCTACGTGATAAATCTAATGTTGAAGACGTTGCTGAAAGTCGCATCGCCTATAAAAATTCCGAATGGCATTTTATAAGGGTGGAAGATGAGAATGAGTAAAGGACACACCATGACAGTTGCAAGTATGGCAGAAAATGCGACATGGAAGCCAAACGCCCAAACCTTCGAACATTCCATCACCTGGGAAGATGATGTCTGGCGCGTTGATCCGTTTGACGTGGAAGAAGTGCACAAAACGGCACGTGTTAAATTTAACGAAATTCTCGACAGCGTCACGTTAGCGCCGCATCGTGTGCAATCACGCATGATGCTCTTTCACGGGCAATCCGGCGCGGGTAAAACGCATCTCATTCGTGCTCTACGTACCTCATCTCATTTAACACGCCGTGCTTATTTCGGTTATGCGCAAATGACACCAGACGTCACCAATTATGCAGACTACTATTTAAGGCGTCTCATTAATGCGCTTGAAAAGCCCTATGATCCGGTAGACTTCGGTGAAAGCGGCTTGGTGCGTATGTCAAATCGCCTTGTCAAAGAAGCTGAGTTAATCGAAGAGACTCAAATTGAAGAGCTGAGGGAAGGTGAATTCGGTTCTGAGGAACTTGGTGAGCTCATCATAGACATGGCTGATGATATCGTTTCATCACATCCCTTTATTGAAGAAGACCTAGACGCAAATCTTGTGCGCGCTCTTCTTTATTTACAAAGAAATGATCCGCGCATTGATCAACGGGTACGACAATTCCTTTATGGCACAGTCTTAACCAAGCGCAGTCATCAAATGGTTCCAGCCCTAGAAATCAAAACATCTCAAGATAGGGCCTTCGAACTCATTGAATCTATTGGTAAAATCACCTATGCAACGGAAGGGTCTCCGCTTGTCTTCTGCATTGACCAAGTTGAAGATCTGCGCTTTTTTGATGACCCTGAAGAGCGCTTCCAAAAAGCCATTCGTGATTTGATCCAAATTGCAAACCGCGTTTCATCTTCAATCGTGTTGATTTCTTGTCTTGATGATTTCTATTTTCAAATGCGTCAATTTCTACCGCAAAGTTTCATTGATCGCATAGAAAAAACTGAGCCTGTACTCCTAGGTGAAATGTGTAGTGCCGATGAAGCTCGCATGATTTTAAATCGCCGCATTAGTCAGGCCTTTCACAAGGCCAAAGGCGCTTCAACGGACGAGACACCGCCACGAGCTGAAGATATTTTTGGTGAAAGCTTCTTTCATGAAGTGGCTGGCTTACCGACGAGACGTTTGCTCGAAGCTTCGCAAACGCGTTGGTTAGAGCTGTCTGGTGAAAAACCATGTTCGATGGATGAGAAGGAAGCTTCTCAATTCACACCAGCATCACAAACACCGGCTTCAGTGCAAACTGGTTCGAACCTAACAAACAAATTGACACCAGCCAGAGTGTCTCCTTTGGTTGAAGCGCGCCAAGTCGCAGCTGAAGATCTTAACCAGCTTTGGGAAAAGTTCACATTTGACCATCAGCCAGAAATTCCGGCAGATGAAGGTGAGCTTATGAGTGTGTTGGCAAGCGCATTAGTCTTAGCCAAAGACGAATGCGAACAAGGAACTGAGATAGAGATCGAGCCAATTGGTTGGATCGAAGAAGTTTCAGCCATTGATGTGATCGTGTCACACGGTAGTGGGCAAAAAGAAAATTCACGTCTCTTTATGTGTAACCGCTCAAGTCAGGGCGGTGGATTGCGCCGTCAAATGGAGCGGGTCATGGCGTCGACCCAAGGCCGCAAACCAGTTGTGTTACGGGCTAGTGATTTCCCGCCGAATGCTAAAAGTTCGACAGCCGTTGCTGTTCGGCAATATTTACAAAGTGGCGGCAACCGGTTGGTCATCCCGATCTATGAATGGGAGCGGATGATCATGGTGAAAGATTTCCGTGAAAAATACCATAAAGATCCGAACATCAAAACCTGGACACAGTCAGTCCGGCCGTTAAGGGATTTGCCGTCTGTGCGTATGTTGCTGGGCCTCTCACATGGAGATGATGGCAGCTCAACGACAATGCATAATCAATTAACCGGTGGCGCCGCAGCAGCGCCCAATCTTGAGCTTATTGATACGGTGAGTGAAACAAAACATGAAACAGTGTCTCATGCGGGGCTGTCTCAAGAACCGCCCGTTACACCATCTGCCATTGAAACACAGCTCAATGCTCAAATGGAACAAATAGAAAATGATGAAGGCTCACATTTGCCAGCTGGTGTTACCGATGGTGTTTTGCGCCTTGGTCATGCCATGCGTAACCCAACAGAATTAGCCAACTTGGAAACAAGTTTGCTAAGACGTCACGCAGCAGTGCTTGGTGGCTCAGGTTCAGGTAAAACTACACTTGCTCTCTCGTTAATCGAACAGCTATTGATGCAAGATATCCCGGCCGTTCTAATCGATAGAAAAGGTGACCTTTGCTCTTATGCAAATTCAGATGTTTGGGAAGATGACCCGAACGATACTGAAGAGCGCCGCGCTCAAAAAGAGTACCTTAGAGAACACACTGATATTGCAGTCTACACGCCAGGTCGTACATCTGGTCGCCCAATCTCTATCACGCTCTTGCCACAAGGCATGGCTGACTTGCATGACCATGAGCAGTTAGAGCTGGCCAATATGTCAGCAGCAGCCTTAGGTGAAATGCTTCACTTAGGCGTCTCACCAACTCACCAACGTTATAGCGGCATTCTCTCTGTTGCTCTGAAGCTATTGGGTGAATTTGCTAGAAAAGAAGTCACACTAACAGACCTGATCACCTTCATGGATGAGGAAGAATCAGAACTGACAGAAGTGATCTCACGGATGGATCCAAATGGCCGTTTGCGCAAAGATTTGGTTGCCCAACTAGATAGTTTAAGTCACCGGAATTATGCACTCTTTGATGGTGCCGGTGAATCCATGTCTATGGATGCATTTTTAGGCCGTGAAAAGCATAAAAAAGAAGGTAAAACAAAGCTTTCCATTATTTACACTGGTTTCCTGGGTGATAATGAAAACATCTTATTCTGGGTGGCTCAGTTCCTTGGGGAAGCGCTGCGTTTCTGCCAGCGCAACCCATCAGATGTGCTACAAGCCATGGTGATGTTTGACGAGGCTGATTTATACATCCCAGCTAACTCAAAACCAGCCACGAAAGAGCCATTAGAAAGCTTACTAAAACGGGCCCGTTCTGCCGGTATGGGGCTGATGCTCGCGACACAAAGTCCGGGCGACCTTGACTATAAATCAAGAGATCAAATCACGTCGTGGTTCATTGGTAAGGTGAGAGAAGACACAGCACTTCGAAAACTACGCGCAGCCTTTTCAAGCGATAGTGGGATCGACCCGGCTCTTGTGTTACCGAACCAAACAGTTGGCGAATTCCACTTAATTCAAGAAGGCGCAGTAAAAGCGATCAAATCACAACGCTCACTAATTCAGGCTGATCAAGTCCCGTTCGATCGGATCGAAGAATTAGGCCGCGAAACTCTAGGCAAAGACCCAAGCAGTCAAATCGGTTTTAAATTTGAATAGATAAAAAAGCGGCTCAAAGTTAGAGCCGCTTTTTTCTTTCCTAAGTTACCTTCTGTTCTTAAGAATGAAGAAATAAGCGCGTCGCCCCCGGCTTGGCGTTTCACAAGCAGAATAGATATAAAGAAAAAATAAAACCCACAACCAGCCGAAGACAAAAAAAGTAGGCCATAGCCCTCAGCGCTTAGCGCTGCGTCGTCGCAGGGCGGCAGCTTTGCTGCCATTGCCCGTGAGACAAACCATTGAATTCATCTAAAAAGCTTGCTAAATCAAACCATGGCAGATTGTCCCGGAATATATAAATTATCAGAAATGAAAGACGGCCTCTTGGCGCGTATCCGCATACCAGGCGGTATCTTGTCATCAAAGCAAGCCAGAGTATTGAGCTATGCTGCGAAAACCTATGGCAACGGTACACTTGACCTCACCAACAGAGCGAATATTCAATTGCGCGGTATCAAGCCAGAGGCCACAGATGAACTTGTCCAGACACTTTTAACAGAAAAATTAATTTCTCAATCAATTGAGCATGATCGTTTGCGCAATATCACCATGGACCCGTTAGCAGGATTATGTGATGAGCTAATCGATTGTAAAGCTATGGTCAAAAACTTGGATGAAGCACTAATTAAATTAGAGTACCCGGAAATTTATTCACCGAAAATGGCGTTCGTGTTTGATGGTGGCGGGCAAACTAATATCAGCGCTACCCTCCATGACTTCGCATTTTTAGCTGTTAAGAATGAGGACACAAATGATGAGCCAAAATTTCAGTTAAGTTTGGCAGGAACGTTAACATCTCACTATCTAGATCCGGAAATAATCATAGACGAGATCTTGACTATTTTAGAGCGCTTAAGGCCATATAATGGTTTTTCAAATCAATCTGAAATTGCAGAAGATCAAACGAAAAACATCCGTATAAAAAATTTAATGTCCCAGTTAGGCGGGCAGCAGCTTCTGGATATCATCGCACCAGATAGCAATGCCGTTCTGCTGGGGAAAAATAAAAACAAACAATTAAACCATCCGAAAAATCTAACTGAGCAAAAAGATAAGAGTAAAAATGCAATCAATTTGATATCACCAACCGGACGATTGAAATTTTTTCAATTAGAAGGTCTGGCCGAATTAGTAGACAGCCACGGCTGTGGTGAACTGCGTCTGACCACCTGGCAAGGTGTACTTCTTCCCTCAATAGATGAAGATGATATTGCAGATATTTGGGAAAAATCCGAGGCCATGGCCTTGCTCACTCAACAAAGCGAACAAAATCTACAAATTATATCTTGCGCAGGGAGTGAGGGCTGTATCCATGGCGGCTTTGAGACAAAGTTAACAGCCTTGAATTTACGCGACGAACTTTCTGAATTGGCCATGCCAAACCCAGTATCAATCCACCTGTCAGCCTGTGAAAAGGGGTGCGCCACACGCAATAACACCCACTATCTAATTATGCAGAAACGCAGCTCTGATAAGGTTACTCTATATACAAATGCAGGCCCAAACACCAAAAAACCTGGCAAACCCATTGAAAAAAAACAATTGATTTCTGAAATTAAGAAATTGATCTAACTTCAGCTCAGTGAATAGCCGTGAGACAAAGCAAACTTAAATTATATGAAGTGAACATGCTTCACTTCAGGCTAAGAATGAAGATTAAGAAGCTTACAACCTGCCGAAGACAAAAAACGTAGTCCCTAGGCTGTCAGCGTCTAGCGCTGCACCGTCGTAGGGCGGCAGCTTCACTGCCATTGCCCATGAGGCATAAAAGAGAAACTTAAGCTTGCGCTTTAAAGCGCCTCGCTGCATAACGTGGTGTGAAAAAATATTAAAGAATTGAAAAAACTAAATGGACTACATTAAAGACGGCGCTGAGATCTATAAGCGCTCATTCGCGACCATTAGAGCTGAATCTGACTTCTCCAACATTCCTGCAGATCTTGAAAAAGTTGTTGTGCGGATGATTCATGCGGTTGGAACAACAGATTTACCCAAAGATGTTGGGTTTTCAAAAGATGTGCTTCAAAAAGGGCGCGCTGCTTTAGAAGCGGGTAGGCCAGTGTTGTGTGATGCAATGATGGTGGCAAACGGTATAACCAGAGCGCGCTTGCCAGCAAATAACGAAGTGATTTGCACATTGCACGCTGAGACTGTCCCTGCCTTGGCAAAAGAAATTGGCAACACAAGAACAGCCGCAGCCCTTGATTTTTGGCGAGATAAAATTGAAGGATCTGTTGTGGTGATTGGCAATGCGCCAACAGCTCTGTTTCGGTTATTAGAACTCTTAGATGAAGGCTGGCCAAAACCGGCAGCAATTTTAGGCTTGCCAGTTGGATTTATTGGTGCCGCTGAATCAAAAGAAGAGTTGAGCCTCAATCCGCGTGGAGTTCCGTTTCTCACGGTTCATGGACGTAGAGGCGGTTCAGCCATGGCAGTGGCCGCGCTAAATGCGATCGCGAAGGAAAAAGAATAAATGAGCGATGGTGTAGTACAGGCTGGTACTAAAGAGGACAAGGGTGCTGAAAATAAAAAAGGCCAACTTTTTGGTCTGGGCGTCGGTCCAGGTGACCCTGAACTCGTCACGATGAAAGCAGTAAAGCTTTTAGCACAGTCTGACGTGATCGCCTTTCCTTCAGCCAAAGCCAGTGGTGGAAATGCCCGCAAAACAGTTGAGCCTTACATTACAGAAAATCATGAGCTCATGCCGTTGATCTATCCAGTGACAGCTGGGCCGGTTGCAGATACCAGCTCTTACTTGCCAATTATAAATAAATTTTATGATGAAACAGCAGAAGAAATCGCAAAGATTTTGGATAAAGGTAAAAATGTTTCAATCATCTGCGCAGGTGATCCATTTGTTTTTGGCTCATACATGTATTGGCACGCTCGCCTCTCATATCGCTATGATGTAACAGTTGTGCCAGGAATTTCTTCCGTTCTGGCAGCGCCAGTGCAATTGGGCATGCCACTTTGCCACCGGGAAGATACAGTATCAATTCTCCCTGCAACGCTAAGTGAAGATGAATTGGTCGAGCGGTTAAATCAATGCGGCAGTGCTGTGATTATGAAACTGGGCCGAACATTTCCTAAAGTTGTTCGTGCATTAGAAAAAGCAAATATGATTGATAACGCTTATTATGTTGAACGGGCCACTATGGAAAAAGAGCGCATCTTACCAGTGAAAGATGTGAAGCCGAACGACGTTGCTTATTTCTCAGTGATTGTTATCCCCTGTGAAAAACCAGTTTAGAGTGAGAAGCCAGTTTAAAAGTTGAGCCCCGTACCTTCATGCAAAACATCGTCCAAAACATCGCAATTATCCTTCTCAATAATAAAGGGATCGAGACAGCGAAACTCATCCAAGAGCAAGTCAAGCCCCAAGGATACGTTCAGGCAGAGGTTATTATTTGGGGCTTAGAAGGTCGGGTAGACGGCGCTGATAAAACCTTCAAAGAAACAGGCGCTCAATTACGTGAGCTTTTTGAAAGTGGCGCAACCATAATAGGTCTTTGCGCATCAGGTATATTGATCCGCAGTTTAGCCCCTGTTTTAAATAATAAGCGCAAAGAACCACCTTTGCTCGTCGTCTCTGATGATGGAGCCCTCGTTGTGCCGTTGCTTGGCGGGTTAACTGGTGCCAATGAATTGGCCAAAGAAATTAGCCGTGTGACCACCGGCATCCCGGTCATTACCGCAAGTGGTGCGCGTCATTTTGCCTTGCAATTAGAGGCACCGCCAGAAACATATGTGTTGGCAAATCCTGATGAGGCCAAACGTGTCACATCGGATATTTTAAACGGGACAAGTTTGCAATTGGATGGTCATGCAAGTTGGCTGGAAGATAGTGGGCTTCCCTTCACGTTAAATGGTGAAATTACCATTCGCATTAGTGTGTTTGACGAAACACCGCCAAGCAACGGCTTGCTTTATCATCCAAAGTCAGTGCTGGTTGAAGTCGAAAATCCTGAAACAAACCTTGATGATATCGATAAAGCATTTGAAGAATTAGGGCTGGCAAAACAAGCAATTGCGGCCATAATCACAAATGAAAATGGACCGATACTCAGGGCTAAAAAACTAGCATCATCTTTAAACGTACCAGTGCGGATCGTTGACAATTATACGGATTTAAAAATAGCACGCCGCGCTAAAGTGCCAGAATCAAAAAACCTATCGCTCATTGAGCTCACTTTGCCTCCAAAAATAAATTATATCGGAAGAGCAATTGGCAAAGTGACAGTCATCGGATTGGGGCCTGGCAAAGCAAGCTGGCTCACTCCAGAAGTAAAGTTAGCACTTGAACAGGCAGAAATTCTCGTTGGCTATAAAACATATGTAGATATGGTGCCAGTACGTGTTGGCCAGCAACGCTTGGCGTCTGACAATCGCGTTGAGTTGGACCGCGCTAGAGATGCGCTTGATCTTGCTAATAAGGGGCGAAATGTCGTCGTTGTCTCCTCCGGAGATCCAGGTATTTTCGCAATGGCAAGCGCTGTTCTAGAGGCCATCGATAAAAACCCAGTGCGCTGGCAAAATATTGATTTTCAAGTATGCCCAGGCCTTTCCGCCATGCAAGGAGCTGCGTCCCTTACAGGTGCTCCATTAGGTCATGACTTTGCGGTGATCTCTCTTTCTGATATTCGCAAACCATTTGAGATCATTGAAAAACGATTAATCGCAGCCGCCCAATCAGACATGGTTATCGCCATTTATAATCCCGCATCAAAAACCCGCCGTGAGCAGGTTGTGCGCATGAAAGACCTATTATTGGAGCATAAAGCCCCTGAAATCATAATTTTACTGGCTAAAAATATTGGTAGAGATGGCGAGCAAACTCATTTCACAACTTTAAAAGAGTTGGATACAGACATGATTGATATGCGAACCATGTTGATCATTGGTTCGTCGAAAACAAAAGTGATTAAAGGCCCCAACCAAACCAAACTGCTTTATACTCCTAGGGATTATGAATAATCTTGTAAGAGATGAGAAAAGCTAGTTTTACGAGCTTCGACTTGACAGTTCAAAAGAACTGCGCACCATGCAAAAGAATAAAAAATGTATGATACAAAAAAGGAGTGACGCCGTAGTGGCGTCCGAGGCCAGCCCTGCACCTCGTAGGCCTATGAGCATCAGCTCATAGAATAGCCGTGAGAGAGAAAAACGGGACCTAAACTTGGTAGAAAAAAACGACAAAAAACTCAAATATGGCTGGACGACAGGGGCGTGTGCCACTGCTGCGACCAAAGCTGCGTTTGAAGCATTGATCACCGGTGTCTTCTCAAAGTCTGTCACAATAGTCCTACCCAAAGGACAAACTCCAACTTTTGCAGTCACCAACACTCAATTAAACTCGGAAAGCGCGACCGCTGGGATTATCAAGGACGCAGGTGACGATCCTGATGTCACCCACGGTGCAACGATCGTTTCAACGGTTTCCTGGGCTAATAAAAAATCAGCGAGCCAAAATTCTGATGTAAATATTATCACCTTCAAAGCTGGGCCAGGCGTCGGCATGGTCACAAAACCTGGGCTCCCAATTCAACCAGGAGAACCTGCGATTAATCCCGTCCCGCGTGAACTGATGACAAAAGTCATAGAGGAGTTAGCGAAAGAACATGGGGTGAGCTCGAACGTCATTATTGAAATTTCAGTGCCAAATGGTGAAAAAATTGCCAAGAGCACTTGGAATGGTCGCTTAGGTATCATTGGTGGCTTATCAATTTTGGGAACAACAGGTGTCGTCGTCCCCTATTCGTGTTCCGCTTGGATCCACTCCATCCACCGCGGTATTGATGTCGCAAGAGCCACGAATGCAGATCATATCGGGGCGGCCGTTGGCAATATGTCTGAAAAGTTGATTTTGAAAACTCATCCTCTGTCCGAGACAGATCTCATTGATATGGGGGATTTCGTTGGCGGCATGCTAAAATATTTAAAAAAGAACCCCGTGCCTAAAGTAACCATTGCCGGTGGCTTTGCCAAAATGAGTAAATTGGCAATGGGTGAAATGGACCTCCACTCAAAACGGTCTGTAGTTGATAAAACTTGGTTGGCGTCTCTCTTGGCATCCTTAGGGGCGACAGAAGAATTGGTAGAAAAAGCAAAATTAGCAAATACTGCGTTGGAAATTTTGAATTTAGCTCAAGATAATAATTTAGAAATCGGCAGAGTGGTGGCAGAAAAAGCCAAACAGAGCGTAGATGAGAAATTAACAGGTACAAATGTTGAGGCTAAGGTTGAGATTGAAATTCTGATTTGTGACAGAGCTGGTCAGCTTGTGGGGCGGGCAGCAAATAAGGATTTTTAAATATGATAAGCTATGATGAATTTAATGAATTTTGCAAATCTCTTCCACAAACAACATATGTTGTCCAATGGGGCGGTGCTCATGTTTGGAAGGTTGGAGATAAGGTTTTTGCCATAGGCGGTTGGAATAAAGGTAAAACATCGGGTGTGACATTTAAATGCTCTGAAATTTCCTATGAAATGTTAAGAGAGCAACCTGGCCTGCGCCCAGCCCCCTATTTGGCCTCAAGGGGAATGAAATGGATCCAAATGTATGATGATCCTGGATTAAGCAAAGAAGAGTTGTTTTCATATATCGAAGAGAGTTACCGTCAGGTAATCAAGAAGCTAACCAAGAAAAAAAGAAAAGAATTAAGTCTGGAAGAATAATCTAGACGTTTTGTTCGTTTAACATTAGAACTGGCTAATTAATTTAAGTGATCGATCTAGCTTCTCAGAAGAAGGAGCTTAGCCCTTTCCGGGCTGAGGGACATGGCAAGCTAGCTTGCCCGGCGCAAGCGCCGCCCCTCGGAGGCATTTGTGCCTTCGGCACAAATTTGCCGTGAGAGAAAAAATGACAAAGAAAATTTTTATCAAAAGCTACGGCTGCCAAATGAATGTGTATGATTCAGAACGCATGGCTGAATTAATGGACACCGAAGGCTATGAGCAAACAGACGATATGACAGATGCTGACATGGTTGTTTTGAATACCTGTCATATCCGTGAAAAAGCAGCTGAAAAGGTTTATTCTGAATTAGGCCGTATTCGTAAGAACAAAGAAAAACGAAGTGGGCAAGGTAAAGATACCATCATTGCAGTGGCTGGCTGTGTGGCTCAAGCTGAAGGCGAAGAAATCATTCGCCGTGCCCCTATTGTTAATATGGTTGTCGGGCCTCAGTCTTATCAGAATTTACCTGAACTATTAGATGAATTTAAAACAGGTAAAAAGCCAGTTATTCAAACTGAGTTTCCTGAAGAAGATAAGTTTGGGAAATTACCAGGTATCACGGCAAGCTCACCATGTTCTTTTGTCACTGTGCAAGAAGGGTGTGATAAGTTTTGCACATTTTGTGTCGTGCCTTATACAAGGGGCGGTGAATTTTCGCGAGGTGCAAAGCAAATCATCGACGATGCCAACCGTCTTGTTGAGCAAGGTGTACGCGAATTAACTCTGCTTGGACAAAATGTAAATGGTTACCATGGTGAGGGATTGAACGGCAAAGATTGGTCCCTAGCAAGATTGCTTGATGAGTTGAGTAAAATTGAGGGGATTGAACGCCTTCGATATACCACAAGTCATCCTCGCGATATGGAGGATGACTTGATTGAGCTTCACAGAGATAACCCTAAAGTGATGCCCTATTTGCACCTTCCGTTTCAATCTGGCTCAGATAAAATCCTAAAAGACATGAACCGCCGCCACACGCGCGACTTTTATATCGAGTTAGTTGATCGCATTAGAGAGGCGCAACCAGAGTTAGCACTATCGACCGATATCATAGTTGGCTTCCCTGGAGAAACAGACAAAGATTTCCAGGACACAATGGATTTAGTTGAGACCATTGGTTACGCCAGTGCTTATTCGTTTAAATATAGCCCGCGCCCTGGCACACCGGCCGCTGAAATTGAAGAGCAGATAGAAGAAGACGTGATGAAAGAGCGCCTTGCCATATTGCAAAAACGGCTCAGTGAACAACAAAAATCTTTCAATGACAGCAAAGTTGGTAGTCAAATGACTGTTTTACTTGAAAAAATTGGAAAAAAAGAAGGCCAGTTAATTGGTCGCTCACCCTATCTTCAGTCCGTGCATATCGAAACCGATCATGCTAAGATTGGAGATATGGTCGATGTAACAATTAAGTCTGCAACCTCAACCAGCTTGCAAGCCGTCATAAATTCATCATCATAGGCGTGGATAGTGAGGTTGCTATGTGGGCATCTGTATTTATTAGCTCCAAATTCTGTAGGTAACAGCGACGGTTGCTTGTGGGCAACCTGAAGGAGCACTAAAAAGCGCGGATGTGAAGTGGCATCTGAAGCGCCACAAAAAAGGGAGCACAAGTTTGGGGGCATATACAAAGTCCGGACAGGATAAAAAGGCTAAAAAAACAAGTCGTCATTCCCAATCTATTAGCTTTGAAGATAACCGTTTACTCGCAATTTTGCTCGGCGAATTTGATGGTAACCTCGCCATTATAGAAGATCGCTTAAACATCGATGCCTATATTCATGGCAATATCCTCACACTTGAAGGTTCAAAAGAACAATGCGAAATGGCTCAGGAAATTCTTGAGCATTTGTATAGTCGCATTACCACGGGAGCTGACTTGTCACCGGGTGATATTGACGGTGCGATCAGACATGCAGAAAGCTCGGAAATAACAGAAGAGGGCGATATGGAATCTGACCAGAAAAATAAAAGCGCTTCAAAATCTAGCTATGAACCTTTGGATAGAACATCCAACAAAAAAGAGAATAAAACTCCCAATAAAGATCGCGGAAAAAATTCAAAAAAGAGCGAGAATGGTAAAACTCCTAATGGCCAAAATCAAAATGGCCAGGCTCATATCCGCACACGAAAAAAACACATCACAGCAAGAACACCGCGCCAAAGCGAATATATCCGCAGTATAGAACTAAGTGATTTGATCTTTGCATTTGGCCCAGCAGGAACCGGTAAAACTTATATCGCTGTTGCTGCAGCAGCTGCTGCATTAGAGCAAGGCAAAGTTGAAAAAATAATACTCTCAAGACCGGCTGTAGAAGCTGGTGAACGATTGGGTTTTTTACCTGGCGATATGCGTGAAAAAGTCGACCCTTATTTACGCCCCCTATATGATGCTCTAGATGATTGTTTGCCTGTTGAACGTGTTGAAAAAGAAATTGAAAATAAGGTCATCGAAATAGCGCCGTTAGCATTCATGAGGGGCCGTACATTGACCAACAGCTTTATCATATTAGATGAAGCGCAAAATTGCACGACGATGCAAATGAAAATGTTTCTAACCCGTTTGGGCGAAGGATCAAAAATGGTCATCACCGGCGACCCAAGCCAGGTTGATTTGCCGCCAGGGCAAAAATCTGGGTTAATGGATGCGTCATATCTATTGCGCAATGTTGATGAGATTAAGCAAATCACCTTTAAGGGTGAAGATGTTGTGCGCCGTGATTTAGTCGCAAAAATCGTCGCGGCGTATGATAGTCAAGAACAGGGTAAAGACTAGTGGATCAAGGTGAGGTTTCAGAGCCAGAAACTCTTTCAATCGAATGGAGTGAGCTGAGGGATGGGCAGGACCTGGAAATAGAGGTCATTATTGAAGAACAAAAATGGTGTGAAATAAGCTCAGATTTTTCTTTTTTAAAAGAAGCCGCCTTTTTAGCACTTAGCCAGGAAGCAATTAAAACTGCTCCTTTAGCCATGAAATCACCACATCGTCTTGCTGTTTTAATGCTAAGCGATAATGCGTCAATCAGAGAGTTAAACAAAACCTATCGGGGTAAAGATAAAGCAACGAATGTTCTTTCATTTCCATCTTTTGAAACTCCTCTTCCCGGTGAAGAATCTGAACCAGTTCACATAGGTGATGCAATATTAGCCTACGAATATGTGGCAGAAGAGGCCAAAAATGAAAAAAAACCGATTAAATCGCATCTTTCTCATTTAGTTATTCATGGAGTGTTACATCTTTTGGGTTATGATCATGAGACAAGCAAAGATGCTGAGACAATGGAAACACTTGAAATTAGGCTTATGAAGCAGCTAGGATTAGACAATCCTTATGAAGGTGAGACTGTTATTTGAATGCGCCAATAGCTTTCAAGCCGATTACTCGCCGGAAACTTGAAGCACAAAAATGATTTTGATAAAAAATAGAAATAGATATTTTACAAGCTAATGACCGACGAAACCGTACCAAGTCCAGAAAATAATAAAACAGCTGATCTAGAGACTGAACCCTCAGAGACGGGTAAAATCAGGGATTTTATCAAAAAGACTTTGAGAACTTTATTCTCTGACAATATGTCGGATGATCTCAGAAATCAGTTAAAGCAAGCTGTTGATCTAGAGTCAGGCGAAAGTGATAGTTTTAGCAATCAAGAACGGGTTATGATCGCAAATATTTTGCGATTTGGTAGCTTGCGTGTTGAAGATGTCATGGTACCAAGAGCTGATATTGAAGCGATTGAAGAAACAGCCAGCTTAAAAGAACTATTAACTCACTTCGAAACAATTGGCCATTCCCGCATCCCCGTATACCGAGAAACTTTAGATGACCCAACAGGCATGGTTCATGTGAAAGATTTATTGTGCTGGATAGCAGAACAAGGTGATGCGCCAAATTCCAAAACGCAGCCAACTGTCGGGCTAAAAGTGATCTCCGGTGGCAGAGAAGCAAAAGAAGAAATAAAAGCGCCGACTTTAATTAAAGACATTGATCAATTCAAACTGACAGCCAAAGATTTTATGGTGCAAATTAAAGACGCCAAAATCTTACGTGACGTACTTTATGTTCCTCCATCAATGCCTGTTGTAAATTTGCTCCTTAGAATGCAATCAACCAGAGTTCACTTAGCCCTAGTCGTAGATGAATATGGCGGAACAGATGGATTGGTCTCCATTGAAGATTTGGTTGAGGAAGTAGTCGGTGAAATTGAAGATGAACATGATGACAATAACGACCGCTTAATGAGCGGCAACCTGGAAACAGGTCTAACAGCATCCGCTCGAACTCCCATTGAAGAGTTAGAACAAAGGATCAAATTAGATCTATTTACAAATGAAGAACGTGATGATGATATAGACACATTAGGGGGGCTTGTTTTCTCTATTGTTGGTCGTGTTCCTGTGCGCGGCGAAATTATAACCCATCCTACAGGGTTAGAATTTGAAGTGCTAAGCGCGGATCCAAGACGTATTAAAACTCTTAAAATTTCTATCAAAAATTAAATATCATTCCGCTCAAAAGTGGGTACCGGTTTTGGGAAAGAGGAATGTTTTAGTAATGACCGGAGCCAAAGGTTCATGTGGAATAAATATGCTCATAAAGTTTTGAGTTTAAACCAAACCATGAGCAAACTCTCAAACCGTAAAAAATATTTCATAGCATTCCTCTTAGGTATTTTTTCTACTTTGGCTATGCCACCCATTTCTTTTTGGCCCTGTCTATTCATTACATTCCCCATTCTCATCTGGTTGATTGACGGTGTTCGGTTAACCCAAAGAAACTCATCCGGAGTGCAAAAGCAGGTTTTTAAAATTGGCTGGTCATTTGGTTTCGGATATTTTTTGGTTTCGTTATATTGGTTAGGTTCCTCTTTTTTAATCGAGCCTGAAAAGTTTGCCTGGGCTCTTCCCTTTGCTGTAACCCTACTTCCTGCATTTCTAGGTTTGTTCTATGCAGTACCACTAGCAGTTTCGTCTCTTTTTTGGTCAAACGGACCGGAACGCTTGATAACATTCAGTATAGCTATTTTCATTGCGGATTGGCTTCGAAGCTATATTTTTACCGGCTTCCCGTGGAACCTCATAGGCCACAGTTTAACAGGGCAATTGGAGCTGATGCAGAGCGTATCTATATTTGGTCTTCTTGGACTGAGTGCAATGGCTGCGTTAATTTTTTCTACACCCACAATTTTAGTGCGCCCATTAGGTAGCGATGAAAAAAGTTCTTATAAGTTATCAGAAGGATTGCTGAGTAAAATACTGCCCCTGTTTTTTTCAGTTTTAGTGATTTTCTCGCTTTACGGGTTTGGAGTTCATAGAATTCGCGAAGAGGGATCAACAAAATTCATCAAAGGAATTGAGTTGGTCTTGGTCCAGCCTAATATTTCTCAAAAAGATAAAGTAGATTTAAAAAAACGTCCCTCGGTTCTTTTAAAAACCATTGAGCTTACAGAAACTCTGCCTCCATTAGATCAAACCAAAAATCAACAAAGATTGATCGTTTGGCCTGAAACGGCAATTCCTTTTGCATTAAATCGCTCACCAACAATTTTAAAAAGATTGGATGAAATGTTGGGCGGGGGAAGCACGCTTATTTCAGGCGCCTTCCATGTTGAAGGTAACCAAGATCTAAAAGGAGGAAACAACTACAAAGTTTTTAATAGCTTGTTTGTTGTGAATGATCAGGGAGAGATAGAAAACCTGTATGACAAAAATCATCTGGTCCCCTTTGGTGAATATCTCCCCTTTCCCCAACTTTTCAGAGCCATTGGCTTGAACGCTATAGCAGATGAAAGAGGGGGATTTAAAACTGGGCCAAAGCCGTCTCCAGTTCAACTAAAAACGATGCCGTCCTTTCTACCCTCTATTTGTTACGAAGCCATTTTTCCTCTGCCTTCAACAACAGCGTTGAGTGGGGCTAAATGGTTGTTAAATATTTCAAATGATGGTTGGTTCGGAAATACTGTTGGGCCTCATCAGCATCTTCATCAAGTGCGGATGAGGGCTTTAGAAACAGGATTGCCCATGGTTAGATCTGTAAATGGCGGGATATCCGCGATCTTTGACGGTATTGGAAGAATAGTTAAAAAGACATCCTTAAATAAAAAGGTAATAATAGTTTCCGCAATACCTAAAAAATCTAAAATTTATATTTTACCGTTTCCGAAAGAATTACTAAGTTTTTTAATCTTACTCATTTTCGGCGTACTAATCAGTACAGAGAAAATTTTGACAAATCGTTAAAAATTATCTAGCAAGCACTAACTAAGATATAAAAAATCGATAGGTTTTCAGGCCGGTTTGGGCTAAAAGTCGATTTCATATATAATATGTCAGCATGCAAATAATTAGTACTAAGCATAACACTAGTTAGTACTTATGGCCCTTACTGGGAGAAATTTATGGATACGATGACGGGTTCAGCCAATCAACCAAGAAAACCAAATCCGATAGATATCCATGTTGGTGGTCGCATTCGCTTGCGCCGAATGATGAGTGGTTTAAGCCAAGAAAAACTAGGTGAGCAAATGGGCCTCACTTTTCAACAAATTCAAAAATATGAAAAAGGTGCGAACAGAGTAGGCGCTAGTCGTTTATTTCAACTTGCAAAAGTTTTGGAAGTTCCAATCTCATACTTTTTCGATGACATTGAAACTGAAGCCCCAGGTGATATGCAAGCAGGCTTTGCAGAATCTAAATCTCAGGATTTTGTTCTCGAATTTCTGAACTCACGGGAAGGACTGGAATTAAACAGGGCCTTTGTAAAAATTCAAGACCCTCAAGTTCGCCGCCGGGTTATAGATCTCATCAGAAGTTTATCCGAAGAACCTAATAATACAAAAGATGAAAAGTCACAATAATATTGTAGAAAAAACTTGACCAATAGCTCTCCTTTCTGCAAAGAGTCCCCTCTAAGTATAAATGTTCAATCAAAGTTAATATTTTGCCATTTTTGGGGAGTGTAAACGTGACGCGTCAAAGTTATTTATTTACAAGCGAATCCGTATCTGAAGGCCATCCAGATAAAGTATGTGATCGTATTTCAGATGCCATCGTTGATACATATCTTGCCGTTGATCCTGATAGCCGTGTCGCTGTTGAAACTCTAACAACAACCAATAAAGTTGTGCTCGCTGGCGAAGTTCGCTGTGCTGGTAGCGTGACCAAAGAAACGTTAATAGCTGCTGCACGCCGCGCGATTAAAGACATCGGCTATGAACAAGACGGTTTCCATCATGCAACAGCAGACATAGAGTGCCTTGTTCACGAACAATCAGTTGATATCGCACAAGGTGTGGATGCTGATGGCGATAAGGAAAAAGATGAAGGTGCTGGAGACCAGGGCATCATGTTTGGCTATGCATGCCGTGAAACAGATGTCCTTATGCCTGCTCCGATCCACTATTCACACAAAATTTTACAAAACATGGCCAAAGCACGCCATGATGGCTCCTGCCCTGAATTTGGCCCGGATGCTAAAAGTCAGGTGACTTTGGCATATGAAAATGGCGTACCGGTAAGGGCGACATCTGTGGTTGTTTCTACTCAGCACAGTGAAGGCACTGATCAAGCTGTGCTTCGTGAAAAAGTTCGTGGTTTCATTGAAGGTGTGTTGCCAGAAGGTTGGATGTGCCCGGATGAAGAGTTATATGTGAACCCAACAGGCCGCTTTGTAATCGGCGGCCCAGACGGTGACGCAGGTTTAACAGGTCGCAAAATTATTGTTGATACCTATGGCGGAGCAGCGCCTCATGGTGGTGGTGCTTTCTCAGGTAAAGACTCAACCAAAGTTGACCGCTCAGCTGCCTATGCATCTCGCTACTTGGCAAAAAACATCGTAGCAGCTGAATTAGCTAACAAATGTACACTACAGCTTTCATATGCCATCGGCGTTTCAAAGCCGTTATCAATCTATGTAGATCTGCATGGCACGGGCAATGTGGATGAAAGCAAGCTTGAAACCGTTTTAATGGAAGTCATGGATCTGAGCCCACGTGGTATTCGTGAGCACCTTGCTCTCACTAAACCAATTTTTGAGCGCACAGCTGCATATGGTCACTTTGGTCGCACTCCAGATGCTGATGGCGGGTTCTCTTGGGAGCGCACAGATCTGGTTGATCAACTGAAAAGCGCTATTAGTTAAGAAATGATCAGGGTAAGCAATACTTGAAAGAAGCAAGTTGATTGCGAACATTGATCTGAAGCAAATGAAAAAACTTATTTAACCTTCATGTAGGCTATCTACATGAAGGTTAAATATATTAATAGAAAACTTCATCACATGGCTGAAGACCTTACCAAAAAAAGCTACATTTTCGGTCGTCAGAAGTGTAAAAAACTAAGTGCAAGACAGCAAAGTTTAGTTGAAAACCTGCTGCCCAAACTTCTAATTAACCCAGATAAACCATTTAATGAAGATGAGCTTAGTGCCGAAAATCAAGAGCTATGGTTAGAAATTGGTTTTGGCGGCGGTGAACATTTAAGTGCAACAGCAAAAGCTAACTCCCATATTCAATTCATTGGTTGTGAACCATTTCTAAATGGTATCGCTAAATTATTGGTCGCTATTGAGAGTGAAAACTTAGAAAATATCCGAATTTTTGACCATGATGCGCGTAAGATCGTTAATTGGTTGCCCGATGAAAGTCTAAGTCGTATTTATTTACTCTATCCAGACCCATGGCCTAAAAAACGCCACCGTAAACGTCGGTTTGTGACCTCAGAAACCCTGGAAATGCTTGCTAGAGTGCTAAAACCTGGGGCTGATTTTATCATTGCATCGGATATTGGTGATTATATACGGACATCCCTAAGTGCTATTGAGCAAAGTTCAGATTTTGTTTGGTCGCCGCAATCGAAGGCAGATTGGCGAACACCCCCCAAAGGGTGGCCAAGTACTAGATATGAACAAAAGGCGTTCAGAGAAGGCCGTTATCCAACATATCTAAAAGTTAAGCGGGCTTCTTAAGGGGTAGAGTTTTAATAAAATACACCTGGAAGCAGGGTGTTGCAGTGATTAACTCTTTGAATTCGTCAAATAAAAAGTGTAAAGCCAATGATTATGCGGTGAACATATTGGCCACAACCATAAAAAAACTTGCGATTTATCCAATTAAGCACTATATAACTAGTCAACTCATGATCATGCCTCATTTGATCATCTCTCGTCAGAGTGGGTCCTCGGGTCCGCTCTTTTTGTTTTGATGAATTGAAAAAGGTACATTCTTAGAGAATGGTGAGTAGTAAAGAAGTTTAAACTAACGATACGAAGAGGGAGTGACGCCACTTAGGCGTCAGGACATGGCAGCGTGAGCGCGCCGCCCCTCGTAGGCAATTGTGCGGATGCTGGTGGGCATCTGAAGCACCACAAAAAGCTGAGAGAGAAAATGGAAACCGAAGATCTAGATAAAAGATTCGTAACAGAATCTGGGCTGGCTGGTGATATTGCCTCACTAATAGAGCCTGTAATTGTAGATCTAGGCTATTTATTGGTTCGTGTGGTTGTCTCTGGCCGAGACGGTATGACGGTTCAAATTATGGCTGATAAAGCGGACGGCAGTTTTGGTGTGAAGGATTGTGAGGTCATATCAAGGGAATTATCTCCTTATTTAGATAGCCACGATCCAATTCCTGGTGGGTATCATTTGGAGGTTTCTTCATCTGGTATTGATCGCCCGTTAGTTCGTATGAGAGATTTCAAGAACTGGCAGGGGTTTGAAGCCAAAATTGAAACAAAGCAGGCTATTGATGGCCGAAAAAGATTTCGAGGCATAATAGAAGGCTTCGAAGATGAAGAATTGCTTTTAAATGTAACTTTAGCGGATGGTGAAGAGCCTGTAACTCTAGGGTTTAATAAAGCAATGATTGCTAGCTCAAAGCTTGTAATGACAGATGAATTATTAAAAAGTGCACAAGAACGCACTCAATCAAAGCAAGATGGTTAGTTCGATGAATTAATCAAACGGCACTATATGTTAAGCGGAGAATGAAATGGCTGTAAGCGCCAATCGGTTAGAACTGTTGCAAATCGCAGAAGCAGTCGCCCGTGAGAAGTCGATCAATCGTGAAGTCGTGATTGAAGCTATGGAAGATGCCATTCAAAAGGCAGCGAAATCCCGCTATGGCAGTGAAAATGAAATTCAAGCCAAAATTGACCCTGAAACAGGGGAAATAAAATTATCTCGTTTGCTAGAGGTTGTTGAAACCGTGGTGAATGAAGCAACTGAAATCACCTTAAAAGCCGCGAAGCGCGCTCAAAAAGACATTGAAGTTGGTCAAGTTCTAGCTGAAGACTTGCCTCCGTTAGATTTTGGCCGTGTAGCGGCTCAAAACGCAAAGCAAGTGATTGTGCAAAAAGTACGCGATGCTGAGCGTGAACGTCAATATGAAGAATATAGAGACCGCATCGGCGAAGTCGCAAACGGTACGGTCAAGCGTGTTGAATATGGCAATGTGGTTGTAGATCTCGGCCGTGCAGAAGCCATTGTTCGCCGTGATGAAAGCTTGCCACGTGAAAATTTTCGTTACGGTGATCGGGTTCGTGCTTACATCTATGATGTGCGCCGCGAACAAAGAGGTCCGCAAATTTTCCTCAGCCGGACACGTCCAGAATTTATGGCGAAACTATTCGCTCAGGAAGTTCCTGAAATCTATGACAATATCGTCAATATTAAATCTGTTGCTCGTGATCCTGGTAGTCGCGCTAAAATCGCGGTTCTAAGTCAAGATAGCTCAATTGACCCTGTTGGTGCTTGCGTAGGTATGCGCGGCGCTCGAGTGCAAGCTGTCGTTAATGAGCTACAGGGCGAAAAAATTGATATCATTCCATGGTCACATGATGCGGCCACATTCATCGTTAACGCCTTAGCGCCAGCCGAAGTTGTTAAAGTTGTTCTTGATGAAGACTTAGAGCGTATTGAAGTTGTTGTGCCTGACGATCAACTAAGCCTGGCCATTGGTCGCCGTGGTCAAAATGTTCGCCTTGCATCTCAGTTAACGGGATGGGAAATTGACATCCTGACTGAGCAACAAGAATCAGAACAACGTCAGAAAGAATTTGCTGAACGTACTGAAAAATTCATGAAAGCATTGGATGTTGATGAATTTATCGCTCAGTTACTTGCTTCTGAAGGCTTCACCTCAGTTAACGAAGTTGCCTTTGTAGAGCCAAGTGAAATTTCTTCAATTGAAGGGTTCGATGAAGATACTGCAGATGAAATACAAACCCGTGCTCGTGAGCATCTTGAAGCTAGAGAAGCTGAGCTTGAAAAGCGCTGCAAAGATTTGAAAATTCAAGATGATATTCGCGAAGTCGAAGGGCTTTCGATTGAAATGCTTGTAGCGCTCGGCGAAAATGACGTGAAATGCGTTGAAGATTTAGCTGAATGCGCAACAGACGACCTCATCGGTTGGAGCGAGCGTAAAGACGGTGAAGTAACAAAATATACCGGCTTCTTGGATGGATTTAATATTCGCAAATTCCAAGCTGAAGAAATGATCATGACAGCTCGTGTAAAAGCCGGTTGGATCAGTGAAGAAGACTTGAAAAAGGATGAGCCTGAAGAAGAAGCAGGCGAAGAAGAAGCTCCTGTTGTTGAAGAACCAGTTGCATCAACGCCTTTGTCTGATGCTGAAGCAATGTTCGCCGAAAAGGGTGAAAAAGAAGAGTAGTTAAGTGATCTAAATGCTTAGGTTGCTTATGCGGTTGTCTTGTGGGCAACCCTGGCACACTAAAAGAGGCATCTGGAGTTAATAGCTACTATTGTTGGTAGGTAACGCGACGGATGCCTAGTGGGCATCTGAAGGAGCAATAAACAGCGCGGATGCCTAGTGGGCATCTGAAGTGCAACAAGAAAGAATGAAGACCATAGAAAAGGAGAGTAAAGGGCCTGAACGGCGATGTGCACTAACAAACGAGGTTATGCAAAAAAACAAAATGCTTCGTTTTGTATTATCGCCAGAAAATGTCGTAACGCCAGATTTAAAGGCGAAATTACCTGGACGCGGCGTTTGGATAAGTGCCAAACGCAGTTCAATAAAAGAAGCGGTGAAGCGTAAAACGTTTCATCGAGGCTTTGCTAAAGACATTTCAATTGGTTCTGAAATCGATCAACAGGTAGAGGATTTGTTGGAAAAAGCCGCAATAGGGCGGCTAAAGCTAGCAAATAAATCGGGTCTAGCCATCTTTGGGTTTACAAAACTCATGGCAGCCATCGAAAAAGAGAGTATAATAGCCTTATTTCATGCAAGTGAAGCAAGTGTGGATACAGCAGGGAAGTTGGATTATAAGTTTCGAACAAAATCGGAACAGAGTGGCATTTTAGAACAAGGTGGCCTCAAAAATCCATGTTACTGCTTTAAAACTGAAGAATTGAGTTTGGCTTTTGGCCAAGCTAATGTCATACATGCAGGATTAAAAACTGGCGGAGCCGCAATCTCAATGGTTGAAGCAACGCAAAAGTTAATCACTTACAATGACGGCTAACTTAACTTTTATTAAGGCTAAGAGAGCTTTAGGCAAAGAATTAAAAATTAAGAGATTTTTATAAAGATAGAGAGAAAGTCTTTCATTTAGAACGATCTCTCAAACAGGTTAAGAGCAAAAGCCATTAAAACCAGTGTTGACGAGCAACAAAGAAGTTAAAATGGCAGTGGGTCGAAAAGAAAAGAAACGGAATCTGTGAGCGCAGATTCAGGAAATTTGGAATCTATGAGCGAAACAAAAGAAACTGGCAACAAATCTTCAGAGCAATCTGGCCGCGGGACACTAAAGTTAAAGCGGACAGTTGATGCCGGTCACGTTCGACAAAATGTAAGTGGTGGACGGTCGAAATCTGTCGTAGTCGAAAAAAAGAAAAAAAGAACGCTGACCAAACCGGGAGCGCCAGCTGAAAAACCTGCAAGCATAAAAGCAGAAGGCGAGCCAAAAGAGACGAATAAAGCACCTCAAGCGACAAGCAAAAGTCCTCCTAGGCAGGGAGCGAATTCTGGTGGTCGTTCATCAGGTAAAAGATCCGGTGGGCACAACAAGTCAGCACAAGGTGGCCAAGGCGGATTGTCAAATCATGAGCAAGCTGCCCGTCTCAGAGTTCTAGAAGAAGCCAAAGAGCGTCGCGAAGAAGAAGATCGCATTGCAAAAGAGCAAGCTGATCGCCGCGAACAAGATTCTATTAAAGCTAAAAAAGAACTTGAAATTAAACGTGTAGCCGAAGAAGAAGCTTTAAAAGCAAAAGAAGCCAAGAAAGAAGCCGAAAAACAGGTTGCAGAGAAACCAAAAACGGCAGGTAAAAAACCTTCGAAAGCACATTCTGCTAAATCGAACACGGCAAATGCTGACCCTAAAATTATTAATCCATTAGACCTAGAAGCCGCGAACGCTAAGGCTGAAGCATCTGGTGCTAAGCGCGTGATTAAGCCTCGTGAGATTACAGCAGTCTCTGTTTCTGAAGAAGCAAAGAAAAAGCAAAACAAAACTGAGCGTAATCGTCGTGGCGAAGGTCGCGTAAAAGGTCGTTTGACCATCGGTAATGCTCTGAATGAAACACAGCGTGAACGCTCACTTGCCTCATTAAAACGCAAGCGTGAACGTGAGAAAAATAAAGCAGCACCACAAACACCGCGTGAAAAAATTGTACGTGAAGTTATCATTCCTGAAACAGTCACCATTCAGGAATTGGCGAACCGTATGACTGAGCGCGGCGTTGATGTTATTAAATTTATGATGCAACAAGGCCAGATGCATAAGATTAATGATCTAATCGATGCAGACACAGCTGAATTGATTGTACAGGAATTTGGACACACACCACGCCGAGTATCGGAAGCTGATGTGGAAGAAGGCCTTTATACAACAGAAGTTGAAGATGGTGAAAATGTAGAAGTAAGAGCTCCAGTTGTAACAATCATGGGCCACGTTGATCATGGTAAAACGTCACTTCTTGATGCATTGCGTAAAGCTAATGTTGTATCTGGTGAAGCTGGTGGTATCACTCAACATATTGGTGCTTATCAGGTCGAAACTGAAGATAATAGGAAAGTGACTTTCATCGATACACCTGGTCACGAAGCCTTTACAGCCATGCGTGAGCGCGGTGCTAAGGTAACAGACTTGGTGATCCTGGTTGTCGCAGCCGACGATGGTGTAAAACAACAAACTATTGAAGCAATTAATCACGCAAAAGCTGCTGATGTACCTTTGATTGTCGCAATCAATAAAATGGATAAACCTGATGCTAATCCACAGCGTGTAAGAACAGATCTTCTGCAACATGAAGTTATTGTTGAAAGCATGAGTGGTGAAACTCTTGAAGTTGAAGTGTCTGCAAAAACAGGCGATGGCCTCAACACTTTGCTTGAAGCCATTCATATGCAGGCAGAAATTCTTGAGCTTAAAGCTAACCCTGATCGCCGTGCTGAAGGTATTGTTATTGAAGCTCAACTAGAACGTGGCCGTGGTCCTGTTGGAACAATGCTAGTTCAAAGAGGCACAATTAAAATTGGCCAAATTATTGTGGCAGGCCGTGCTTGGGGTAAAGTGCGCGCACTTATCAATGATCGTGGTGAAAACGTGGTTGAAGCTGGACCATCCGTACCAGTTGAAGTGCTTGGTTTTAACACAGCTCCTGAAGCTGGTGACCAATTTGGCATCGTTGAAAATGAAGCAAGAGCACGTGAAATCACTGAGTATCGCATTAAGAAACGCCGTGATATTCGGGCAGCTGGTGCTGGTTCTGTTCGTACATTAGAGCAAATGATGAATCAGCTTCATGAAGCTGATGTCAAAGAAATCCCAGTTCTTATTAAAGGTGACGTACAAGGTTCTGTTGAAGCTATTGTTGCTGCACTCGATAAATTGGGAACAGATGAAGTTGTCGCCCGTGTCATTCATAGCGGTGTTGGTGGTATCACAGAATCTGATATCTCGTTAGCCAATGCTAGTGATGCAATTATCTTTGGCTTTAACGTGCGCGCCAATATCCAGGCACGTGCCGTAGCTCAGCAACATGGTTTAGAAATCAGATATTACTCTGTGATTTATGATCTGGTCGATGAAGTGAAAGACGCTATGTCTGGTCTCCTTGATCCAACGATTAAAGAACACTTTATTGGTAATGCTGAAATTCTTGATGTCTTCCACATTTCTAAAGTGGGTAAAGTGGCTGGTTGTCGTGTCACAGAAGGCAAGATGGAACGCGGAGCAGGTGTACGCCTAATTCGTGAAAATGTTGTTATTCATGAGGGCAAGCTTAGCACTTTGAAACGCTTTAAAGATGAAGTTAATGAAGTGCCAACTGGCCAGGAATGTGGTACAGCCTTTGAAAATTATCAAGACTTGAAAAAAGGCGATATCATCGAAGCATTCCGCATTGAGAAAATCGAGCGGACGCTTTAAGGCAGCGACTAATGGGAACATCAAAGCCTTCGGGCAACAGTGATAAACGGGCTAAAAAAGGGCCGAGCCAACGCCAGTTGCGCGTGGCTGAAAACTTGCGTCATGAATTGTCTCAAATCTTCACTCGAATTGATATTCGAGATGAAGATTTGTACGATATCGTCATTACAGTTTCCGAGATTCGCACCAGCCCAGACATGCGCCAAGCTACAGTTTTTGTCATGCCTCTTGGCGGCAAGAATAAAGACATTGTGATTAAGGCCCTTGGCCGGCATCGTAAATTCTTGCGCGGTGAATTGTCTAGAAAAGTGTCGTTAAAATATATGCCAGAGCTGCATTTCCGCTTGGATGAAACATTCGATGAATCAGGCCGCATTTCAGATGTATTGAACTCAAAAAAAGTCGCACAAGACCTGGGCGAAAAACCATCAGATGAAGCTGAAACAGAAACATCAATTGATGAGTAAAATGGTACCTAGTGCAGTTGGTTACAATAGGTATGTTTGGCTTATTGCTCCAGTCACAGAATAGTCGAGAGAGACAAAAAGTAGGAAATAGCAATTCCGAAGGAGGAACTCAGCCCTTTTGAGGCTGAGGAACATGGCGTAGCGGGAGCGAAGCCCGGTGCAAGCACCGTCCCCCTCGGAGGCCTGCCGCTTAAGCGGCAGAATAGCCGTGAGAGAAAACAATGGCACGCAAGCGCGGAGATCGTATAAATGGTTGGCTGGTCTTAGATAAACCTCTTGAACTCACATCCACAAAAGCAGTTAGCATCGTCAGACGTCTTTTCAATGCGAAAAAAGCTGGTCATGCAGGTACTTTAGACCCATTAGCAACAGGTATTTTGCCAATCGCGTTGGGAGAAGCGACCAAAACTGTGTCGAATGTGATGGAGGGTGGCAAGGTTTATGAATTCACAGTCAAATGGGGAGCAGAGACCACCACAGATGATCTTGAGGGTGAGGTCACTTCAACAAGCTTAAAGCGTCCGACAGAAGATGAGGTAAGAGATGCATTACCAATTTTTACCGGTACAATTCAGCAAACTCCCCCCGCTTTTTCAGCGATCAAAATTAACGGAAAGCGAGCTTATGACCTGGCTCGCAGTGGTGAAAAAGTCGAGATAAAGTCCCGAGAAGTCAATATTTACGATCTTTCCATCAAAAACTCCATTGAAGATGAAGAAATGACATTCATCGCAGAATGCGGAAAAGGAACCTATATTCGCGCGATTGCACGTGACCTAGGGCGAGAATTAGGTTGTTTAGGCCATGTAACACGGTTAAGACGAATAAAGAGCGGTCCTTTTACCGAAAATATGTCGATTTCACTGGAAAAATTAGAAGAGTTAAGTCATAGTGCAGCCGCTCGTGACGTATTGTTAGAACAATTATGTCCCATTGAGACCGCGCTGGACGACATCCCGGCATTGGCCATAAATGAGGACGACGCGGCTAGAGTACGATTAGGGCAAGCCGTTCTGTTAAAAGGACGCGATGCTCCAATCATCAAGGGGCCAGCATATGCAATGTCCGGATCAAATATCGTAGCTCTAGGAGTTGTCTCACAAGGTGAGTTTAAACCAGCACGCGTTATGAATTTCGGTGAATAGCCCAATTTATTTTAAAATATTTTTTAAGGAGAACACGATGTCGATTAGTCCTGCTCGTAAGCAAGAATTGATCAAAGAATACGCAGTAAAACCTGATGATACAGGATCACCAGAAGTGCAAGTTGCAATTCTGACAGAGCGTATCACAAACCTAACAGATCACTTCCAAGGTCACAAAAAAGACAATCACTCGCGTCGCGGCCTATTGAAAATGGTAAGCCAACGTCGTCGTTTGCTTGACTATGTGAAAGGCAAAAGTGATGAACGGTATCAGGATTTAATTAAGCGCCTCGGTATTCGTCGCTAAGTATTCGTCACTAATTGATGTTTCATTTAGTGGATATGATTTTAGATAGTGGGCATGCTTAAAAAAATAAGCTTGCCCCTTTCTTTTTTATAAGAGCTTTTATCTTAAATTTCCAAACATTTTGCGATGTCAGGGAAACCTCAAAGATTAAGACAGAAAACTTTGAAAAGAGCAGATGCACTTTTCATAAAAAACGGTTGCTAACGACGGTTGCCTTGGGTCGGTTTCTAGTAGGAAACCTAAAGACCTATCAAAAAACGCAACTGAAGGAGCACTAAAAAGCGGATGCTTGCGACGGTTACCTAGTGGGCAACTGAAGGAGCACTATAAAGTCCTCAGAGTGAGGCAGCACTAAATGGATGGGCCATTTAGTAACTGAACATGGCATTAAGGTTCTAATGAGGGAACTAATATGACTGTTCAGAAAGTTATGAAGAGAAAATATATGTTTGATATACATAAAGAAGAAATTGAATGGGGCGGTCGCACGCTAAAACTAGAAACAGGCAGAATTGCTCGCCAAGCACACGGTTCAGTACTTGCTCAATATGGAGAGACATCAGTCCTCGCAACAGTTGTTGCAGCTAAATCGGCAAAACCTGGCATTGATTTCTTCCCATTGACCGTAAACTATCAAGAAAAAGCTTATGCAGCTGGTAAAATTCCAGGCGGTTATTTTAAGCGCGAAGCACGTCCAAGTGAAAAAGAGACACTTGTATCTAGATTAATTGATCGTCCAATCCGTCCATTATTCGTTGATGGATTTAAAAATGAAACACAAGTGATCATCACTGTATTATCTCATGATATGGAAAATGATCCTGACGTATTAGCAATGGTCGCAGCGTCAGCAGCATTGACCATTTCTGGTGTGCCATTTATGGGGCCAATCGGTGGCTCACGTGTTGGTTATATCGACGGCGAATACGTACTTAACCCGACAATTGATCAAATGGAAGAAACCACTCTTGATCTCATCGTTGCCGGTACAACAGACGCTGTTCTTATGGTTGAATCTGAAGCTCAAGAATTGAACGAAGACGTTATGTTAGCTGCGGTTAACTTTGGTCACGATGCATGTGAGCCAGTAATTAACGCGATCATTAACTTAGCTGAAAAAGCTGCAAAAGATCCATGGGATCTTGTTGAAGTTGATAAATCAAAATATCAATCTGATGTTGAACGCATCGCTAAAGACGGTTTGATTGCAGCCTACAAGCTTGCTGATAAAGGCCAACGCCAAACAGCAATTGCTGAAATCAAATCTCAAGTTATGACAGAGTTAATGCCAGCTGAAGATAATGGTTCTGAAGCTGTGCTGCTCGGGGGTATTTTTAAATCTCTTGAAGGGTCTATCGTTCGTGGCTCTATCCTGGAGACAGGTATTCGTATTGACGGCCGCGATACAAAAACAGTACGCCCAATCTTAAGTGAAGTTGGAGTTCTACCAAGAACACACGGGTCTGCATTGTTCACACGCGGTGAAACACAAGCCATCGTTGTTGCCACATTAGGCACAGGCGAAGATGAGCAGTTTGTTGATCGCCTTGAAGGCACTTATAAAGAACGTTTCCTTCTTCACTATAACTTCCCTCCATATTCAGTTGGTGAAGTTGGTCGCTCTGGTTTTACAAGTCGGCGTGAAATTGGTCACGGTAAATTGGCTTGGCGTGCAATCCACCCAATGTTGCCTTCAAAAGAAGAGTTTCCATACACATTACGTGTCGTATCGGAAATCACTGAATCAAATGGTTCATCTTCTATGGCAACTGTTTGTGGTACATCACTTTCATTGATGGACGCTGGCGTTCCATTGAAAAAACCTGTTGCAGGTATCGCAATGGGCTTGATCAAAGAAGGTGATGACTTTGCGGTTCTATCAGACATTCTTGGTGATGAAGATCACTTAGGTGACATGGACTTTAAAGTTGCTGGTACAAAAGATGGTATCACAAGTCTGCAAATGGACATCAAAATCACAGGTATCACAAGAGAAATTATGGAAGTTGCATTGAACCAAGCGCAAGGCGGACGCCTTCACATTCTTGGTGAAATGAACAAAGCTCTTGATACATCTCGTGAAGAAGTTGGTGAGCACGCACCGCGCATTGAAACAATCACAATCCCAACGGATAAAATCCGCGAAGTGATTGGCCAAGGCGGTAGTGTGATCCGCTCTATCGTAGAAGAATCCGGTGCAAAAGTTGACATTAATGATGAAGGTATCATCAAAGTGGCAGCAGCGAATTCTGATAGCATCAATAAAGCTCTAACAATGATCAAGAGCATCACAGATGAACCTGAAGAAGGCGCAATCTATAAAGGTAAAGTCGTTAAGATTGTTGACTTCGGTGCTTTTGTGAACTTCTTTGGCGCGAAAGATGGCCTTGTTCATATCTCACAACTGACAAATGAATTCCGCCCGAAAACTGTGGGTGATGTTGTGAAAGAAGGTCAAGAGATCTTTGTGAAGCTTGTTGGCTTTGATGATCGCGGCAAAGTTCGCCTTTCAATGAAAGTTGTTAACCAGGAAACTGGTGAAGAAATCGTTGAAGATAAAGACGACTAAGTCATTCATTTTATTGTAAATAATAGTAAAGAAACGGGCCTTGTTTTGGGGCCCGTTTTTTATTTGAGATCGTAAAATTTTTTACAAAAAACTATATTAGGGGGGGCATTATGTTGGTAACGTCACCAGAACTCTTATCTGAAATGAAATAAAGTTCAGAGAGTTTTTCAAAAAATTAAAGAGATAAAAATGCGGGTCTTTCCGGCCAAGCAAAAACTAACTTCTCTTCAACACTCGCAACATCACCCGTTGTTAAAAGAGTAAGCCCAGCATCGGAAAAATCCGAGCCTAGATAATGACTGTGTCGTTTTAAATAATGATCAAGCGCTTGAGCGACGATGCGTGGCTGCGATAACACCCGGCAAGACGCAGGAAGGTGCTTGACGAACAACGGTTCAACAAGCGGGTAGTGCGTGCATCCAAGCACAGCAAAATGCGGGATTTTCTCAGCTGATTTTTCCATCATCAATGAAACATAATTGGCGACAAGATCATCTAAAATGTCTGTTGGTTCGCCAGCCTCAATCGCACCGGCTAAGTCGTTACAAGCCTGGTTCACCACATGAATTTGTGGGCAGCGTTTGCGGATCTCTTCATCAAACACAGCGCTTTCAATTGTCCGCTGTGTTGCAAAGACCGCAATCACATCTTCCTTGTACATTTGGGGGTATTGCGGCTCTGTCACGCCCCAAGGCGTTTGTGTTGCAACTTCAACGGTAGGGGCGATGATGCCAAGGACATTCCGGCCTTGCCAAGAAGAATTAGGCAACCAATGTTGCTGTAAAGTCCGGCAGGCAATTGAGGTCGCAGTATTGCAACCAAGCACAACGAGTTTACAACCTTGATTAAACAAAGCTTCAACGCCAGCTCTCGTCAAGTTAACAACCTCTTCAGAGCTGCGGTTGCCATAAGGAGCATTGGCATGATCGCCAAGATAGATAAAAGGAGTTGAGGGGAATTTATCCCTCAAAGCTTTAAGAACTGTCAGCCCACCGTGACCGGAATCAAAAACACCAATCATAAAATAGCACTCCGGTTAGGTTTAGTAAGGCTCTTAACTCATGAATTCAAAAAATGCTTCAGAAGTGTCTTAGCTCAAAAATATCATTCCGAAGAAGGAGGGACGCCCCTTCGGCGTCAGGACATGGCGTAGCCCGGTGCCTGGCACTGCCTCTCGGAGGGTCTACCGCTTTAGCGAGGTTGCATAGTGGCAACTGAAGCGCAACTAAAAAGCAATAGCCCGTGAGAGATACTAAAGCATGTCTTTGAATACATCAAAATTGACATGCTCTAGATTGTTAATAACCAGTAGATTTTAAAGACTCAAGGTCAGGCATGAACACAGTGTTATACCCACAATCAACATAATGTACTTCACCAGTAACTCCGCCAGAAAGATCAGACAGAAGGTAAAGGCCAGCACCTCCAACATCATCCAATTTAGGAGTGCGTTTCAACGGCGAATGTTGTTGTTGGAAATTAAACATCGAGCGAGCATCAGAAATACCAGCACCAGCTAACGTTCTCATCGGGCCAGCAGACATGGCGTTTACACGAATGTTGTCTGGTCCAAGGTCTGTTGCTAAATATTTAACACTGGTCTCTAACGCAGCTTTAGCAACACCCATAACATTATAGCAAGGCACAACTTTTTGAGCGCCAGCATAAGTAAGAGTAAGCATGCTACCACCATTTTTCATCAAAGGTGCAGCGCGTTTAGCAATCTCAGTGAATGAGAAACAAGAAATCACCATGGTGTTGATGAAGTTTTCACGGCTGGTATCGCAATAACGATCTTTAAGTTCATTCCGGTCAGAAAAGGCAAGAGCATGAACAACAAAATCAAGTTCACCCCATTTATCTCCAATCACATTAAAGACGTTATCAACGGTGGCTATATCGTTCACATCACAAGATTCAATGATCTCAGATCCGACAGATTCAGCTAATGGAATAGCGCGGCGTCCAAAGGCATCACCTTGATAGGTAAAGGCCAGTTCAGCGCCTTGCCCCGCCAACACACGGGCAATGCCCCATGCGATTGAGCGATCATTGGCAACGCCCATAATCAAACCTTTTTTACCAGCCATCATAGGGCCAGGTGTTGCAATATCAGTTGTATTTACAGGATCAGTCATCTGCTTAAGCCTAAAGTTATTTAATATTTTCAATTAATTAAAGAGTAAAATTTACAGAATTCCGCCAAAAAGTGGTAACCGGTTTTTGGAAAAAAGGAATGCTTGAGAAACAAAGTTAGCCGTCAAATTTTTTCATAACTAATGTTGCATTTGTTCCACCAAACCCAAAGCTATTTGACATGATAGCGTTAAGAGGTACATCCTGGCGTGTTTGAACAATTGGCACATTAGCAAAAGCTTCATCTAGCTCATCAATATGAGCAGATTCGCATATAAAGTTATTTTCTAGCATCAAGAGCGAATAAATAGCTTCTTGCACACCAGCAGCCCCGAGTGAGTGACCAGTTAGTGATTTCGTGCTTGAAATAGGCGGCATATCATCGCCGAATACGTCTCGTATAGCTTCAATCTCTTTAAGGTCGCCAATCGGCGTTGATGTTCCGTGCGGGTTGATATAATCAATTTTATCATTCACACCTTCAAGAGCGATCTTCATACAGCGAGCTGCGCCTTCACCAGAAGGAGCCACCATATCAAACCCATCAGAGTTCGCACCATAACCAATGACTTCAGCGATAATATTCGCGCCGCGCGCCTCGGCATGTTCAAGCGCTTCAAGAACTAACACACCAGCACCACCAGCAATAACAAATCCATCACGGTTCGCATCATAGGCGCGGCTAGCACGATCAGGAGTATCGTTAAAGTTGGATGACATAGCATTCATCGCATCAAATAAAACCGATAAAGTCCAATCAAGCTCTTCACCGCCACCAGCAAACATCACATCTTGTTTGCCCCATTGGATCTGCTCAACCGCATTGCCAATACAATGGCTTGAAGTCGAACAAGCAGACGAAATAGAATAGTTGATACCTTTAATTTTGAAAGGCGTGGCTAAAGTCGCAGAGTTCGTGCTCGACATAGACTTTGGAACTTCAAACGGACCAACTTTTTTAGGTCCACGATTTCTTGTCGTGTCAGCAGCTTTGACGATTGCTTTAGCAGATGGACCACCTGAGCCCATAATAAGGCCAGTGCGCTCATGGCTGATCTCTTTTTCCTCAAGTCCAGCCTGTGCAATAGCTTCTTCCATTGCCACATAGTTCCAAGCAGCACCCATGCCCATAAAGCGCTTGGCTTTCCGGTCAACCAAAGATAAAGCATCTAACGTCGGCGCGCCTTCAACCTGGCTTCTAAATCCAAGTTGAGCATATTGTTCAGCTTTACTTATTCCAGATTTACAATTTTTAAGACTATCTAAAACTTCGTCTCTATTGTTACCAATGCTGGAGACAATCCCCATACCTGTAATGACAACGCGTCTCATGTCTATTCCTTATCTATCGACCCCTCCTCACTAAAGAGAGAAGCTGCCAAACTCATTCAATGTTTGAAAGGTTCTACATAAATTTTAAAGAACCTGCCAATACTAATTTTAATACACTTATGTCCTGAGCACTGTGCTCAGAATAAAAACTAAAAAGAGTTCAAAAAGCCACAAATCCGGGTGCTTTTGCGGATGCTTAGTGGGCATTTGAAGCACATTGTGCGGATGCTTGTTGGGCATCTGAAGCACAGAAAAGCCCAAAAAGAAACACCCTAAGCTTCGTCGCCGCCAAATAAACCCACACGCAAATCTTTCGCATGAAAAATAGGTTCTCCATCAGCTTTTACAACACCTTCTGCAACTGCAAGTTTCAGGCGGCGTAAAATGAGGCGCTGAATATTAATTTCATAAGTAACTAATTTTGTTGTTGGCAAAACCATACCTGTAAATCTGACTTCACCAGTTGAGATCGCACGACCACGACCAGGTTCACCAAGCCATCCAAGGAAAAAGCCGGTTAACTGCCACAATGCATCCAAACCAAGACAGCCAGGCATCACGGGGTCACCTTCAAAATGACACGGGAAAAACCACAAATCAGGGTTAATATCAAATTCTGCAACAATCTGGCCTTTGCCAAATTCACCGCCATTATCATTTATTTCAGTAATGCGATCAAACATAAGCATGGGGGGCAAAGGAAGTTGAGCATTTCCAGGCCCAAACAATTCACCCCGTCCACATGTTAAAAGTTCTTCATAGCTATAATTGGATTGGCGATCCGCCATTGATGCACCCCGTCATTTTTGTTATATAGATACTAGTTCAGTCGTTTTGTAATATATTTTACATTACATACACGACAATTCAGACTATAATTATGCAGTTCACGATTACTCGTGAATAGTTGCTCGTAACATAATTGTAAAACCTCCAAAAGAGGCTGAATTATAAACACGTGATGTTTTTAACGTTTTTGTAACATATTACAAATTCAACATAAAACAAAGCAACATAACAATGCTAGTTATTTTAAATTTTTTTTGCCATGATTGTGCTTTATCTACTAAAAATGGTTTTTAAAATTTGATTTAGAACTCTTAAGCTCAAATACCAATTTAAATGTGCAGTGTTTGAGATGTGCACCTACTATATGGACCATGGATGACATGACGAATATATCAGAAATTGAAGTATCTCATCAAAAGCTTATTGATATGTCTGAAAAATTACGCACAGCAGGCATGCGGCCAACCCGCCAACGCGTCGCGTTAGGGGATTTGCTATTCAAAAATGGTGATCGTCACGTCTGTGCTGAAATTTTACACGAAGAAGCCGTTGAACATAAAATTCCTGTTTCATTAGCAACGGTTTATAACACTTTAAACCAGTTCCGTGATGCAGGCTTATTGCGCGAAGTGGCATTGGTGGGCACAAGAGTTTACTTTGATACGAATATGTCTGATCACCAACATTTCTATTTAGAAGAGAAAGCTGAACTTTTGGATATTCCTAATTCAGCCTTGTCAGTTTCAGGTTTGCCAGAAGCACCTGAAGGAATGGAAATCGCGGGCGTTGATATTGTTGTTCGTCTCAGACCTAAAAAATAACCCACTTACAGCAAATAATATCAGCTACTCTTAACCTTTACACGTCTCAAACCTTCAATCGCGGGTTTGTAGTTAGGGTTAATTGATAGTGCGCGTTGATAAGCGCGAGATGCTTCTACAGGAGCATTTTGTTTTTCAGCGGCAAGGCCACGATAAGTCCAGGCCTGATAGAACCCCTCCCTACGCCGTGCGGCGACGTAAAAATCATCATAAGCTTCTTTGTAATTACCCGAAGCAATACGACTTAAACCGCGTCCATAATAGGGGGCAGACGAGTTTGGTTGCAGGTCAATCGCACTGTTAAAATCGGCCAAAGCCAAAGCATTGTCACCGCGAGCTAGGTAAATCTCACCTCGATTAAAATAAGCACCGGCATGGTCAGGGGCAAATTCAAGCGTTTTATTGAAATCTGCCAAAGCTAAAGCTTGTTTGCTCTGAATGCGGTGCAGCATACCACGGCCAAAATATGCGATCGGATATTCTGTCGAAAGTGTCAGAGCCTGATCAAAATCACCCATAGCTTCATCAAATTTCTTTAAACGAACATATATAAGAGCCCTGTTAGCAAAGGCTTGATAATAACTAGGGTCAATTTCAATGGCTTTGGAAAAGTCGGCTATAGCTTTGGAGTAATTGCGCGCATCTCCATGGGCAGTTCCACGCATATTATAGGCGCTCGGGTCATCACGGTTTTGCTCAATCACACTGGAGAGCGAGAGAATATTATTCTCATGTTGCTTGGTGGAAAGGGGCTTTAAGGTTGCATAATTTTGCTCACCACTGATAACAGGCGCTTGGCAGCCTGATAGAGCAGAAATACAAACACTAAATAGGAAAAATCCTGATAATAATCTCATGAGAAAAACACCACTTAATTCAAAGCAATACAACCATTAAGCAATATAGTGTAAGATTGAGACCCAAATTTGATCGAATTAAAAATAGACCAAACATGTATCAATTCTTATAAAGTTTTTTTAAAAATATATTAAATCCGCAAAAACGAAAATAAGCCCACAAATGCAGGCTTATCATATATTTTACAGTCTATAAAAACTGAGCTACTTAATCTGATTGCTCAAACAATATAGCAAGGTGACAATATAGTTAGATCAAGGTCTGATTTCATCAAATCTAAAAAGATTTAGTTGGTCAGATGATTATCTAGCCAGATTTTTATCTAGAACGACCAGGAACCAAACCTTCACGTTGAGCTCTTTTGCGCGCAAGTTTGCGAGCGCGGCGAATAGCTTCAGCCTTCACACGAGCACGTTTCTCAGAAGGTTTTTCGTAAAAATTACGAAGCTTCATCTCACGGAAGATGCCTTCACGTTGCATTTTTTTCTTCAGCGCTTTTAGCGCCTGATCAACATTGTTATCGCGAACGAGTACTTGCACGCGTCTACCTCTCAAATATTAAGGTCCAAAATTCCAAATTTTACCAAATTTTAAAGGAATCTATTAAGGTGCTCAAAAGCCCTTATTGGACCGAGCCAATCTCTAGCTTATCCCAGTATCAAATATCTTCAGAAATGTCTATAGAAATGTCCGAGAAAGCTAAATATTTTTGCCAAAAATGGACACAAACTCCTTACTTGCCCCCCGAAGAAGGAGCTCAGCCCTTTTTCAGGGCAGTAGGACATGGCAGCGAGAGCTGCCCGGTGTCTAGCGCCGCCCTCGGGAGGCCTGCCGCTTCAGCGGTAGAATAGCCGTGAGAGATATAAAACTAGAAATACAAATAAGGGAGTGCTCTTTTTAGAGCATGTACATGGCAGCGAGAGCTGCCCGGTGCCTAGCACCGCCCCTCGGAGGCCTGCCGTTTCAGCGGCAGAATAGCCGTGAGAGAAAGAAACAACTCAATCAATATCATAAAGATAATTGATGTGTCCCATTTTACGTCCATCTCGAATTTCGTCTTTGCCATAAACATGCAAAATAGCCCCTTCACTAGAGGCCACTTCATTCCATCTGTCCATATCAGACCCAACCATATTAACCATCATTGTATTTGAATGCCGTCTCGTCGCCCCGAGTTGCCACCCAGCGACGGCACGAATATGGTTTTCAAATTGATCGCAGACACAGGCATCCATTGTCCAGTGCCCTGAATTATGAACACGGGGTGCGATTTCATTAACAATTAAAGGAGTGTCAGTAACACCGCCAACTGCAAAAAATTCGACTGCCAAAACACCAACGTAATTTAGTTTCTCAGCTATCTTGGCAGAAAAGGCGCGAGCAAGTTTCTCAAGATCCTCAGGAATGTTAGCCGGCACATGTGATTCAGCCAAAATCTGATTTCGGTGGACATTTTTAGGGCAATCATAAAAGACAATCTCACCCTTAAAGTCACGCGCAACCAGACAAGAAATTTCTAAATTAAAATTGACCAACTGTTCAAATACAGCAGGCTCCCCATTATAAGCTTTGATAGCAACATCTGGATCGATATTAGTCCCAAGCCTGATTTGCCCCTTGCCGTCATATCCCATGCGTCTGGTTTTTAAAATGCCGTCTTGTCCCAGTTTGTAGATAGCAGAGACAATATCAGTCTCGCGGCTGATTTCAAAATAAGGGGCAACAGGTATACCATGTGAAGTTAAGAATTTCTTTTCAGCCAACCGATCTTGCGAAATAGCAAGCGCTGTTTGTCCAGGAGCAATGGTCGTATATTTGGCGGCATGTTCATAGGTATCAAGTGGAATATTTTCAAATTCTACGGTTGCAACATCCACTTGTGAAGCAAACTCTTTCACAGCATTCAAATCAGTATAAGGAGCGACAGTTTGCTTTGCAGAAACTTCAAAGGCCGGTGCGCCATGCTGGGGAGAGTAGATATGAGTGTGAAGGCCAAGTCGCGCGGCTGCCATTGCAAGCATACGCCCAAGTTGACCGCCGCCAAAAATACCAATCGTTGATCCAGGAGCTAAAGGTTTGTTTATCATATTTTCACTTGGCTATCTTTAACAGGGCTATCTTCAAGCGTCTCAATCGACAGGGTATTGCGCGATCTTTTCTGTCTGTGCTTGCCGCCAAGCGACAATCCGCTCAAGCAGTTCTTCATCGTTACCGCTTAAAATCTGAGCCGCTAAAAGCCCTGCATTAGTAGCACCTGCCGCCCCAATAGCCAATGTACCAACTGCAACACCAGCTGGCATTTGCACAATTGATAGTAGGCTGTCTTGGCCAGAAAGCGCTTTACTTTGCACAGGTACCCCAAGAACAGGAAGAGGAGTTAAAGCAGCAACCATTCCAGGTAGATGAGCGGCGCCGCCAGCGCCAGCAATAATAACTTTAATGCCGCGGCCACGCGCAGACTTCGCAAAATCGTAGAGGCGATCAGGAGTACGGTGCGCTGAGATAATCTGGCATTCAAAAGGAACGTCCAGGTTTTCTAAGAGGTCTGCGCCAAGTTTCATAGTTGGCCAATCAGATTGGCTGCCCATTATGATGCTGATAAGTGGTGACTTTGATGCCATCTAAATCAATTAGAGTGTCCTCTAATTCTCCCCGAAATCATTTTTATGAGCTCTAAATTTCAGAGCCTTGTTTCATTGAAAGTTATTAGTGCTCAAAAGCTTAAATAAAATACATACGCCAAAGAAAACACTTATGTTTTCTTAGCTGGTAATAAAAAAGCTTTTAAATCAGCCTCGTACTAGAAGATGCAGTGTTTAATAATTTTAAATGATCAGTTGAAAAGCCGTGCATTATAGGCAGAAACATTAAATTTGCAAGCGCCGCCCCAATTCCCCCGAACCACGATAAATATTCACGCAATGATGTCAGGGAAAAAACGCTCTTCCAGGGTTCTTATTTCGTCTTTTAGAGATAATTTCTTCTTTTTCAGCCTGCGAAGCTTTAATTGGTCGACTTGAGCATCCGCTGTTAACGCTAAAATATCGCGATCAAGATCTCGGTGTTCTTGTCGTTTAGATGCTAAAAGAGTGCGAAAATCCGTGTCTTTAATGTCTATATTCTTAGAATCATCCAAAAGATTATACCCAGCCAGCTAAAAAGTTTATTTCACAAGAAAAAGGTTCAGCACAGTAACAACAAGCAAGAACCCATAAGAACGTACGGAACAAAGCAGATGTTGAAGGGCATCATTAGTTTTAAAACTAGTGAATACCGAATTTAGTTAAAACAGAAAGTCTTAAAGTTTAAGTGTGACATGTCGATCCACATCTTATGCTTAAAGTCTAGGATATAAAAAATTGATAAGAAAATCCAAAAAATCAGCTAAATATGCACAATATCCTATTAAATTTAGCTCATTTTCAATCAATTAAATCCATTACCATCAAGGGTAGGAAATGAATTTAAACGGCCGTTCTTATCTATTGAATGGCTACTCATAAATAAGGCGTTTTATATTTAGAAAATACATCGGAATACAGTTACAACTAATTGAAATAAAAAGATTAAACCAATTAAACGGAAGGTGTCTTTGTAACATTTGATTAGTGAAAGAACAATGAGAAAAAGAATAATATACAAGTATCCACACTAATAAAAATTTTAATTTCTTTTCAATATTGTAATCAAAGGGGATTAGACATAGGTAAAGTTCTATGAGACTATTTGAGTCTAAATGGAAACTAACTTACGGAGGATTGCATGGCAGTAGAAAACCATATTTCTGAACTGAGCCAAAGACACAGAGTACTGGATCTGAAAATTGAGAAAGAACAATCCCGACCGTTAATCGACGATGTAAAACTCGCAGAATTGAAACGCAAAAAACTTCAATTAAAAGACGAAATCAAACGTCTAGAATTAACAATTAATTAGAGCGTTCCGCCCAAAAGTGGGTACCGGTTTTGGGAAACAGGAACGCTTCAGTAAAAAAGAGCGTTCCGCCCAAAAGTGGTTGCCGGTTTTGGGAAATTGCGGATGCTTTGTGGGCATCTGAAGCAAGAAAAGGAACGCTTGAGTAAAAAAGAGCTATGCTCTATTTCCTCTCTTTTATAAGCTGGCTCCAAAATTGATGGCCAATAATTGGAGAACAAACCAAAAATAAAAGAAGACGGATGATTAAGGCGCGGAATTTCCCGCGCCTTTTAATATAAAATTACATCACATCTTTAGGCGGTATCTTCAAGAAGTGTACCCACACCATGAGCTGTAAAAAGCTCAAGCAAACAAGCATGACGAACGCGTCCATCAACAATCACAACACCTTCAACGCCATTTTCAACAACAGCCATTGAGCTTTCAATCTTTGGGATCATGCCCCCGCTAATGGTGCCATCAGCAATTAACCCGCGGGCTTGCCGAAGGGTTAGTTTATCAATTAGTTTACCACTTTTATCAAGCACACCAGTTACATCTGTTAGCAATAACAGTCGCTTAGCTTTAATGGCCTGAGCTAAATGCCCTGCAAAAGTATCTGCGTTGATATTAAAGGTCTCGCCATCACGCCCAGCTGCTATTGGCGCAATAACAGGGATCAAGTCGCTTTGAACCATCACCTCAACAATATGCGGGTTCATTTCAACCGGCTCTCCAACGAACCCAAGATCAACCATCTTCGTGGTATTTGATTTGGGGTCATGAGATAATTTCTCTAGCTTTTTAGCCGTCATCAAATGAGCATCTTTACCCGAAATACCGCAAGCCTTGCCGCCTTGATGGTTAATCGCAGTTACGATCTCTTTGTTAATTGAGCCTGCAAGCACCATTTGAACAATTTCAACGGTTGCTCTGTCAGTAACCCGAAGTCCATCTTTAAATTCGCTTTTAATCTGCAGACGCTCAAGCATTGCTCCAATTTGTGGCCCGCCACCATGAACAACAATCGGGTTAACGCCAGATTGTTTTAACAAAACAATATCTCGTGCAAAGCTGGCTGCTAGGGTTTCATCTCCCATGGCATTCCCGCCATATTTAATAACAACGGTTTGATTATCATAGCGCTGCATGAAAGGAAGGGCTTCAGACAAGATCTGAGCTTGACTTAAAGGTGAAGTGCTAGCAGTAGGGGCTTCAGCAGCTGATTTTGTCATAATTTATTCATCCAAAAAAGTGTCTTCAGGCTTTTTAGTGCGAATTGCCCTTAACCACAATCAATAAAAGTTGGTAAAGCTAACGTGAATCTGAGGCACTATTTGAAATAGTGATACCCAAAGCGTCAAATAATTGATAAATCTTAAAGGAGACTTGAACCCAATAAGGCTAAAGTGCTCAAAAGTAAACTATTACTGACTATCATATTTAAAAAAAGCTAAAGACTTCAACGACAAAGGGCTGGAGCAATAACATATAAAATTTACGTCCGTATTCGGCCACAAATTTTGCCTAATGTTTCGTCATATTTTTGTATTGTTCCAACTAAAAATGCGGTCAAAAAAACATAAGTCTAAACAGTATGATTAATCATATAGCTTAACCTCGGAGGCAGCTTGAGTAGAGTAGAGATGGCTGAACAACTAGATCAACAACTGCCGGCGACACGCAATTTGCACGAAAGCCTCTCACGCGCTGAAGAGCTGGCAACTCGGCGTAAACATTCTGTTGTAGGTTTAGATCACCTTCTGCTTGCACTTGGCCAAGATCCTGAGGCCGTTGCCGTTCTATTGGTTTGTAAAGTTGATGTTGAAGCCCTTTGTATGGATTTATTGCGAAAATTAGGCCCAGAAGCCCGTATGCGCAGCCCAAACACAGTCCCTCCTTCATTTGATGTCACGGTGCAAAATCTTATCGCACATGCATCAGCTGCAGCACTACAGGCTGGATACACTGAAATTGACGGTTCAAACATTCTATCTGCCATCATAAGTGGTGAAGGTGGAATGATAACTCATAAAATTTTGCAAAAACATGGGCTGACTTTCAATGAAACAGTTTTAAATCTTGAGAATAAAAAACAAAATAAAGATGAAAAACAAGCAGGCCTCGAACCAAAAAGCGAACAACAAGAACAGCCAAACCAAGCTGAAGGCCAGCCTGACCATGAGCAAAATGTAAATTATAAATTAGTTCCAGAAGTTGAAGGTAAAAAGTCTGTACGTGACCAAGGACCTGAAAAACGAACAGAACAGACAGCTGCTGATAAAGCAAAAGAGCCTCTGGTAAATGAAGCAAGCATAGACGGGCAAAATACAAAAGAGTTTGGTGAAAAGAGAAACCAGGGATCATTAGATTCGATCGTTCAGGCAGAAGCCCGCCCAGAAGATTATGGCATGTCTGTTGAGGGAAACGAATATCATCCGGTTCCTCCAAAAGTAGACCCCGCTCTATTAAAAGGAAACAAGGGGCTCAATCAAGCCCCATCAAATCCGCATCAGCATGCTCAGAACGTTGCAGTTAAAAACGGCCCGATGAAAGAGCAAATGCCATCTGGTCATCCGTTAACCGCACAAGGTCAGCAACAGTCACAGCGGCAACCTGGAAATGTACCCCCCCATCAAATGAATAAAGGGATGCCAGCTCCAGTTAATAAGTCATCAGCTCAATCTATTCGAGCGCCGCAACAACATATTGCAAATGAACAAGATCCTTTGCCATCAATTTTAAATAATCAAGGACCTCAAGGTTTAAGGGCTGAAAACCAAGATCCTAGAAATAAGGTTCAAAGAAACCAAACACAAAATGATTTACGGCAAGAAAACCCTACACCAGATGAACAAGGCGTTTTTCCTCAAGCCAAAGGCCGAAAAGTGAGTTTTAACAAGGCTGAATTTGGTCAGCCTTTAGCAGGCAAAGAGCCAGCAGTTGGAGAAGAACATCTAGACCTTCAAGAGCAAAAGGTGGCACCTCAGTCACAGCCTCAAGACAAGTTTATCAAAGAAGATAAATATGGCAACACACCGCCAAAACTTCCTGTTCCTCCTCATCCCGGCAGTGTTCAACGCGATGTCTCAAGAGATGACCCGCCTCATGTGGATTTATCCGAAAATGTAAGTCCTGCACCAAAAGGTGAAGGGAAAGAAGAGGTTCCGCTAAGAAGTGGTCAGAAAGCGATGCCTCCACATTTCCCGCAAATGCCAGAACCAAAACTGAATGAGCAGGGTGCAATCAACAGAGGGCTTATGGAGCAAGGGTCAATTGATCAAGCTCCATTAAACTTACCTCCAGTGGCACGTGAAGGCATTCCTCATGCACAAGGATACCCGGTGCCAGGCCAACTGGGTCAAGGTTTAAAAGGGAAAGAGCAATTAGGACAAGGACAACAAGGGCAACAGTTCCCAGCAAATAACATTGCGTCACCTCAACAAAGGCAGCAGCCAGCCCGTCCAGGCCAGCCACCATATTCCCATAGTCAAGCTCAGAATGGTCAACTCCAGCATGAGCAAACTCAGGAAAAGATGGATGGTATCGCTAACTCGATCGCCCAAAATCAAAAGAATAAAGAGCTTTTAGGAGGTCAAGACCAGGTAGTTGAGAATATTCCAAAAGTTATGCGGGTTGGTAAGGTTCACTATTTGGAAGTGCGGGTTGCAAAGTTTGCCAACACAGAAATTGAATTATCTCCGGAAGATTATGGTTTAAGGTCTAAGCAAAATAGCAATCCATTAACAAAAGCAATCACCGTTCGGCTCACAGGGCCAGATGGATTGTTTTTAATAGATTGCGCAACATCATCTACTCAATGGACAGAAATGCAAGGCGGTATAACCAATGATGCTGATTTTGCCGTTTGGCGTTGGCGTGTTTTGCCTCGCAAAAGCGGTGTATCAAAATTAAGGTTAGACATAACAGCACGTACAAGTAATGAAGACGGCTTAACAGCTGAAATCCCAATTCAGCCATCAAAATCTATAGATATAAAAGTTACACGTAATTATGGATCGATTTTCAAAAAGCTAATAATAATTGGTGGAATCTTTGCTGTTGGTTTCGGAGTGGCTCAATATGGTGAGAGAGCTTACAAGCTCGTACAAGAGCAAGTTAAAGAGTTCAGCCGCAAAGATTAAGCCAGAACTTGTCACCTAAAAGTGGGGGATGATTTTTAGAAAACAACAGGTTTGAGTGAGGGTTACTGAAGGGACGTCAATATAGTGGGTCTTTAACCTATTTCTGATGAATTCAAATTAAGTCATTCTGATATTGCTTTTCTGATATCGTGACCATTTTCTGAATAAATTTCGAGTAATTCATCAAATGTGATTCCTTTTTGTTGAGCTATTGAAAGAGGGTGGTCGGTAGGTTCAAGTTCAATAACAGGCCGTGTGTTCTCATCATTGGGATATATGTGGCATTTGAGATTAATAGTTTCTGGAAAACCTTGCAGTTGATTAGAAAACCAGCCAAACCACGGGCCTAAATGGCTTTGTTGGCCTTCATCAAAAGTTTTTAAATATAAATCAAAATTATCTTTTGATATTGAGCTCCAAACACCAAATCCAAATGTTTGGTTACTTTCAATAATCGGTAATTCTAATACACACCGGATAAAGAAATCTTCATTTTCAATTTTACAAAAATCTTCGGTTAATATGTCACTAAAGTTGAGCACATCAGAGTTATCTTTGATTTCCTCATTTCTTTGCCAAAAGTCTGGTTTATCACAAGATAAATCAAATATGCCTTGATGTTGAGAGCCACAAGAAGGGCATGTCCAATTACTATCGTGTAGTCGTTGCCATCTTTTATCTAATTTCAAGTTCATTTTGACTTATTCTATTAATTTCATAGATGTTAGAGTTATTGCAATTTAACAATCCTAAACTAAGAATTCAGAGCTAAAATTATAGCACCCTTTAGTTCATCAATTCCCTCACCTTTATTAGATGAAGTCGCAATCAATAACGGAAATGCTGCAGGGTGTTTTTTGATGATCACCTCTGTTTCAGCAATTCGTTTTTCAAGTTCACCAGTTTTTATCTTGTCAGTTTTTGTCAAGACGATTTGATAAAGTACGGCAGAGCTATCAAGTTTCTCCATGATCTCAAGATCTTTCTTCTTGATGCCATGGCGGCTGTCAATCAGCACAAATGTTCGTTTTAGGTTCAGGCGTCCGCGTAAATATTTTTCAATGAGTTTCGTCCAGCCAGCAACCATTTCTTTCGGAACCTTAGCAAAACCATAACCAGGCATATCAACGAGGAACGCTTCATCCCCAATGGTGAAATAATTGATCTCACGCGTGCGTCCTGGTGTGTTTGAAGTGCGAGCTAAATTTTTGCGATTACAAAGCGCATTAATCAAGCTGGATTTTCCAACATTCGAGCGCCCTGCAAAGGCAATCTCAGGCCGGTCAGCAGCGGGCAACCCACTCTCGTCGACAACCCCTTTAACAAAATCAATTGGCAGGCGAAAAAGAGCAATGCCTTCTTCTATGAGATCATCAGTAATTTTAATTTCGTCTAAATCGCTCATAATATTATCTCGAAGTTAACACGGTTCATACTAGGCAACTTGAAGTATAATTTTAAAGCTTAATCGTGAGAGAAAGCAAAAATTTATCTTCACAAAGAAGGAGTGACGCACTTCGGCGTCAGGACATGGCAGCTTTGCTGCCCGGCGCAAGCGCCGCCCCTCGGAGGCCCAGGCGCCATAAGCGCTTGGAATAGCCGTGAGAGAAAACAGAGAGAACTTAAGTGCTCTTTTTCTTAAATCCTATATTCTCAAGAAGGTTCACCTCAACACCATGACGCCGCATAATATAATACTGCTGAATAACTGAAAGTGTATTATTCCACGCCCAATAGATCACAAGGCCAGATGAGAAACCTGCAAGAATAAAGGTAAAGACGATCGGCATGTATGTGAAGATCTGAGCCTGCACCGCATCAGTTGGCGCTGGGTTCAGCTTCATTTGAATGAACATGGTGATACCCATAATCAAAGGCCAAATACCAATCATCAAAAACTGTGGGAGGTCAATCGGGATCAAACCGAACAAATTGAAAAGAGACGTTGGATCTGGTGCTGAAAGATCTTGAATCCAACCAACAAACGGCGCGTGACGCATTTCAATGGTGACATAAAGCACTTTATAGAGCGCAAAGAAAATAGGAATCTGAATAAGAACAGGCCAACAACCAGAAAGTGGGTTGATCTTATTCGTCTTATAAAGCTCCATCAGCTCTTGCTGCTGTTTCATCTTGTCGTCTTTATAACGATTTCTTATTTTTTCCATCTCTGGCTGCATCTTTTTCATATACGCCATAGATTTATAAGACTTGTTAGCAAGAGGAAATAAAAGCAGCTTAATAATGACTGTCACAATTAAGATAGACAAACCAAAATTGCCAACCAGATGGTTAAAATAAACCAAAGATTTAAACATAGGTTTTGTGATGAAATGGAACCAACCCCAATCGATCAAATTAGTAAAACGATCAATTTTAAGAGTGTCGGCATATTCTTCAATCAGTTCACCTTGTTTAGCACCAGCATATAGACGGTTGGTGACTTCAATAGATTTGCCAGGTTCAATGATTTGGCCAGCATGTAAATAGTTGACGGTGTAGTTATCTTCCCCGCCCTCAGGAGCGTTACCAATAAAGGTCGCTGAAAACTTATGACGAGAATCAGGAATAAGCGCCGAAGCCCAATATTTATCAGTAAGTGCCACCCAGCCTGTTTGGCCAGTGTGTTTTTCTAACCTGTCATCTGCGAGATCACTATAAGTCGTTTCAATTAATTCACCGTTGAATATACCCACAACACCTTCATGCGAAATAAAGATAGATTCGCTCACAGGTTTATTGCGGCGATAGATTAAACCATATGGTGATAAATCGAGAGCTTTCGCGCCTTTATTCATAACGCGCTGGGTAATGGTGAACATAAAACGATCATCTATAGAGATTTCTCGTTCAAAAATAAGTCCTTTGCCATTGTCGTATTGCAGCTTAATAGGGCTTCCAACAGTCAAACGTTCGCCTGAAACTTTCGTCCAAAGCGTGTCATTTTTAGGAGCAATAACAGAGCTATCACTGCTAACCCAACCAAAATCAGCGAAATAAGGGTGCTTCGTACCTTCAGGTGAAAAGAACTCAACAGGAGGGCTCTTTTTATCAACAGTTTGGCGGAAATCTTTCAATAAAATATCATCAACTCTGCCACCAACAAGATTAATCGAGCCTGAAATAGCCGGTGTATCAATAGCAATTCGCTTTGATTTGTCTGACAAAATATCGCTTCGAGATTGAATTTTAAGAGGAGCTTTAACAACACCAGGTGTAAGCGGCGCTCCAGCCTGAACTTTACCACCAACTTTCGGTGTGGTTATCCCGTTAGAGTCTTTCTTTAAAATAGCTTCCGCTTGTTGGCGCTCTTTCAGCTTCTCTTGTTTGGGGACAATGTAAAAATAGTTCCAAACGAGGAAGACCAAAACCGAAAGAACAAGGGCAACTACAAAATTTTTATTATTTTCATCCATGGAAAATGCTCTATTACCTAATGTTAATGGCGCGCCTGATCAGTATCAGTGCTTGATGATATAATCCGTCTATGAACTTTTTTAAAGCTTTTCTCTAAATCTTTTAGAAGATCAGCGTAATCAATTGATAAACAAGCCTGACGACCAATAATGACATAATCAAATCCAGGCTGTGCAAGATCAGGTGCAATCTGCCGTAAAGCTTCTTTTAATCGTCGTCTCATCTTATTTCGTAGGACAGAAATAGGTCCGCGTTTAAGGTCTGCTTTGTTAGAACCAGCTTTTTTGTTTTTAGTCTTCATTTGAGGAGCAATCATTCGGCGTACAGTATGATTGGTAACAGTAACCCCAAAACGAGCTTCAGATTTGATCTCACCCATCTGATGATCTTTCTGGTCTTGCCTGACAATTGCTTGAAGCAAAAATCCAGGTGTTCCCCATGAACTACCAGATGAACTACCAGGTTTAGAACTGCCAGATTTAACAGCTAGAAATTCAGATCTCTGCTTTAGCATGACCTGTTTTATTAGAGCCTGTTTTGATTGAAGAGGGCTCATTAGCTATAATTCCAACAAATAAAATCAAAAAAGAATAAGGTTTAAAATTTCAAACAAAAAAGCCTGACCAAACAAAAAAGCCTGAAATGAATAAGGGCAAAGTTGATTTTCAACATTGCCCTAAAATTTCATCATTAAGTGAGTGTTATCTCAAAAGTTTATAAAACTAAAACTTTGGAATTAAGCACTTAACTTCTTGCGGCCACGTGAACGTCTGTTAGCTAGAACTTGGCGTCCACCAACAGTTGCTTTGCGTGCTCTAAATCCATGGCGCCGTTTACGTACCAAGCGGCTTGGTTGATATGTACGTTTCACTTGAGGTCTCCATCTAATCGATCATTACACTACATAACGGATCAATTGAAAAATCGTTAATCTGACCTAAAATGAAAAAAGGGGTGAATACAAAAGCGCCCGCTTCCAAAACAAATCATGCCTTAGAACCAGTCTGCTTAATGCTTCAGAGCCAGTCTACTTATCATTAAGATCAGTAAATTTCTATAAAAAATGCATATAGCCAGCACAAACCCTAATTGTCAATGAAAAGCTCTTCAAAAAGTCTAAATTCATAAAGCCACAAGACACAGGCAGATCAAATGCTGTTCACAAACGTCTCACAAGGGTTTGAAGATGTATGATCAGGTAATTTTGCAAACTTGTGCTACCCCTTAACTCATAAGGCGAATATAGCGCCAAATCTAGCTGTAAAGCAGTAAAACAGTTCAAACGCACGACTATTAGCAATGATTAATAAAGGCGTGCAGAAAATTAAAGCAAAAATGAAATATAAAATGGCGTAGGACACGTAAATGAAAATGACAAATCGCAAAAAAATCACGCATTTATTAAAGAGCTTTTCTCTTATTGCAGGCTTGAGTAGCATTTCTGGCGTTATTATAGAGCTAAATGCGGCAAGTAAGGCTAATGCGGCCGTCTTGGTCACAGCAAGTGTGACAGAGCAATTCTCTAAAATTTCACCCACCAGTCAAAAAACAATTGACCATAAAGCTTTCTCTCAATTGCTGAAGGCCTACGTCAGAGCAGATAAAAGTGGCCTAACCCGCGTGAACTATAAAGACTTTAAAACCAAACAATCGGCCCTTAAAGCGTATATTAAGTCACTTGAAGCTGTGAAAGTGACATCTCTTAGTAAGGCTGAGCAATTCGCTTACTGGGCAAATCTATATAATGCGATCACTATTAATGTCGTTCTTGATGCCTATCCGGTAAAATCCATCAAAGATATTGATATTTCACCTGGGCTTTTCTCAAACGGCCCTTGGGGCAAAAAATTAGTGACCATTGAAGGTACTAAAATCAGCTTAGATGATATTGAGCACCAGATTTTGAGAAAAGTACACACAGATCCAAGGGTTCATTATGCGGTAAATTGTGCCTCAGTTGGTTGCCCAAACCTACAAAACCAAGCCTTTGATGGCAAAAATCTACAAGCCCAGCTGAACAAGGCCGCAAGAGACTACGTCAATTCAAACCGTGGCGCTGTTGTCAAAGGAAACCGTCTGGCCGTTTCTAAAATCTATGTATGGTTCAAGAAAGATTTTGGTGGCAATGACGAAGGCGTTTTAGCTCATTTGAAAAAACACGCAGATAAAGACCTAAAATCAAAGATCACAAAAATTGGATCTATAAACAGCTCATTTTATGATTGGACATTAAATGACCAATCAAAATAATATGACTTACACACCAAAGGAGTCCACTTTGATGGAAGATCAAGCACAACAAACTTCAGATGTTCAAAGTACATCTCAAATAAAAAAATATCTTCCATTACTAGGCATCCTGGCCTTTATGGGAGTGGCCTTCTCACAAGGTTGGCACAATTATCTTTCTTTCAAGGAATTGGCCTTGAATTTAGATAATTTGCGAGCTTTCATCACTGCTAATTATATTCCGGCCATTTTACTTTATATTTTGGCCTATGCTGTTTTAACAGCGCTCTCTTTTCCAAGTGGAATTGTGATTACCGTGGCGGGTGGCTTGTTATTTGGCTGGTTCGTTGGGACACTGGCAACAGTTACAGGCGCAACTATTGGTGCAACTATATTATTCCTAGCAGCCAAAACGTCACTTGGTGAGCACTTGAAATCAAAAGCAGGTCCGTTTTTGGAAAAACTTCAAAAAGGCTTTGAAGAAAATGCCTTAAGTTACATGTTCTTTCTGCGCCTCGTACCAGCTTTTCCATTTTGGTTGATAAATTTAGCACCAGCGCTTTTAGGGGTGAAACTAAGCACCTATTTCATCGCGACCTTTTTTGGCATCATTCCAGGTACACTTGCCTTTTCTTATGTTGGTCAAGGCCTCGAAAGTGTTATCGTTGCGCAAAAGAATGCATATCAAGCTTGCCTTGATGGAGCTACAAGTACGGCAGCTGGGAACTGTAAGTTTGAGTTCGATACCTCGTCGCTTATAACACCAGACTTGCTCATAGCATTTGCTTTGTTAGCAATAGTTGCACTTTTACCTGTGGCCATCAAAAAATTCCGCAAGCAGTAAAGATAAAAATAATCGATTGAGTGGTACGGTCGCAAAAAGAAAATTAACCGTATCACCGAGAACAAAAAACGTAGGCTACAGCGTGGTTGCAAGTGGGTAACTGAAGCGCAGATAAAAAAGGCCGTTGGGGCAAGTGCGGTTGCTTAGTGGGCAACTAAAGCACGAGTAAAATGCCCCGCCCCGTCGGAGGGAGACCGCGTAGCGGTCAACTTCCGTGAGACAGAAATAGAGGAAAATAAAAAATGTCAAACGTACTAACACCAGATTTATGCGTCATCGGAGCTGGCTCGGGAGGATTGTCTGTTGCTGCAGCTGCTTCCCAACTGGGTGTAGAAGTTGTTCTGATCGAAAAACATAAAATGGGCGGCGACTGCCTGAATACAGGGTGCGTCCCATCAAAGGCATTATTAGCAGCTGGTAAAAGAGCTCACCTTATGCGCTCGCAAAATAAATTTGGGATCACGCCGCAAGAGCCATCAATAGATTATCGAGCTGTAAACAAACACGTTCATGAAGTGATCGCAGCCATTGAGCCGAATGATTCTGTTGAGCGCTTTGAAGGTTTAGGTGTAAAAGTCATTCAGGCGGAAGCTTCTTTTAAAGATAGCTACACAGTCACAGCAGGTGAATATGAAATCAAAGCGCGGCGCACAATCATCGCAACAGGGTCTCAGCCGGCTATTCCGCCAATAAACGGATTAGAAAATGTAAATTTTTTCACAAATGAAACCATCTTCGATAATGATCAGGCAATCCCGCATCTCATCGTCATTGGTGGTGGCCCCATTGGCATGGAAATGGCCCAAGCTCATCACCGCCTTGGCTCAAAAGTCACAGTTATTGAGGCTATGAAAGCCCTTGGGAAAGATGATCCTGAATTAACCTCAGTTGTCCTTGAGCGTTTAAGAGATGAAGGTATTGAAATCCTAGAAGAAACAAGTGTCGAAAGCGTAAGCCAAGACATTCAAGGCATAACCATTAAAGTCTCAAAAGGAGCCGAGCAAGGTGAAATCAAGGGCACGCATCTTCTCATTGCAACAGGAAGGCGCCCAAATCTTGATAGTTTAAAGTTAGAAAATGCAGGCATTCTCTTTGATCGTCGCGGCGTCAAGGTTAATAAAGGTTTGGTCACAACAAACAAAAAAGTTTTCGCAATTGGCGATATCACTGGCGGTTTGCAATTTACACATATGGCAAATTATCACGCAGGCATTGTTATCCGCAGAGCTTTGTTCCGTATGCCTGCCAAAGTCGATACGACAAAAATTCCATGGGTGACTTACACAGACCCAGAGCTAGCTCATATTGGGTTAACAGAAGAAGAAGCCACAAAAAAACACGGCAAAGTACATGTGTTACGTTGGCCATATGCTGAAAATGATCGCGCCCAAGCTGAGAGAAAAACGGATGGTCTTGTAAAGTTAGTCACAACCCGTAAAGGCAAAATCTTAGGGGTCTCGATCGTTGGTGAAAATGCAGGTGAACTTATACAGATGTGGTCATTGGCAATGTCTTCAAATCTGAATATTAAGGCGATGACAGGATTTGTTTCTCCATACCCAACCTTGAGTGAAATTAACAAGCGTGTTTCATATTTGTATTTTCAGCCAAAACTTATGAGCCCGATGCTTAGAAAAGCTATCAAATTCCTGGCCAAATTTGGTTGATAAAAAGTAGGGTACCAACACGAACCCGCTAGAACTAACGGGCCAACACTAACGGGCCAGCACGAACGGGAACGTGCTGGTTACCATTTTTATGATTACTCTTTGCTTATGTAAGTATGAGTAGGTAAAGATTGAGAGCAGTTAAGATTAAAGGCTCTTGAAATCAATTTTTGTATGATTAAATATGAGCTTAATAAAATTTGCCCGAGAGGGGCGGGAAGATAGAGCGTGAGGTTTTTTCAATCAAATAAAAGAGTAGCCACAGGCTTCAGTCTTTCAGCAAAGCTGCTGTTGTTAACGGCGCTCTTTGTTATGCTGGCTGAGATTTTAATCTTTCTACCATCTATTGGTAATTTTCGCAAAAATTGGATCGACGAGCGCATGAGCGCCGCCCAAATTGCCGCCCTTGCAGTTGAAGCCGCACCTGATAACAAAGTCCCTGAAAAATTGCGCTGGGAATTACTAAACAACGCCCAAGTCTACGCTGTAGCGCTTAAGAAAGATAATCGGCGTCAACTCATTCTCCAGTCTCCGATGCCGCGTGCGATAATGGCGCACTTTGATTTGCGTCACCAAAATTTCTTTTCCCTTATTCGTGATGCAATCGCAGTTTACTTCCAGCCGGATAATTTACTAATTCGCGTAGTCGACAAGCCTGAGATGTCTGATGTGCAATTCTTAGAAGTGCTGATGGTTCAAGGCCCCTTAAAAAAAGATATGATAAGTTTCGCGCTTAACATTTTAGGGCTCTCGATCATCATCTCAATCTTCAGTGCCGCTCTTGTATACTTAGCGCTCAACCGGTTGCTCGTTGCCCCCATTGGGTACTTAACCCAAAACATGATGCACTTCAGTGAAAATCCTGTAGACCCGGACCGGCGAGTAACCCCAAGCGGTCGAACAGATGAAATCGGAACTGTAGAAAACGAACTACTCGCCCTGCAAACAGATCTTGCATCCCTGCTAAAGCAAAAAAACAGGCTTGCCAATCTAGGCGGAGCGGTAAGTAAAATTAATCATGATTTGCGCAATATGCTCGGCACAGCCCAGCTTGTCTCTGATCGTTTAACAGGCATAGATGACCCAACGGTACAACGGGTAACACCAAGGCTGGTGCGCTCAATTGATCGTGCTATTAAACTTTGCTCTGAGACCTTGCAATATGGCAAAATTGAAGATGAGAAAAACCTCAGTAGAACAAACTTCAAATTAATGGATTTATTTAATGAAGTTTTCGAAGAGCTTGGCTTGCCGAAAGCACGCGTGAATATCAAAATGGATATTGATGAAAATACTCAAATTTATGGTGACTATGAGCAGCTATACCGTGTGTTCGGTAATTTAATTCGCAATAGCGTGCAAGTCTTGGATGCCAAAGCTGGGGATTCAATGCCAGATACGGTGAGTATTGAGCTGAATAAAGAAGGCAATCAGAATATTATAGATATCAAGGATACAGGGCCTGGTGTTCCGGACAAAGCGCAAGAATTTATGTTCCAGCCCTTTAAAGGCAGCCTAAGAAAAGGAGGCACAGGCCTTGGCCTAGCGATCTCAGCTGAAATTATCCAGGCCCACAATGGTTCGATTACCTATAAAAATAGCGACACTGGCGCTCATTTCCAAATCCAACTACCAGAAAATGGTAACGGTGGGAATGGAGCATCCTCCTAAATAGAAGGTCAGTATTTATAGGCGAGCTGGGCTTTTTAATAAAAAATATAAAAACAGAAAATTTCTTGATAAAGCCCCTTGCAATTGGGCAATGAAGCGGCTAGTAATACCGCCTGACCTGAAGGCAATTCAAATTAAAGTTCTGATAAATTTGCATTTTATAAAGACTTTAAGGGTAAACCCTTCAAACATATTAATCAGTGCCAACTCATGGCATTCCGATTAGGCGCCGGTAGCTCAGCTGGATAGAGTACCTGACTACGAATCAGGGGGTCGGGAGTTCGAATCTTCCCCGGCGCGCCATTTCTTTTTCAGAAATGCTCGCCCCTCTTGTTAAAAAGTAGTTCGAACTTTGTTCGAACGGGCGCGCCAATAAAATCAATCGCTTAGCTGTAATTACTGAAGAGCATAAATGGCTGTAGTGCCAATAATTTTTCAATTTATTTCTTCTTATTCTTACTTTACAAGATCTCTCCATTTAAAGGCTTAGACAGCCTTATTACTGACCTCCAAGGGCAAGCATACACTTCTTAGAAGATGCAAGCGATGAATTCTATAGGCAACTAGAGGGTGATAATGATCCTTTAGCAACTATTTTCTCTAATCCTAAATTCACTCTTCCAGAGACCATGCCATTAGTATGTTTGGTGTTCTTTAATGAATCGCAACGTTCCCCCGTAAATGTGCACTTCAGAAGAAAGACCAGCTATGCCTGAATTTAACCCCGAAAACGAAGACCTAAAGAAGAAACATGAGGAGATGCTCCTCCATGTTGCATGCCTGGATAAGAAAACAGTAAATGCTGCCTGGAGAGCCATCAATTTGTTTGAAAACTTCACGGGTAAAAAAGATTTCACCACCTTTAGTAAAAGCCAGGCCAAGGCGTTCAAGCACTGGCTAGCTAAACAAATGAATAAAAAGGATGAGCCTTTAAGCCTCTCAATACAAAGATCCACATTACATGCCATAAGAGAATTTTTTAAATGGCTGGCCATGCATCCTGCCTTTCGCAATAAAATAAATGCACAGGCTGTAACATATCTCCATTTATCACAAAATGAACAGCGCGCTAGTCGCTCATCAAGAGAAAAACCCTTTCCAACAATTGAAGAGATAAACATTACTCTTAATGCCATGTCTACAGATACAGACATTGAAAAACGAAACAGAGCAATGATGGCAATCACCGCCTTAACAGGGGTACGAGATGCAGCCTTGATCAGCCTAAAAATGAAAGATGTAAATACCTTAGTCTCTACCATAAGCGTTGATGGGGAACATACGATGAAGAGTGGTTGTAGTCCTACTATGAGATGATTTAAGAAGCGGCGCACCAAAGCAGAGCGAAAGAAAGAATGTCAAATTGAGTTTTGGCGGATGCTATAGCAAAGGTTAGATCTTAAATGAAATTAGCAAAGATATTATGATCATAAACAAATTCATAAATTCTCAATTGGTTTCGCAGCATAAAAGTCTAGAACGGCGCGGTTTATAATTTTCAAATTCATGAAAAAATACCATATTTTTACTTACTGTTTTAAACCTCTCATTGTTTTTTGCGTTAAATTTTTTTCAGTCAAAAAAACAAAACCACCCCAGTACTCAGATTCTTTCGACTTGTATGCCCTAATTATAATTAGCTCGAATATATTATGTGCAAGGCAAAAAACTTGAGCACATTTTATATGCAATGAGCGATTGCACGACATAGGGCATTCTATACGATAATCCTGAAATAGCTCACTGAATCAATTAGATAGTAGATTATAGAAAAACTCCTACGATTCTTGGCATGCAAACTGCGACATACATATTGTCTTGAAATACAAGTCAGTGAAACAAATAAACTTAAGGAGTGTTTTATGCGACAGACAATAAAGTTAATGGTAGGTGCGGCATTCATTGCGGTCACATCCATACCTGTTTCCGCAGAAACGATAGAAATCGGAATTGGTCATCAGAGCACAGTAACAAATACTGTTCCTGGAGGTATCATTCTTCAAAAGCTTAAAATCCTTGAGAAGTACTTGCCAAAGGACGGGAAATATAAAGACGCAAAATATAAAATTATTTATAAAGATTATACATCTGGCCCTCCAATTACCAATCAAATGCTGGCAGGTAAACTAGCATTTGGCGTTATGGGTGATTACCCTTTAATTGTTAATGGTGCCAAATTTCAAGAGACAGGTAAAAAGACTAGTAAATTTATCGCTGTAACCGGCTATAATCTAAAAGGCACCGGTAACGGTATCGTCGTACCTGTGGCTTCTGATATTTATTCATTGGCTCAACTCGAGGGAAAAACAATTTCATCTCCTTTCGGGAGTGCAGCCTGGGGCATGACATTAAAAGCTTTACGTGATGCCAAGCTCTTGGATAAAGTTAATCTGAGAAACCAGTCCCCCCCTGTTGGTGTTGCAAAAATTGCAAATGGAAAGATTGATGCGCATTCCGATTTCTGCCCCTGGTCTGAAGTCATGGAGTTCCGAGGAACTGGCCGTAAAATATTTGATGGCAGTGAAGCAGATATTCCAACATTTCATGGAACAGTCGTAAATAATGATTTCGCAACAAAGTATCCTGAAATAGTGCATGCTTATTTAGAAGCGACTCTAGAAGCACAAGCTTGGATTATTAAAGATCCAGCTAATGCGGCAACCAAGGTGTCTGAATGGACTGGAATAGAAAAAGAAGTTCTATATCTTTACTTCTCTAAGGGCGGAATTTCTACATTTGAAGCCTCCATCAAGCCAGTTTGGGCAAAAGCTCTCAAATATGATCACGAACTTCTTGTAAAAGAGAAGAACATCCCTCCTCTAGATTTCAATGCATGGATTGATCATACATATGTTGAAGCTGCATTTAAAAAACGTGGCCTGGATTATAAGGTGGCCTTAAAAGAGGTTGTTAGCCCAGTGATCGATGATCCCAAGCTTGCTCCAGCAGAAATGTGGATTAAAGGTGAAGGCATCGTTGCATACAAATCAGTAAAAGAAATGATTGAGGCTTATAAAGCTGCCGTAAAGGACAAGAAAACGGTTTTCTCAACATACGTTTATGACAAGGCAACTGGCCTAAAGCTATTCGGTAAGGTGGCTTTTCTGGTATCTGATGCCAAAGCTGTCACAGCATTCATGAAAAAAGGTGATGCCGACAAGTTTCTTAAGAAAACAGGTGGCAAGCTAATAGCTTGGAAAGACGCAACTTCTTAAGGTTACTTAGATCAAGGTCTGTAGAGTAGGTATAGAGCCTGCTCTACAGACCTGTACCGTTCAGTGTAATAAGTGATTATTTAAGCCTAAAGCTTCCAAGAGTAAACCAGCCATGCGACCGACTATGATATGTGTTGATGAGAAACTCAAATCAGATGAATCTTTTCTCTTTCTTTTGCGCCAAAATCTATCTTTATATCTCTCAATAGAAGTAAGGCAAGGTGCTTTTTTCGGGCACAGGTGAGTTTATCTCTATTATATGTGCGAAGTTTTTTTGGGGAGCTAAAGAGAGCAGCATTAGGTGATGTATATTCTTCCTTCTCATCCCTACTATCTAAATTAAAGATCCATTATATCATTATCAGATTGATGACCTCTATTGATCCTGTTTGAACAAGACCCTTGAGCGCTCGTAAATGCTAATGCTAGGGGGAGAGTTGAGTTGCGCAACAGAAGGCGATCACCTCTATACATTAGAAAGAGATGACCACTTAATCTTGTGAAGCCTGTTATAAATGAAGAGGGTTTAAATATATAAAAAACTGAAAATGGCTACAGGCAGAAGTATCAAAAAATAATAATATTGATACTTCTGAAAGCCTGACTTATTCAGCAAAAGCTCGTTCGATGACATAATCAGCAGGGCGGTTATTAGCGCCTTCGATAAAGTCAGATTTTTCTAAGATAAGTTGTGTATCTTTTAGCATCGCAGTTGAACCGCAGATCATGGCTCTGTCATTTTTGGGGTCAAGAGCGGGGAGACTAAGGTGTTTAAAAAGTTCACCTGATTTCATAAGATCGGTAATGCGGCCACAGACTTTGTAATCCTCCCGGGTAACAGATGTAAAGTGATGTAATTTGCTGGTGTCTAATAACTCAGACAGCATTTCATCATTTTTTATTTCTTCTACCAAATCGATACCATATTGCAGTTCAGATATTTCGCGGCAAGTATGAGTGAGGATCAGTTCGTCAAATTTTTCGTAAGTTTCAATATCACGTATAAGGCTAGCAAAAGGGGCAATTCCTGTGCCGGTAGAGAACATATAAAGCCGTTTACCAGGGCTTAAAGCATCAATAACCAACGTGCCAGTTGGCTTTTTTCGCATTAGAATTTTATCACCGACTTTAATTTTTTGAAGATGTGATGTTAAAGGGCCATTTGGAACCTTAATTGAATAAAACTCCAACTCTTCGCCCCAAGCAGGACTGGCAATTGAATAAGCCCGGTAAAGTGGTTTCCCGTCAATCATAAGTCCAATCATGACAAATTCACCAGATCTGAATCTGAACCCATCAGGCCTTGTCGTACGGAATTTGAATAGAGTTTCAGTATAGTGCTGCACTTCAAGCACTGTCTCTTGGAAAACCCCGTCAGGAATCTTAGTTTCAGTTGAAGCGGGTTTAGTAATTATATTCATCAGGATTTTACCTTTGGTCAAAGAAGAAAAATTTAAGCAGCTTGACTAGCTTCTTCACTAAGAAGTTTAAGTTTATCGTCAACGCCATTCCATTCTTCGGCATCAGTAAGGGGTTCTTTTTTTTCTGTTATCACAGGCCAGATAGTCGAAAATTTGGTATTGAGCTCTATCCATTTAGCGGCCTCAGGATCATTGCCATCTAAAATAGCATCCGCCGGGCATTCTGGTTCGCAAACCCCACAATCAATACATTCATCTGGATTGATAACTAACATATTTTTGCCCTCATAAAAGCAGTCTACGGGGCAAACATCTACACAATCGGTATATTTGCATTTAATACACTTGTCATTTACGACAAACGTCATGATATGTCTCCAATTCTTATATAATCAGTTGGACTATCAATGGGTCAATATGTTGAAAGTATTGTATAAAACAGATAAGAAAAAGAACCATTGTAGTTTATTTCTTAAAGAAGAGTGCCTGAGATAAAAACATTCGTCAGTCAACTAATTGCTATATTTCGAGACAGGTTTGGGTGATTCTAAAATCCTTATTTAGCGATCTAATAAAGGATTTTATTTATGATTGATGCTGGTTCCACAGCCCCTAAAACTACCTATGAAAAATTTAGTGAAGAAACCGCGCCAGTTACCATAAGCGTGCCCAAGGAAAAGGATGAATTGTCTCTTACTTGGCCGGATGGATCCGTAGCAATAATAACTGCCCCTTGTTTAAGAGCAAACTGTAATTCTGCACAATCCAAATCGATAATGATAAAAAATTTAGAAGTCCCACCGTCACCAGATTTAAAAATAAAAGCAGTAAAACCTGTTGGCACCTATGCCGTCAACATTGTGTTCTCAGATGGTTTCGATCGTGGAATCTACCCCTGGTCTTACTTAAGAAAGCTTTCCGAATTTCAAAAACCAGAAAGAATGATCGTTGATGAAAAAGATTCAGGTTTTTATTAATGCAATAAATTGACCGACATAAAAATCAAACCCGCATAAATTGTTAAAAAGTTTGTTTCAGGAGATTGAACATGGATGAAATCAACGAGGGCCTTTCAGAAGTTGAGTGCGATATTTTAGTTATAGGCGGAGGTACCGCCGGACCAATGGCTGCCTATAAGGCTAGGAAGAAAAATCCAGATGCCAAAGTCATTTTGCTAGAAAAAGCAAATGTAAAACGATCTGGCGCTATCTCAATGGGGATGGATGGGCTGAATAATGCAGTTATACCTGGTCACTCAACTCCAGAACAATATACTAAAGAAATCACCATAGCGAATGATGGCATATGCGACCAAGCAGCCGTTTATAAATATGCCCAAAACTGTTACTCAATCATTGAAGAGCTTGATAAATTCGGTATCCGTTTTCAAAAAGATGAGAACGGTGAATTTGATGTGAAGAAGGTCCATCATATAGGTACATATGTTTTGCCTATGCCAAATGGCGATACCGTAAAAAAAGCGCTCTATAGACAATTGCGCCGCGCTAGAGTGTTGATTTCTAATCGGTTTATGGCCACCCGCTTGTTAACCGGTAAAACGGGGCGTATCGCAGGTGCAATATCAGTAAACACCAGAACTGGCGAGTTTTTGGTTATCAAAGCTAAAGCTGTGATTATGTGCACAGGTGCAGCCGGCCGCTTAGGCCTACCAACCTCAGGTTATATGTTTGGTACGTACGAAAACCCAACAAATTCTGGTGAAGGTTATACCATGGCCTATCACGCTGGTGCCAAGCTAGCTAACCTAGAATGCTTTCAGATAAACCCACTGATCAAAGATTATAATGGTCCCGCGTGCGCCTATGTAGCTGGTCCTTTAGGTGGTTATACAGCCAATGCAAATAATGAGCGTTTTATAGAATGCGATTATTGGTCCGGCCAGATGATGCAAGAGTTCCATAATGAGCTTGTATCAGGTAAAGGCCCGGTGTTTTTAAAGTTGAACCACTTACATAAAGATACAGCAGATCATATTGAAGAAATATTGCACACTGTAGAGCGCCCAAGTAGGGGGCTATTCCATGAAGGTCGAAATACAAAATATTCAGATAAAATGATAGAAATGCATATTTCTGAAATTGGATTTTGTTCAGGCCATTCTGCCTCGGGTGTTTTTGTAGATGACAATGCTCTCACAACAATTCCTGGTCTTTATGCTGCTGGTGATATGGCTAGTGTCCCACATAATTATATGCTCGGTGCCTTTACCAATGGCGCAATTGCTGGCGAACATGCAGTTGACTATATAAACGATTTAGATTTCGACGACTTTGACCAGGAAGAAATTGTAAAAGAAAAAGAGCGTGTTTTGGCACCAACCAAACGTGAAGATGGTATTCCGCCAAACCAAATCGAATTTAAAATCAGAAGGTTGGTAAACGATTATTTACAGCCACCAAAAGTAACTAAAAAATATGAACTTTGCCAAGACCGTCTGGCTGAAATACGTGAGGACATGGAGCAAAACATGGTTGTAAGAGATAGTCATGAATTAATGCGCGCAACCGAAACATCAAGCATTCTTGATTGCGCAGATATGGCAGCTTTTGCATCTCTTTACCGTAAAGAAAGTCGCTGGGGTCTTTACCATAACCGAATCGATTATCCAGAACGCGATGATGATAATTGGAAATGTCATGTTCTTCTTTCCAAAAAAGACGGGAACATGTTCTGCGAAAAACGTGACATACAACCCTATATTATTCCAATCGCTGAAGATGAAAAAGACATGTATGACAAACAGCGTGTCGCTGTAGAAGCATAATATAACGGAATATAAAACTAAATTTATTATGAGATGGAGTGACTTATGCCATTAGTCAATAACCCCACAACTGTTCCTGTAACAGTCGATGAAAAGAAATGTATAGCCGATAAAGGCTGCCGGGTCTGTGTTGATGTCTGCCCATTGGATGTGCTGCGCATCAATGATATGACAAACAAAGCATATATGAAATATGACGAATGTTGGTATTGCATGCCATGTGAGGCTGACTGTCCAACTGATGCGGTGACAGTAAATATTCCATATCTGTTAAGATAAGAGGCAAGTATCAATGATTGAACATTTTGAAGCATATAGTGACCTGGAAGAAATTGCAGAAAAATTATCCGATGCTGATCCGACCATTCGCCGCATCGCTGTGATTGAGTTAGCTGATGAAGCATCCGTTGAAGCAGTTCCTCTTATAGTAAAAGCTATAGGCGATGAGAGTGCAGAAGTAAGATTGCAAGCCGCAATTGCATTAGGTGAGTTTGATGGCATCGAAGCAGCCAAAGCTCTTGTAATTGGTCTTCATGATGCTGATCCAAAAGTAGTGCAAGCAGCCTCTGATAGCCTTGCCGAACTAAAAGACCCAAAAGCTGCCACTCCAATTTTACCACTAACATCCCATAATAATGAATTTGTCAGGGCTGCAGCTTTAAGGGGCTTAAAAGAATTACGCCACCCAGATGCTTTAGCGAATGGAATTATAGGCCTTAGTGATGAAGTGGCAGCAGTTCGTGTTCAGGCAATTGGTGTTGTTGGTTATCTTCAAACAGAAGAAGCCTTGCCGGCTTTGATAAATGCATGCCGCGATAAGGAAGCTATTGTGCGCCGAACAGCCATTGGCTCTCTGGCATTCTCAAGTTCGGTTCACGCCGCTAACGCACTAATCGCAGCATTAAAAGACGAAGATTGGTCGGTGAGGGAAATTGCCGCTGAAGTTGCCGGTAAATCAGGATTTGATAGTGCAATCGATCCCCTGATCTCCTTGCTAACAGATGAAAGCTGGCAGGTTCATTTAAAAGCTATCCGCAGTTTGGGTCTATTAAAAGCTGTAAAAGCAATTGATCAAATTGCCCCAGCTCTTGATCATGAAATTAGTAATCTACGTAAAGAAGCGGCAGCGGCATTTGGAGAAATCGCGAATGCTGCAGCATTACCATATTTGGAAAAATTAGTAGATGACCCTGATCCAGATGTACGTAAAAACGTACGTTGGGCTTTGGTGAAAATTAAAAGTTAAATCACATGGAATGATTATCGTTTTATAGCAGTTAGGAGTTCTCTCAGGTGAGACATTTACCAACTATAGTAGATCAAGAAACTATGACTAGATCTATTGGTGATAGCCCGGACGACCTAATGCAATCCAATAATCTTAGTTCAAATGCTGTTGGCAATCGTAAATATAAATATCATAAAATAAAAACCATACTAATTCAGCGCATCATTTCTGGGGAGTACCCAATGGGGTCTTGCCTGCCAAGTGAAAGTCAACTGGTGAAAGAGTTTGGTGTTAGTCGTGTGACTATTCGTCAGTCACTTGATTTGCTTCAGAGTATGGATATTCTCTGCTCTTATCAGGGAAAAGGGCACTTTGTAAAAAATATTTTGGCAAAACAGGACCTAGCTCGCTTGCAAGGCTTTGGGGAAATTATGGCGCCCCTTGGTGTCTCAGCTTATTCTAAATTGTTAAAGATTGAGAGAATAGTTGCCCCCACTGAAATTGCGGATAAATTGCAAATTAAACCAAACACGCAAGTGATACAAATTATTCGTCTGCGCTGCGCTGTTGGTAAAGTCATGTCTATCGATATTAGCTTTTTCCCCATTGATATTGGTGAGCCTTTAATCAAAATGGATCTAGAAAAACAAGATATCTTTCATTTAATTGAGACGAAACTCGGGATTGAAATCACTTACGCTGATATCATAATGGATTTAATAAATCCGACAGACTATGTGGCAAGGCATCTCGGGGCTGCTAAAGATTCTCATATAATGCGAATAGAGCGTCTCACCCATGACATAAAATCAAGACCAATTGATTTTGAATATATTTATTGTCAACCAGATACACATCAGTTCAAGTTAAGAGTATCAAGATGGTGAGCACTCCTGTAAAGACAGTCGAAGTCCTTGTGCTGCCCTGTTTACCAAGTCTAATCTATGGCGGTTTAGTACTCTTAAATGAGTGAGCCTTTTACTATAAAAAGAGTTTTGAGCAATGAAAGAATATTTGTTACGTTGATCTGGCGGATACGTTTCAAAACGCAAATATTCCACTCAAAAATTCCAAGACCACCATCACCAGAAAACATCTATTTCAGCAGTTAAATCCTAAGGCTCATCTTCGAGTGCTTCCAAGCAAGCATATTATCCAACTTGTATTAAGCAAAATACAAGCAAAAAGATTATACAACATGCAACAGCAAATTGCTTAGGCTTTAATCATATTTTTAACATGCTCAATATATAGCCACACAAAACATTTAAAAAAATAATAATCAATAAAAACAAGAAGATAGGCTTAAAATCTAGAATAAATTTTAACTGGCATGATAATTGAAATCTTAATATCACATAAAAATGGGACATTTGCTGATGTAATATAAGTCTTCCTAATCATGGAGAAATAGATGTGAAATTCTACTTCTTTTATTGGGATCAGGATAGTCCGTCACAAGAGCATAGAGCACCATTACAAGTAACGATCAGGCAACAAAAAATGAGCAATGCCCGTTACCTTATTACTTATAACTTTTATAAATAATTTAAATTTTGCTGTATCCTGGAGAAGTTAATGAGTGGAATTTCTACTGACAAAAATATCCCTGCAACGGAAATTGTTTCATCAATTGGAGAGATTGAAAGTGAAACTATAACAGCAGACGACCAACCTGCATTGAGTAAGAAGTTGAGCAAGGCTATTGTTATTTTTTTACGACAAAATGGACTGAGTATCTCCATTAGTATGGCGTCTCTAATAGCTGGTATATTATTGTGGCATTTAGTAACCCTAAATGATTTTAATTTCATCATTAATTTTGAAAATGTACCGTCGCCGATGCAAGTTTGGAGTGCTTTTATGGTCCAAATTTATGATAAGGAATTTTACATTCATATATATGTTTCCATGAAGCGCATTTTTGAAAGCTACATCCTTGCTATTTTCTTTGGTGTATTGGCCGGGGTGCTTATGGGGCGTTCAAAATTTACCAGAGCTGTCATCTACCCTTATATTGAAATATTAAGACCAATCCCCGCAGTAGCATGGATACCTCTGGCCATTTTAATGTGGCCAACTGAAGAAGCTTCGATAATCTATATCACTTTTTTAGGGGCGTTATTCCCAATCATTATAAATACCTTACATGGTGTGGAGCAAACACCAGAAGTATTGGTCAGGGCAGCAAGGTCACTAGGGGCATCAGGTCTACAGATCTTTTGGCACGTAGTATTACCAGCAGCTTTGCCAAGCATTGCTGCAGGATTAGCTATTGGTATGGGTGTAAGCTGGTTTTCTTTATTAGCCGGTGAAATCATCTCAGGGCAATACGGAATTGGTTATTTTACCTGGAATGCTTATTCATTAATTAATTATCCAGACATTGTTGTAGGCATGCTGGTCATCGGTGGTCTTGGCACTCTTTCCACTTATGCGGTTAAGCTATTGATGAAACCATTTCTTTTTTGGCAAACGAAAGCAAGATAATGCGCAATCTAACCGCCAGACAGTTAATTGCTAATGAAAATAAAAGAGCGACCGCGAAGTTTTAGAAGATAGTTGTCGAGCTAGCCTCATTCTTCTCTTTACCGATCAAAAGGAGCTAAAAAATGGATACGCAAGTCATTTCATTCGAGCCGCATAAAAAGAAAATCTTATCTAGGTCTGATCAGATAGGACATATTGAGGTTGATAAGGTCACTATATCCTTTGGCAAAGGGGCTGACCTCGTTGAAGCGGTTAAAGAGACAACGTTGGAGATCAAGCCAGGGGAATTCATCTGCCTTCTGGGACCATCCGGTTGTGGTAAGTCAACACTTCTGAACTCTATAGCAGGTTATGTACCCCCAACCACAGGATCTGTTCTTGTTGATGATGAGTTAGTGAAAGGCCCATCTCCGGAGCGTGGCATGGTCTTTCAGCAATATTCACTATTCCCCTGGAAAACGGTGCGAGAGAATATTGCATTCGGTCCAAAAGTCGCTGGCGAGGAAGAAGCTGAATGTAGCTCAATAGCAAATACCTTTTTAGCAATGATTGGTCTAACAAACATAGCGAATAAATTTCCGTCAGAGCTTTCAGGAGGGATGCAGCAACGGGTTGGCATTGCAAGGGCTTTAGCAAACTACCCAAGTGTGTTGTTGATGGATGAACCATTCGGCGCTCTCGATGCCCAAACGAGATTAATGATGCAAGAAAATCTTTTATCTATTTGGAGCGAGTTTGGTATCACTGTTGTATTTGTAACTCATGATGTAGATGAAGCCGTATTCTTAGCTGATAGAATTTTAGTGATGAGCGCCAGCCCAGGATCAGTCATCGCTGATTTGAAAGTTGATTTGCCAAGACCACGTGTATCAGAAATTTCGACTAGTGCTGGTTATCTGGACTTAAAAAAACAATGTCTTGATTTTATCAGGGCAGAGAGCCTTAAAGCTTTCGAGCAGCAAAGTATGTAAGAAAAATTGAAAGATATTTTACACGGTAAACCTAGATACCCATCTGAAAAACATGTCATTAGGTCAAAATATAAAAGAAAAATTTCTCACACAAAAGAGGTCAATTAAATGCTTACAGATGATAAATATTCAGACTCTAAGGATTCGGCTGATGACCAAGGAGAGCATTCGTCAGCAGTATATTTAAGCGATTTATTTTCTGAAATAGATGAAGGCGCAAATTTTTTAAATCGTTTATCCAAAGAGGAAGTGGCAAAAATCCGTAAAGCTGGGATCCCTCGAAAATTCAGAGAAAAAGATCAGGTGTTTTTTCAAGGAGAGGAGCACAAAGGCATTTGGTTAATTGAACAAGGCTCCGTTCGGACTTTTTATGTCGGCCCGACAGGGAGAGAAATTACCCTGGCTCTATGGACTTCTGGTCACTTTGTTGGTGGTCCTGAAATATTTGGAGGTGGCGAACATGTTTGGTCTGGTGAAATCCAAGAGGATGCTGAGTTATTATTCTTATCCAGTGGAGGTCTTCGTAAATTAATCGAAGAAGTACCAAACTTTGCTGTGTGCATCATAAACGGGTTAGTCGCTAAGGGGAAATGTTATTCAGCTCTTGTGCAAATGCTTGCAACACGGTCTGTAAATGAACGGTTGGCGCAATTGTTAATTATTTTTGCAGACACTCATGGTCGACAAGATGGAGATACACTCTTAATTGATAAAAAAATAACTCATGACCAATTGGCAAATATTGTCGGCTCAACAAGGCAATGGGTGACCACCACATTAGACAAATTTCAAAAACAAGGTGTGATATCGGTTAGTAGGCAACAAATAGCAATAGAAGATCTTGATGCACTAAATTGTATGCTCTGAGGATGTTTTATTACCAAAGACTAAATCGTAAGGATAAAAACAATCTTTATCTTCAAGAGCTAAGAATAACAATTAATGTCTGATTTATCAAATTCACTAATACAAACTAGGGACTGGTTCGCGCAGTCTGCGAAAGTGATATTTCCTGGTTTTTTACTAAGTTGTACAATAGCAGGGGCTGCGACTTTCTTATCGGAGCATTATGCAACACCAGTAATGTTGTTAGCGCTCCTGATCGGCATGGCTTTTAATTTTTTATCAGAGGATGAGAAATGCCAGAAAGGTATTGAATTTTCTTCTAAGCCTATCTTGCGCATTGGGATTGTTTTACTAGGAGCACGAATAACTTTAACAGATATCGCATCACTCGGGTTTACAACGTTTTTAGTCATCATTTGTTTGATTGCATTCACAATACTGAGTGGTTTTATATTTGCAAAGTTTCTCAACAAAGACTGGTGTTTTGCATTACTAACAGGTGGTTCTGTTGCTATCTGTGGTGCCTCTGCTGCGATGGCTATCACAGCAGTTTTGCCAAAAAATGATAAATTAGAACGTAATACATTATTCACAGTCATAGCAGTTACAACCTTTTCAACCATAGCTATGGTTTTATATCCAATCTTGTTTACATATCTTGATTTGTCTGAAAAAAACATTGGGTTTTTAATTGGAGCAACCATTCATGATGTCGCCCAGGTTATAGGTGCAGGTTATTCAATTTCCGTTGAGACGGGTGACATAGCAACCATCGTTAAGCTACTACGCGTGTCGATGTTACCGGTTGTTCTAATCGTTATCATCCTACTATTACCAAAAACCACTGAACAGAAAGATGAAAAGTATAAAACCAGATTACCACTTTTTGTGTTGGGATTCTTGTTCGTGGTATTAGCAAATAGCAGCGGGTTCATTCCCCAAACTGTCCAAACAATTATGATTGAAACTTCAAGGTGGTTTCTGGTAATTGCTATTGCAGCTCTAGGAGTAAAAACATCAATGCAAAAAATGCTGCAACTAGGATATGGCCATGTTGGCATAATATTTTTTGAAACTATTACTCTTCTTGTAGCAGCGATTTTAGCTGTGAAATTTTTTGAAATCTAGCAAAACGATAGTTCATGGAATAAGAAATGCAACAAGTTTGCTGTTTAGTCTTTTTGCAGATGTTATAATTTAGAAAACATGAAAGTTATAAATTGTACAAGTAATTCAGTAAAGTAATACAAGAACAAATTTAAGATTAATCAGTCAAAAACCCAGGTATCTTTAAGTGTTATTTTCTAAAACTCGGAAGCCGATATGGACACCATCTCAAACAGCCAGCCAAGTCAAAATGTAATAAAAGAAGTTAGTTTTAGAGAGGCTCTTAAAACTTGGGCCAAAATTGGGTGCCTCTCTTTTGGCGGTTCGGCTGCGCAAATTGCACTCATGCACAGTGTATTCGTCGAAGAAAAAAAATGGCTAACTGAACAACAATATTTAAATGCCCTTAGCTTTTGCATGCTGCTCCCTGGTCCCGAAGCAATGCAATTAGCAACCTATTCCGGCTGGCGGTTGCATGGTACCATAGGCGGTCTGGCAGCAGGGCTACTATTTGTGTTGCCAGGGGCAGTTATTGTCCTCGCACTTTCCATAATTTATTCGATGTTTGGTAAAGTCCCATACATTGAAGCTATATTCTTCGGTGTAAAAGCTGCTGTTCTTGTTATTATCATTGAGGCCTTGTTGCGAATAGCAAAGCGCGCGCTTAAACAAAAGCTTCATTGGTTCATGGCTGTATTGTCATTTGTAGCAATCTTCTTTTTTAATTTGCCCTTTCCCTTAATTATCTTTTTTGCCACTCTCACTGGCTACCTGATGACAGACCGCAATTTAAAAAGTGATGACACAGCTTTGCCGAACATCAGTGTGTATCAAACTTTTACAACGATCGGTAAATGGATTGTCACCTGGTCTATTCCTATGACGGCCGTGATGGTTGCATTCGGCCCAAACCACTTGTTAACAGAACTGAGTTGGTTCTTTACAAAACTTGCATTTGTCACATTTGGCGGAGCATATGCTGTCCTTGCCTATATGGGGCAAGACGTTGTTGAACTCAGAGGCTGGCTAGAAGCTAGTCAGATGCTAGATGGGTTGGGCCTCGCAGAAACCACGCCGGGACCACTAATTCTTGTAACCCAATTTGTTGGTTTTCTTTCGGCCTATCAACATGCCGGGGGCCCGCCCCTTGTCATGGGGGTAATGGGTACGCTCATTGCTCTTTGGGCAACATTTGCACCCTGTTTTTTATTCATATTTGTTGGCGCACCCTACATTGAATGGATCATCGCACAACCTCGACTCAAAGGTGCCCTGTCTGCAATTATAGCCGCAGTTGTTGGGGTGATTATGAACCTATCTATTTGGTTTGCTCTCCATGTTTTTTTTACCAAAGTGTCAAAGCTTGAGGTCGGACCTATAACCCTTTGGTCCCCAGATATAACAACATTGGATTTTCAGGTGGTCCTCTTGGCGGTCCTCAGTGCTTTCCTGTTGCTTCACCGCCATTGGCCAATTTCCGCAACCCTTGTTGCTATCGCACTTGTATCTCTTGGTATGAAAATCAGTGGCTTCTGATTGTAAGGGAATGAATCCTCTGATCATGCCTCCAGTGAAATGGTCTGTTTTGAATGTTATTCTGATGACGAGAACTCAACTATAAGTTCAATAACTTGAAAAATTTTTCATAATCATCCTTAAAAAAATACTCCTGGATAATTTGATTCATTATTGTTTGCCTCTCAACGCTCTTGCTGCCCGTTCACCCGCCTTATCATTGACCTTCCTTAAAGGATCATCTGCCAGATGAGCATACCTGGCAGTGGTACTCACCTGAGAATGCCCAAGCAGTGCTCCAATCATTGGCAGGGAAGCACCACCATTAACCGACAAGGACGCAAAACTATGCCGCAAATCATGCAGACGAACATGTTGCACTGTTCTATCCAGTAAAGTGATTGGCTTAATTCCAGCCATATCACGTACCCGCACCCATGGCTTCCGTAAGTTAACCCAGTGTGTCCCAGGAGTTTGCCCAACAAATCATATAAGGATTCCTTTTTACACGCGGTAGTGCCTCTAAAAGTTCCAGCACTGGGGGTGATAAATGAATTATCTTACCTCCTGTTTTACTATCTGGCAGATATAAAACACCTCGTTCAAAATCAACCCATTCCCAGCGAAGAGTTAAAATTTCATTTCTCCGAGCGCCGGTGAAAATCAACAACCGAATAGCAGCTATGGCATAAAGACTTTCTGATCCATCTTCTTCAGATTGTGATAAGGCAGCACCAATCTGCTCAAGCTCTGCTTCTGATAGAAACCGTTGTCTGGCCTCAACCTTATAATGTTTTATTTTCTTCGTTGGGTTGAAACCAAATTCAACGTACCCTGTTCTTTGGGCCTCGTTATACATTGAAGATGGAATTTGGAGAATTTTATTTGCCGAACGTCGTTTCTCTTTCAATTTAAAATGAAGAGCAGTAACGTTTTGATGGGTGATACGATCTAGTTTCAGTTTACCCAATTTTGAGTTTCGAACAAGGGTGTTATAGCTGCTCTTATAATCAGTCAATGTTGATGGCTTCAGCTTATCCCTCGCCTTACGATCAGTTAGCCCCGCTTTTGCATGATCGCCAATGTTAAAATAAAGCCTTTGACCAAATGCATATTTCCGTACGAAATAAACCTTAGCATATTTCTGACAACGGACATGATAACCTGGTAAGTTAATATCGCTCAATGCTTCACCAGGTTTTAGAGATTCAACTGCTCTAGTAGTAATTTTGGTTTTTTAAATACCGACCTGACATAATGATCTCAATTCTCTAACGGCAATGTAGTGCCAATTTTAAAGGTGTTCAATGGCAGTTAAATAGTCTGTGATAAGCTATAGTAGGTTGAAATTAATGGTAAAAATGAAAGGTGGGAAGTTTGTGGCGGTGGTTAAATTCTGACTAGGAATCAGGGGGGCGGGTGTTCGAATCTTCCCCGGCGCGCCAATTACCAAGAACATTCAATTGAATAAAATCGATAACTTGGCAGCGAGAGTGAGTTCTTCTACTCAGTCACACTTGCTAGCACCAAACCTTTTTCAATCCAAAGCCTCACCCGCAAACCTTGTAATTGATGCTCGAGAGGTTCTTCGCCCTTGTCCACATTGGGGAGGAAAGAGAATTTCTTAGGATGATAAGAGGTCTCATAAAGGGTAGATGATTTCCCATTGCCCGTATCATACCGCAATTGTACCGCCAGCGCGCGCTTGATGCTGCAATAACGCCCGCCAAGTAAGCGTCCATGCATCTCGTTAAAGACCTTGGAGACAATGGGGTTAAATTGCAGTTCCACCAAATGTTTTTTAATGGTGCCCATGTCAGAAGATTTCACTTCAAGCGGTTTAAGTAAAATATGATTTGAGATAACTTCATGCGAAATATCTTCGGCTAAATCAGTTGGTTGAGCGAAAAGTATAAAAGAGAGAAAAAAGACAACACAAGCCACCATGCCGTTAAGGTAGATCGACGAGGCAGGTAGCGTGAAAAGTTTACGAACTCCCGTTTTTGTGGATGCCGACTGATTGTGTTGCTCTATTTTTTGCAAAGATTTTAAAGTAGAAAGCTGTTCATCAGACAAGCAAGCGCCATCAAGCTTATCTTGAAGATGTTGATTTATTGATTTTCTTTCCATGATTAAATAGCCTTCCGGTCTTCATTAAAAAGCTCTAGCTGAGTTCTCAAGCGAGCTTTCAACCTGTGAATTTTAGAGAGTAAGGTGCCCTTTTTCACTCCGAGGTCATCTGCAATTTCCTGCACAGTGTATCCCTCAATAGCAAAGAGATAAAGAAGTTCTCTTTCATCTACATCCATCATACTCCAGCATGACTGAAATTCTTGCTTTGTAATCAGGATTTCTTCAATCGATTGATCCTCGGTAATTAAAATCGGTTCTAACTCACACTCATCATAATCAATATGATGGAATTTCTGATCATGGCGCATCTTGTCAATAAATAGGTTTTTGATAGACCGTCTTATATAAGCAGCTGGTTTGAGGATATGTTTTTTATCAACTGTCGATTTTTGATTACGAATAAAATTTTCAATCGATTGCTGTAAAAGTTCAAACGCATCATCTTCATTGCCAGTCAAAGTAACGCCATATTTAAATAAATTTTGATAATCAACATCAGTCAGCATTTAGTCTGGGCTCGCTTTGATCAGGTCTTAGACGTCCTGATCATTATAAAATAAAATCACTTATAATCCCTTTAGAAATATAATCTCCAAAAGGGGGGGGCTGCATATCTCCGTCAATGTCTCGTGCAAAATTTTCACAAAGATCAATAAAGCAAGATTCATTTTTTATGGCGCTAAGAACGGAATAATTATAGCTATCAACTTGCTCAATAAGAAGTTCGAAGTTCGTCTCTGCTGAACCACGATGTATTACATAGAAATGGTTGTCTGAGATCACATCAAATGAGCACTCATTGATTATATTCTCTTCTTGTCTGTGAAAGGTGTAAATATCTTTCACATTATAGTGAGAGTGCAAAAGCCGAACGTCTGATCCAAGTTTAAGAGTAAGTTTTCCTCTTTGCTCGTCAGTCAATTTTCCAAATTTTTCTAGATCAAAGGGATGCTTCTTCTTTGCAAAAAAAGTCTCGTTCAAAGCCCATTCTAAAGAGCTCAGATCACATAGAAATTTAAGAGAAGCCAATTCCTCTCTGGTCTCAACCAGTTCGACCATATAGGCAGGAAAGTCTGAGCCATAAGAATTGAGATCGTTTTGAAAGAGGGGGTAGAGTTGGCAAAAAGAAGTTGCGCATTGGTTGAAGTAATCATCTCCCAATATGTGCCGACACGTTTCAAACGTCTCTTTTATCGCATTGATAAGCGCTGACATTGAAGTTTGACGATAAACATCCACACCAACAGATTGCCCAATGGGCGTATCTTTTAACAGTTTGGATAAATCTGAAAGTTCACCGCGCATTAAAGCGTCAAATGCATCTTCTGTGTCATCAAGTAAGATGGGATTTTTCTGTTTCTCATCCATATTTGATCTCATCAACAAGAGGTTTGTTGGTTTTAGCAGCATTTAAAATGCCTTGTGCTACTTGCTGTTCACCAAGAAGAACCTCAAACGAGGGAATATCATTGTCCCATTCAATAAGAGAGGCAACAGGTCCGGTCAGGTTAATGGTCTGTTGGTAAATTTCCCAAACCTCAGGACAAACTTTGTTATTATGCGCATCAATTAAAAATCCTTCAGCGGCTTCATGTCCGCCAAGGTGAACCTCTTGCACAGCTGCAAGAGGTAAATGGTTAAGAGCTTTTTCTGCATCGCGCCCAAGATTAACTTGGTTGACATACATATTGTTAACATCAAGCAAGAGGCCGCACCCGGTGCGTTTCACAAGGTCAGTGATAAAGTCTTCTTCACTGAAGTCATTATTGGGGAAATCAATATAAGCCGAAACATTCTCGATCAACATTTGCCGATTTAAAGATGTTTGAACAAAGTCAATTTTATTAGCGACATGTTCAAGCGTCTTAGTTGTAAAAGGAAATGGCAAAAGGTCGGGAATAAATTGAGACTTGGTACGAGAAAAACTCAAATGTTCCGAATAGACTAGTGCATCAGATTTATCTAGTAGAGTTTTGACTTGCTGCAAATACTCTTCATCAACTGGGGAGGAGGAAGCAATAGACAGCCCAACCCCGTGAAACGTGACAGGAAATGTATTGACAAGTCGCTCTAATCTGTCAGCAACAATACCGTCTTCACAGAGCCAATTATCAAGAAGGAGTTCAATCCAAGGAACCTCATCTCTTCGCTTCATGATATCCGCGAAATGTGGCATACGGAAACCAAGTCCCGCAGATTTAACCGAAGCAAGAGATGAACGTTCCATTGGTCTGAACTCCTTCAATTAAGAGAGTTTACGATTTCGCCGGTTTCTCACCAACAACAGCACCGCCAGAGATTTTCTCACATGTGCCTTTAGGTAGGTAAACCCAATCTGTTTTCAGATTGTCAGCCTTAGCTTGGCCGGCGCAAGCATGCTTGCCGTCCATAGCGCCACAGTCATTTTTACCAGCTTTAGAAACGCCTGCGCATTTTTCCCATGTTGCAGGGCTATCAGGTACAGCAAAAGCCGCTGTTGCACCAAGGCCAGCAGTTGCCATAATGCCAGCAGCTGCAAGTGTAGATAGTGTTGTTTTTTTCATAACGCTCTCCATAAAAATAAGGATAAATCCATAAAAATAGACAAACTCATCCAAACCACGCCAAAAACCATTGAGATCTAAAGTCACGGTTAAATAACTCTGTCCTAACAATAACGATCTAGAGAGCGGTTTGATTGCAGAGAAAATTAAAAAAGAGAAGAAAAATTCAACTTAAGAAATAAAGAAGCGGCACTAACCATTTAGGCCAGAAGGTTACCTTAAAAGAAAAACATTCAAATTCATCTCTTTTATAAAAGAGGCGAATTTGAATGAGAGTATAAATCAAGAATTTTTTTTAAAATTTCTTACTTGAACATGCGCCAACCAGAAATCATCGTGGAAATCATAGATTGACGAGAGACCAGCTCTTCACGAAACGCAGCATATAAATGCAACATGATAAAACAGATGATCACCCACATACCTAGATGATGATAGGTATGAATGGCCATGGTGCCGTCAAAAAATAGCAACATAAAATCAGTAACATTATAAAGCCAGTGCCCCATACCAAGCCCTTCAGCATAAAGAGCAAGCCCAGAAAGAATCATGAAAATGGCCGGCAACACAAAACCAAAAAACATAATGCATTGAGCGACAGGGTTATGACCCACAAATTGTGGTGCCTGATTATTTGCAAAACAATACCATTTAATTTGCTCTAAAAAGCCATGTCGCCATTCTTGTGAATGAACAGGCAATAGAAATAGCTCTCTTGCATATTGATTACCAGTAAAGGCAAAAAATATGCGCCCTAAAAATAAATAAACCATGATCTGGCCAGCCGCGAAATGCGCAAAGCGCGTATAGCCCATCAGATAATGATCACTTGCCTCACCTGAAAGAGTTGGCGGTGGGCTCCCAATAAAATATCCACTGACACAAAGCACAATAATGCAAAACATATTAAGCCAATGCCAGGCACGAATTGGGCTTTGATAAACATAAATGGCTATCTGAGATTGTTGCACGTCTTTAGAGGAACTTGAAAAAACATCAAGTGATTGTGCAGGAGTGGAGGGTGATGGTGGTTGTGTTGTATCGGTCATGTTAGCTCTCTTGTAAAGAAACATTCCAACGCAAGTACAAGGTGAAAAGTAAGGTTCCAAAAATCAAGATTTTTTAAAATTTGGATCAAAATAAAATCAATAAAAACAATAAATTAGACGAAACGTTTACCTTAGCTTTACAGTTTTTTGGCCTATAGTACAAGGGTCAATTCTATACGGATTATCAGTAGTCAAATGAAATGATTGCATCCTGTATGAATGGAAGGAAAATAAAATGGATTTGAATATATTACGAAGACGCTTTGTCGTATTCCTCACAGTGATGATGTGGTTGCCATTGATGTTGTCTGCTATGGCTTATGTGTCATCTGATTTGATGACAAGTGTCTTCCCTCTAACTTGGTCAGACTTTAACACCTCTGCATTCCCTTTGCTTTTTGCAATTGGTCTCACCATTTATTCGACCTATCTGCTGAGAACGCAGCCCATGGATTTGCAAACCAGATATGTAACAAGTGCGAACCTGGCAGTGAACATGATCGCCTTGATCATTATGCTTCGAGGCAATCCGCTGCAAATAGAAGCGCAGTTCGGTCTCATTGCAGTGATCGCTATTCTCTCAGGTTGGTGCGATAAGAAAGCAACAACAATCGCAGCAGTTTGCGCTATGGGCTTCACATTAAGTGCCGCTGTTCTAGATCCGGCGGCAGCGTTCATTGGTGGTGTTGGTATCGTCTTAACCATGATCCACCTCGTGACCATCTTCATCACCCAAGAAGGTGTGAACTGGATTGTCGGAAATATGGAAACAGCTGCAGGTCGGGTGGGCGAAGCACTCGACGAAGCAAATAAAGCAACTGCCAAAGCCGAAGGCATGGCATCCGAACAGAAAAGATCAGCTGTAAGGCATGAAGAAGAGCGCAAGGAACGTTTAACTGAAATAGCTGAAAGTTTCAGATCAAGAATGGATAGCTTCATTAAAGCGGTGGGACAAGGAGCCGGTCAAATGACAGGTTCAGCAATTGAACTAACAGATATCGCAAAACATACAGCCGCACTTGCAGGCACTGCAAGTTCAGCCTCTCAGTCAGCTGATAATAATGTACGGTCCCTGGCAGGTGCAGCTGAACAATTGGCAAGTTCCGTTTCTGAAATTTCAACACAGGTTGTAGATACTTCTTCTGCTGTGCGCAAAGCAACAGATCAAGCCCGTCAAAGCTCTACAAGAGTACGTGCATTAACAGAAGCCGCAGATAGTATCGGAACTGTAGTAAATTTAATTGAAGAAATTGCAGAACAAACAAATCTATTAGCGTTGAATGCAACAATCGAGTCAGCAAGAGCAGGGGAATCCGGCAAAGGTTTTGCTGTGGTTGCAGCTGAAGTTAAATCGCTAGCTGAGCAAACTAGTCAAGCAACAAGCGAGATCGCAAAACATATTCAAGATATTCAGGCGGCATCAAAAGATACCGCAACAGAGATTAATGATATTGCCCAAACCATGACACAGGTTGATAAGCTCTCAAGTTCAATTTCTGATGCAATGAATGAGCAAGGAGCAGTGACAAGTGAAATTTCTTCAAATGTTCAAGAAACCGCATCTTACTCAGCTGAATTAGCAAGCGCAGTTTCTGGTGTTGATCACTCGGCTGATAAAACCAGCGTATCAGCTGAGGAGGTGCATCATGCGTCTACAAAACTTGAGAAAGATGCAGATCGTCTCAAACTAGAAATTGATAACTTTTTAAACGAAATTGCAGCTTAAACATTTCTAGATATAAGACTGTTAAAAAGCCCTCCAAAAACTTTTGGGGGGCTTTTCTTTTAGGTGAGGTGAAGTTGCCCATCTTCAAGGCGGTAGGTTTTCTCAGTTAAAGCAGATAAAAACGCGTCGTCATGAGAAATGATAACTTTAGAAATATCCAGACTTCTTAAAATGTCGGTAAGGCGTTCATAAGCCAAATCATCAAGGCCCGTAGTTGGTTCATCAAGTAATAAAATTTTAGGCCTCATGGCGAGAACACTGGCAAGTGCGACAAGTCGTTTCTCCCCGCCAGACAAATGATGAGTAATACGTTTTTCAAACCCAGAAAGACCTAACTGTTTTAAAATCTCAGATGTAACTTTTTTTGCTTCGTTGTGGTTCATCCCTAAGTTTAAAGGGCCAAAGCTCACATCTTCCTCTACGGTAGGACAAAACAATTGATCATCAGAGTTTTGAAACAGGTAACCGGCTTTTGTTCGCACATCATAGAAATCATCTTCAGTTTTGCGATGCTTACCAAAGGCAATGATCTCACCTGAGTTTGGTTGCAACAAGCCCATCATCAAATGAAAAAGACTGGTTTTCCCCGCTCCATTGCCGCCAATTAACCCAATGTTTTCTCCCTTCAAAACTTTAAAATTTAGATCTTGAAAGAGAGGAGCAAACCCGGAACGGGTAAACGAAATGTTTTGCAGTGAAAAATAAGGATCAGCCATAGTGAAAAAGCTCCAGAATAGCGGCAAAATCAATCAAAGAGCTTGCATATAAAAAAAGTAAAAGTCCTGAAAAGAAGGTGAGTATCAAAAGAGTATCCTGTTCACCATAATGAAAATGATGAAGAAGGGGAAAGGTGCCCTGGAATCCTCGGCATTTCATGGAGGTTAAAATTTGCTCACCTCTTTCAATTGAGCGAACAAATAACATTCCAATTAAATGACCAATGCTTTTCCAGCAAAGCCAACTTGTTGAATAGCGAAATCCTCTGCATTTCATAGCAGTGCGCATGCGCTCAAGTTCAAGACGTAAAACATCCACGTAGCGCACCATCAGAAGAAGGATAAGTACAAACTGTGATGGTACTTTCAAATGAGCAAGAGCGTGAGCAAATTCGGCAACTCCCATGCGTCCCATTAAAGCTGTAAAGCTTAAAAAAATACTATTAGCCTTGAGGGCAATTGCAACTGCCATCCAGAAACCATCAAGATAAATAGGTATGTCCCAAACTTGAACGGAAGGCCCACTGGCAAAAGTAAAGGGCAGGGAAAAAAGCGCTAAAATCATAAAACCATCGATTAGCATGATTTTCTTAAATGTAGAGAGAAGGGGAGCGCGAAATAAAACAGCTAATCCAATAGCAAAAATGAAAAGAAAAAAAGTTAGGTGTAAGGAAGAAACGCCAATCACAATAAGTGCAAAACTAAGCGTGAGAAAGATGAGGGTCCGTGGATCAAAGCGGGCATCAAAAAAAGAAAGAGGCATTAAATTTCCCCATCATGGAGACGTGTTTGTTTGGATAGAAAAAACATCCAAATACCAAAACCACCAAATAAAATGCCAAGGCCGCCTAAAATCTCAAGCAACCATATTTTATTATGTAGCTTAGAGATTTGCTCTTTCAAAGGGGTCAATTCAGAAGAAATAATGTGTTGAATTTCTTGAGCCTTAAGAGTGTTTTGCCTGTTTATACTTTGGCTGCGCGTGTCCTGTCCCGTCCCATCAATGTTTCGCACTTCTTTTGTCTTTATAGTTGTGGCCTTCAAGTCTGATAATTGCGGTGTGATGATCCGTTCGACCAAATGCCCGTCTAATGAATGAGACTGAACTTTAATGGGGAGTGTTGTTGTAAGCGGCCATTGAAACCGCCCGTCTTTATCACTGCGTAAAACAGCTAGTAGTTCGTTTTGAATTGATAAGATTTTAATTTCAGCGTCAGCAAGCGGTGAGCTTGCAGAATAATAAACCTGCCCTACAAGCTTAAAGTTTGGCGATTTGAGTTGAGTTTGCTCAAGTTCTGTAGAAGGAGTTGATGATGGCGTCACTGGCAAAGCGAGTGCCTCTATTGTGATAAACATCTGTAACTTATGAGCATAAGCCGGATGAATAGACAGAGACAGTAAAACACTCAAAAAGAAAAAGTGAGATAATATCGGTACAATAGACCTCATGACCGAAGCTCCGAAGGGGCGTGGAGAACAGTGATTTTTTGCAAGGTGCCACTTTTAAACAACTCAGCTTTAAGGCTTGTTAAAAAACTTAAAATTACACCAACAACAAGCCCTTCGATAACAAGAAGAGGTAGGTTGGCAACAATCATAAATTTCGCAACAGGAATAAATGCCTGACCGGAAAGAGCAAGACTGAGGGCCACCATAAGTAGAGAACCAAGCAGGGCTAAACTTCCAGCGCAAAAACCGATGATAAAAATTCTATTTTTCTCAATGACTATAAAAAGTCTGTTGAGAGATGTAGAGGACGGCGTAGTTTGATAACCACTCGCTTCTCTTTGCAGTTCCCTTTGGAGTAAGGGCATGAAAATCAAAAAAGACAAAAATCCTGGCAAAGACATATTCACAAGGTTTAAGCCAAGAACCGTAATTCCACCAAAACCAAAAATAAAAGTTTGCAACATCAGTCCTGCTAAAAGAGCGGGGAAAATGGCAGGCCCTAAAACAAGCCCTAATAACCCCGTTAACATGAGATGAGCGGATGTCGGGCCAATCGGCACACGGATAAGACTTGCTACAAAAAAAGCCGCCGCAAGAAGTGCGATCTTGGGGATATCGTCAGGTTTAACTCGTTTTAAGCCATAGCTAACCGCACTTACCGCAATAATTGTTGCTCCAACTAAAAGAGGAGAAGAGATAACACCATCCATAATATGCATAAAGTTAATCTCCTTTTTTCTTTAGCGTCATGTGTTTCATATCTCTTGCAAAAACCCAAATCACACCAGCTTCTTCAACCTCTGTTGGCACGCCATTTAGATTTGAGATTTTGTCAGCCCTTGTCGTCAGGGCTGCAAATCCCCACCAGCCCGCGCGCGGTAATCCGTAAGAGAACACACCATGAGCATCAGCTTTAATCACTTGGGTAGAATAAGATGAAAAGGGAAGCTTGACCTCATCACGATCATTTCGGTATTCAATTTCAACGATGGCAAAGGGAACCGGTTGTCCTTTTTTTAAAACCCGGCCTCTGAAAATATTATTGGTCCACAATCCATAAGGCCGCGAAAGAGGTTCGATCTCAACCGGTAGCTCAACCAGTTTGTCCCAGCCTTCCCCGCCTTGAAACCCGTCCACGACAACTTTTGTGTGTTGAAGGATCATTTTTTTCTCACTGGCATCCCAATAAGGTGCAGGGCTCACATAAAAAATGTGATCGCCAGGCTCTAGGAATTTATAAGGAGCAACCCATGTTGTTTTATTTGCTTGTCGTACAGGGTTTAAATGATCTAGTAGGTTGCGTTTTTTCCCATTTATTAGAACCCCAAAATTGTGAGGTTTAGTCATTTCCATTAATGGACCATTGTCCATTGGGTGAGTAAATCGCAAAGAAAGTAAAAAATTTTGACTTAGAGAACCGCTTATACTTTGTTGAGTAACAATATCACTGGTAGGTATAAGTTCTTGAAAATGGGCATTAACATATTGAAAAGAATAGATAAAAACAAAAACGCTAATAGTAATTTTAGTCACAAAAAAAGAAAAATATGAACAATGTGGCTTCATAATATAAGTCTCGAAACTAAAAAGTATTACAAAAATAATATTTATCATATATGATGTTTTAGTAATATTATCATACATTCGGTCTGACTGGTAAGTCAATTGATTTAAACAAAGGTAAAAACCAATCAGGACTGGTTTGAATGAAAAAACCAAACTAAGCTTCTTCTAATAGAGATATGAAAAAGAGTTATAAAAGAGACTTAGGCAAATGCAGCGTGTCACAATCACCATAGATACTGATCTACTAAATCAGCTAGATCTTTTCATGAATGAGAAAAATTATGCCAATCGGTCCGAAGCCATAAGGGATATGGCCAGAGATCGTTTAGAAACGCACCGTATGGAAATAGAAAAACTTCAAACGAATGCAACCAGTAAAAGCTGCATCGCAACCCTATCCTATCTCTATGACTTTGAAGAACGAGAATTATCAAAAAGATTAGCAAAAAAACATCATGCAACACACAGTCTTCATCAAAGCACAGTACAAGTCCATATTGATGAAAAGACCTGCCATGAAACAGTAATTTTAAAAGGAAATGTTCAGCAGGTAAAAGATATAGCAAATTCTATAATGGCTGAACGCGGCATCCGCCATGGAACACTACAAATAACCCCGGTGCAGTTTCCTAAAAACTCAATTATAGATCTTGAAGATGAAGGTTTAGAAGAAGACAAAGCCCACAGTCATGAGCATACTCATGAGCATAAACACATTCATACCCATGAACACACGCACAGTCACGAGCATTGGCACACTCATAAAGATGGAACGTATCATTGCCACCCTCATGAACATACGCACAGTCATCCTCATGAACATATCCACGAACATGGCCACAGCCACACACATAGCCATGCTCACAAAAATCACCATCATCATGACCATGGCGGTGATCACACACATGATTTTCGCGCACACGATCATGATCACATCGGTGAAGACCACGGCGCTCATACTCATGACCACCCGGGCCATGAAGCAGAACTTCATGATGATCACAGTCACTAGGTCTACCACTAGAGTATGTACGACATGTCAGTGATGTTCCGTCGGAGGGTTTTTCGCTTCTTCAGCGAAAAAATAGCCCGTGAGACAAAAACTATTTAATGATGGTGTAAGAAAGAAACAGCTCTCCCATCAAGGCTAATAATGCTAAGCTAAAATGGGAGAGAGTAACTTTATTTTGAGATATGTTTTAAAAAGGTAAGAAGAAAGTCTTGTTCGGTTTTGTCTGTGATACCAACATGACGCATCCGAGTGCCGGGCATAACGGATTTATTATCTTTAATCCATTCACGCAGTTTCTCTTCATTCCAAACAATTCCAGAATTTTTCAAAGCATCTGAATAATTAAATCCGGGAACTGAGCCAGCTTTACGGCCAAGAATATTTTTCAATGGCGGACCATAAGAAGGGTGCTTCATATCATTGGAATGACATACCCTGCAACGATGCTGGTACATGGTTTCACCAGCCTTCACAAGGGCCTCTTGCCCGGCAGGTGTCATCTCAGCAGAAGCTGATGAAAGAAAGCCCAAAAAACCAAAAGAGCTCAGTAAAACAATTTGTAGTAACTTGAATATTTTTATCATTGTAAAACCTCTGGGGAAATTGATTTAAGCTCCCACGTGCGCATTAAATTGCTGTAATTAATGGCAATTTTAGTTTGTTTGGTTGAGATGAAATGAAAATAAAAGAAGAAAACGCAAGTGAGAAGACATGAAAAATCTTAACTCAAACTAGTGGGGGGAGACTTTAATTTAGATCAAAAAATAAGAAAATCTGAACCAAAGTCGAAAGAAAAAAGTTTCAAAGAACGAATGCAAAATTTTAGTCTAAATCAGTTGAGCTGTTTTTAAATTTTCTGAATTTAGAAAATCAACTAAATCATTTGTTTCATGATGAATATAGTCAGGCAGATCATCCCAACTGAGACGTTCTTTTTGTGCAGGGTGGTCCTCATAACTCGAGTGTACCAATACGGTCGCCATGCCAAGGTCATGAGGGACTTTTAAATTTGGATGCAAGTCTTCAAACATGATCGAATTTTGCGGTGAAACATTGTGATGATTTAAAAATTGATCATAGGCTGGTTTATTGGGCTTGGGTGTGAAGTCAGCAGCGGCAATATCAAATATACCGTCGAATACATCTAGAATGCCAAGCGCGCTGGCCACATTTTTACCGTGCGCTGCGGAGCCATTTGTGAAAATGAATTTACGACCAGGTAATGCAGTTAAAGCACTGTTTAACTCAGGCAAGTCAGGCAAAACTGAATGATCAATGTCATGCACATAATCTAAATAAATATGCGGATCAAGTTGGTGCTCTCTCATTAACCCATTCAGCGTTGTGCCATAGCGATAGTAATAATCTTTCTGAACTTTGCGAGCAGCAACACGGTCTACGTCAAGTAAGTCTGCTATAAAACTTCCCATTCGTTCATCAATCTGAGCAAATAAATTACACTCAGCAGGATAGAGTGTATTATCAAGATCAAAGATCCAATTCTGAATGGAGTTTGCCATTGTTTTTCTCGTAAGGGTTTTGTTCATTGAGAAATAAATCACTTTCCTTCAAAGAAGGGCCCCAATTAGTAGAAAAAACACTCCGAATATTATTCACATCAGAGATTCCAATTCGTTGGCTCAAAACAAGCTCTACCTGAGTGACCACATTTGATAGGTCATTGATAAGCTGCCAACCAGCATCTGTAAAGGCAATCTGCTTTTGATTGTCTTTCTCAGCGTCACGAATAATTTTAATAAAGCCAAGTGTTTCAAGGTGATTTGCTTTGTCATTGGTCTGGGCAATTTCCCAAGATAACCGGCGTGATAAATCTTCGATGGTAATATGGCCATTATCAAGAACAGTAATCAACGCATAATCTTGGGCTTCAAGCATTTGATATCCAAGACCAGACATCATGTTCGAGCAAGATTGAGCCATCCAGCGCGAAGCGCTAAAGAGTTGGGCTTTAAGGTTATGTGGCTTTGAAGGAGATACCCCTTCAACGGGCTCACTCATATAAATCATTTTACAAACCTAAACTTTTAAAAACGTCACATACTAATCTTAGAAGAAACTAAGTTTAGTGAACTTAGAGGAATTCTAAGAATTATACTCTCCGTCTTAAGTCCTGAAAATGGTTTTGTACAGAAATTTTCCCTATACTTGACAATACTAGTCAAGTATAGGGATGTTTAATATCAATGTGTTAGCTACTTTGATGCTCTGCTACACGGCCAAGTAGAGTAAGGCATTTCACCAGCTCACTACGTTCAATAAACTCATTTGGTTTGTGTGCTTGCTCAATACTTCCCGGTCCACAAATCACACTAGCTGCCCCCTGATCTTCAAATAAACCAGCCTCCGTCCCATAGGAAACCACAAAGCTTTCATTCTGGTTAGCAAGCTTCATCCCCAAGCTAACAGCAGAGGAAGAAGAGGCCAATCCGGGAACGGATGTAATTTGATCTGTGATTATGTCTGTTTCACTTGAAATCATTTTCATAGAAGGAAGCAGCTCACCTTGAGCAAAAGTCATCATTGTTTGGGCAATCTCGGAACCATCAAAATTAGGAAGCGCGCGGACTTCCCATAAAAATTCACAATCCTTAGCAACGATATTACGAGCCGTGCCGCCTTCAATTCGCCCAACATGGACTGTCGAATAGGGAGGGTCAAAACGACTATCATTTTGCGTAGATTTCAGTTTCTGTTGTGCTTCATTCAGGTGATTGATTAATTTTGCAGCAATCTCAATGGCGCTAACACCTTGATGTAAAAGACTAGAGTGTGCTTCATGCCCTATAACCCGTGTAATATAACTCGTGATGCTTTTATGGGCTTCAACAACCTGACAGTTAGAAGGCTCACCCACCAAAACCAAAGACGGCATGGGAAGGTCATCACCTAATTTATTGATCAAAGGACGCACTCCCGTGCAGCCAATTTCTTCATCATAAGAAAAAATGAGATAAATCGGTTGTTTGAGGGGAGCTGCTTGAAAAAGAGGAAGCGCCGCCAGCATACAGGCTAAAAAACCCTTCATGTCTGTAGTGCCCCGGCCAAAAAGTTTGTCTCCCTTTTTTATGAGTGTGAAAGGGTCTGTATGCCACTCTTGCCCCTCAACGGGCACAACGTCTGTATGACCGGAAAGCCCAATTCCAAAAGGTCCCTCAGGTCCAATAGTCGCAAATAGAGAGGCTTTGTCGCCATCATCATTCGGAACAAGAGAATAGGGAACCAAAGCGTCTTTTAAGATCTCTTCAATGTAAGCAATCAACGGAAGGTTGGTTTTATGAGAAGTGGTATCAAAATGAACGAGCTGAGCTAGAATTTCTTCTGCCCTGTCAAGTTGATCATTTATATTTACCATAAATTTAATGTCCCCATATGCTTGGCTGAATGAAATTACAAAGTCTTTATAATCACATATGTTTGATAAAATTAATCTAAAAACGGCCGTCATTTGCCGTTCATCTTGGTTAAGATAAGATTTATAACAATGAATGAGTTAGAAAAAAGAGAAATTTTCCTAAATTTAGACGGAGTTTCCCCTTATCCTTCGTAATATATTGAGGAATACATGCCATACTCTCTTTTTAGTAATGGCTTCTTAAGAAACTTTATAAATTTAAGAAACATTGTGTATGAAAGATGGAAAGTAGCGAGTTTAAATGAATCTGATGGATCAGAGACACCAAAATAGCGAAACAACAAACGAGGCTGAAAAGGCAACGATTGAGCTTGCTTCCGATGATCAGGTTTCTAATGGCCAGGAATTGAAAGCTCATAAGAATTCATTTTTTCTAGCGTTGGTAAAAGCCATCGTACCACTCATCATTCTATTTGTTGCTTTCTCAGGATACAGCTATCTAAAAGCTTCGAAGCCAAAACCAAAAAAGCCTCAAATTGTTGAAAAAACCTGGCCAGTTGATAGCATCAACGCCATTGCCAAAAATCACACCCCAAAATTAAAGTTATACGGGACAACTGTTGCAAATCGCCGTGTTGACTTAAGAGCATTGGTTTCAGGAAAAATCATAGAAGTAGGTGCCGGCTTAAAAGAAGGAGCCTTAATAAAAAAAGGTGAGCTCCTTCTAAAAATTGATGATTTTGACTACAAAGGAGCTCTGCAGGAAGCAAAGGCAAATTTAGCTGAAGCCGTTGCTCGCAAAAGTGAGATGCAAGCTAGTATGTCTTTAGAGCAGGAAAATTTAAAGTACGCCAAAGTTCAACTCTCGTTGGGTGAAAAAGATTTCAAGCGCGCTCAAGCATTATCAAAACGTGGCACAGTTACGAAAAAACTTGCTGACGATAGAAATGTGATTCTATCACAGCGTCGCCAAGCCGTCGCAATGAGTGAAGTAAATTTAGATTTACAGCGCGCCCGTCAAGCACAACAAGCTGCAGTGGTAGACAGGCTGAACTGGAAAGTAAACCAAGCGAAGCGCCGGTTAGAAGAAACACAACTCATTGCACCATTCGATGCGTATGTAAGTTCGGTCAATGCAGAAATCGGCCGCACCATGAGTGTGAATGACAGCGTCGCAACCTTAATCGATCAAAATAAAATCGACATTCGTTTCACATTAACAAATGCTCAATATGGTCGGATCCTAGCCCACGAAAAGACTTTAAACGATCGTAAAGTTTCTGTGAGCTGGAGAGTTGGTGAAACACCCATTCTGTATAAAGCAACCATTGTCAGAACTGCTGCAGTGATCACCTCACAAAGCGGTGGCGTTGAGGTTTATGCTCTGGTTGAAAATCCTTTTACACCTGTGCCATTACGCTCTGGTGCTTTTGTGGGGGTGACACTGGACGACAGAGAATTCAAAAATGTTATTCGCTTACCGCAAACAGCAATTTATAACGGCAATAAAATTTATCTGATTAAAAATGATCGTTTAACGGAACGCACAGTAGAAATTGTGGGCGCTTCAGGTAGTGACACATTGGTGAAAGTAAATTTGCCAAAGGGAAGTGAAATTCTCACAACGAGGCTTACTCTGGCCGGTGAAGGAGTTAAGGTGAAGGTAAGGTCATCTGAAAATAAATCTCTGAACGGAAATAAAGCTTTAAGCCAACATGACGCTAAAAAAGCATCGTCCTCAAAAGGTTTGTAAGCCATGGCAAATAATAAACCAAACGCCGAGGCAGCAGCACAACAAACAGAGCAACCTCAATCAAATAAAACAAATCTGGTTAGTATTTTTGTTCGTCATTCCACGGCTGCTAACCTACTAATGGCTATCATGGTGTTGATGGGGCTTTATGCCATTTCAAAAATTAATGTTCAGTTCTTTCCCTCTGTCGAAGTCCCGGTTATTAATGTCTCTGTTCATTGGCCAGGTGCTAGTGCTGAAGATGTTGAAAAAAATATCCTAGATAGTTTAGAACCCGAGCTTCGCTTTCTCGATGATGTTGAAGAGGTTAACTCATACGCACGCGAAGGCGTCGGAACAATCTCTCTTGAGTTCTACGCTAATGCAGATATGCAAAAAGCGCAGTCAGACGTAGAGCAAGCGATTTCAGGTGTGACAACTCTGCCTGAAGATAGTGAAGAGCCGATCATCAACCGTGTGGCCTTCTATGAAAATGTTGCCAAATTAGCCATCTCAGGTCCTTTCTCAGAAGAGACCGTAAAGGCTTATGCTAAACAAATAAGAGATGGCCTTCTCAATAATGGAATTGACCGTGTGAGTTTAAGCGGCGTTCGAGATGAAGAAATTTGGATCGAAATTAATGAAGAAGAACTGCGCCGTCTTAATTTAAGCCTTAGCACAATCGCGGAGCGCATTCGCCTCGAGACAAGAGATCTCCCCGCTGGTACGGTAGATGGCGGATTAGAAATACAGCTGCGTGCCTTAGCTGAGCGACGCACCCCTGAAGAGCTTGCTAAGATCGAAATTGTCTCCCTTTCAAGCGGCGAAAAAGTATTTTTAAAAGACATTGCCACAATACACACACAGTTTGATAAAGATGGAAAAACAGGCATCATTTCTGGTAACCGCGCCATTCAATTGTCTATCAAACGAGCATTGTCTTCGAACACACTGAAAACGATGGAAAGCTTTTATGCCTACGTTGAAAAAATAAAACCGACCTTACCTCCAAGCCTAAAACTGGCAGTATACGACGTGCGCGGCGAAAGTGTGAAGCAACGTTTAGGTATTTTGATTGAAAACGGCTTACAAGGTTTGATCTTGGTCCTCATCGTTCTCTTTATCTTTTTAAATTGGCGTATTGCATTTTGGGTCGCTGCCGGTATTCCCGTGGCACTTATGGCAACAGTTTTGGTCATGTGGGTCTCGGGTCAAACCATTAATATGATCTCAATGTTTGCTCTCATTATGATGATTGGTATCATCGTCGACGATGCAATTGTGGTTGCCGAAGACACGGCTACAAGACAATCTTTGGGCTTAGGAGCAAGACGAGCGGCAGAACAAGGCGCGTTGCGTATGCTCAAACCAGTAACCGCCGCGACACTAACAACAATGGCTGCCTTCTTCCCAATTTTTCTCATTCAGGGGCGGCTTGGTGATTTTATGTCAGCCATACCGCTTGTAGTGATGGCCGTGCTAATAGCAAGTATTGTTGAATGTTTTTTAATTCTCCCTGGTCACCTGCGTCACGCAGCAACGTCTGGTGATATGGAAGAACGAGGGCGGTTTCGGGCAACTTTTGACGATGGTTTAGACGCATTTAGAGATGGTCCATACAGACGATTTGTGGAAATTTGTTATGATTGGCGCTATAGCTTTTTAGCGCTTGCAGTTTTAACATTGATCGTATCGATGGGCTTAATTGCTGGTGGCCGGGTTGGCTTTCAATTCTTCCCTTCACCAGAATCTGAAAAGGTAACGGCAAAAATAAATTTTGTGCCCGGCACACCGAGTAAAGAGCAAGTGAAAATTCTCAGGCAGATTGAAGAAAATTTAAACACGATAGAAACGAGGCTTACCAAGGGCAAAGATGAAAAGCTAATTGTAGCCGTCTATGGATTGCAAGGTGTCGCAGGGCGAGCGCAGGGAGACAATCTCGCTGAAGTAACCGTAAACTTAACACCAAGTGAAGCTCGCACAATACGCACGCGTGCGTTTATTAAAGAATGGCGGAAAACTATACCAAAACTTCCCGCCATTGAAGCATTTGCTATTGGTGGAAAGCGGTCAGGTCCCCCAGGTGCAGATATTGACATCCGTTTGATAGGGGCAGGTGTCTCGACTTTGAAAAAAGCCGCCGAAGATTTAAAATTGGCACTAAGGGGTGTTAGTGGCGTCTCGAATGTTGATGATGATTTGCCTTATGGCAAACCAGAATGGATCATTGAAGTAACGCCTAGAGGAACATCTTTAGGCCTAACAGCACAATCTGTCGGCACACAAATAAGGAATAGTTTTGAAGGCGCTATCGCCACCCGCTTTGCAAGGGGCGACGAAGAAATAACCGTTCGGGTGAAACGAAAACATGACCTAAACGGCATTGAAGCGTTGCGCTCAATATACCTCCTCACTCCTGATAATCAACGGGTTCCTCTATCAGAAGTGGTGACCCTTCGCGAAAAGCCAGGCTTTTCTGTCATTCAAAGAAGAGATGGTGCCCGCACAGTATCAGTTACAGGAGATATCGATCCTAAGGTGACAGAAGTCACAACAGTCATCGAACAATTGCAAATTGAAGCCTTACGAAATGTCGAAGAAAAATACGGTGTTACTTACAGTCTAGCTGGTCGTGCTGAAGATCAGGCCAAAAGCTTTGCTGACCTTCGTTTAGGTGCACTCTTAGCTCTAGTGCTTATATACATCATCCTAGCTTGGGTATTTGAAAGCTACGCCAAACCATTAGCCGTGATGGTCATCATACCATTTGGTGCAGTCGGTGCGATCCTAGGGCATATGGTCATGGGAACAGCGCTTACGATTTTGTCTTTCATTGGTCTGCTTGGTTTGTCAGGAATTTTAGTAAATGATTCCATCATTCTGGTAACAGAAGTTAAAAACAGACTTGATCGGGGGGAAGTTCTTCACGAAGCCGCCATAGGTGCAAGCCAGGATCGTTTGCGTGCTGTGCTGCTCACCTCGTTAACAACCATTGGTGGGTTATTACCGCTGTTGTTTGAAACAAGTCGTCAAGCTCAGTTCCTCATGCCAATGGCAATCACTATGGTCTTCGGTTTAGCTGGTGCAACTATTCTCGTGTTGGTACTCGTTCCCGTCATCGTCGGCATCGGCGGCGACATCGGCAAGATCGCGAAATGGTACATAACACTAGGCACAAAAAATAACCCACCCCAACCAGCTGAATAATATTCGTTCATTCTGAACGCGATTGCTCGTAACAAAAAACAACCTTTATGAAGAAGGAGTTCAGCCCTTTTCGTACTGAGGGACATGGAAGTGGGAGCTGCCAGATGCCTAGCACGTATGCTACTGGGCATCTGAAGTTCCACTAAAAAGTAATAGCCATGAGAGAAGGTAAACCAAAATCTATCCATCCGACGAAGGGAGCGCTCTTTAGAGGGCGCACATGACGCCTTTGGCGTCCGGCGCCTAGCGCCGCCCCTCGGAGGCCTATGAGCTTTAGCTCATAGAATAGACGTGAGAGAAAATAGAGAAAAACCTAGCTTCTCCAGAAGGTAGGAATAAACAGCACAAGCACAGTAAAGAGCTCGAGCCGGCCAAGTAGCATTCCAGCTGCAAGCAACCATTTCGCACCATCTGGAAGGCTTTGAAAGTTCCCTGAGGGACCAACAATATCCCCAAGACCTGGTCCAACATTGGTGAGCGAACTGGCAGCAGCTGAAATTGATGTCATCAAATCAAGGTCATAGAGTGTTAAAAGGAATGTCAAAACGGCAAAGCAAAATAAAAATAAAAAGATAAAACTTAAAACCGCAGTTGAAACCCGCTCTTCAATCGGACGTCCAGAATAGCGCGGGATATAAATGCCATTCGGTTGAATAAGAGAAAAGGTGCGTTGCTTAATGGTTTGAAAAAGCACTTGCAGCCGGAAAATTTTAATGCCGCAGGACGCTGAGCCCGCACAGCCACCAACAAACATCATGATGAAAAACAGCACTTCAGCAAAAGTGCTCCATTGACCATAATCACCAGTGGCATAACCAGTGCCTGTCATAATGGAAACAGAATGAAAAGCTGCATCTCTCAATTGGTTAGCCCAAAGGTTATCGCTAACTTCGCCGTTACCAAACTGAGATATCCAGGTTAGAAAAATAAAAACCGATAATGTGATGAAAAACCAATGAACCTGGCTATCTTTAAACAAGCGGTCAACACGTCCATTAACCGCATAAAGATAAAGACCAAACGGTAAGCTACCAAGGATCATAAAGACGATGGCCACATACTTAACGGCATCACCTTTAAAAAAACCAAGAGAAGCATCATGAGTTGAAAGGCCGCCCGTGGCAATGGTGGTCATTGAATGAGCAATAGCATCAAACAAACTCATACCAGCCAGCAAATAACCAACAACGCAAAGGAGAGTAAGTGTCACGTAAAGGCTGGTAATCGAGCTGGCGAGCTGCGCAGCACGAGGAACAATTTTTTCGGAATTATCAGAGCTCTCAGTTCTAAAAAGTTGCATACCACCAATTTGCAACATCGGCATAACAGCAAGCGCCATAACAATAATGCCAATACCACCAAGCCATTGCAGCAAACTGCGCCAAAGCAAAATGCCAGGTGAACGCTCATCCAGGCCAGTAATGACCGTTGCACCCGTGGTAGTTAAACCTGACATCGCTTCAAAAAAGGCGTCTGAATAACTCATATTCATATCAGACCAAACAAAAGGAAGGGCAGAAAAAGCAGTCAAAGCAAGCCAAGCTAAGGTTGTGAGTAAAAAAGCTTGTTTAATGGAAAGTTCTGGATTTGGAACATATTGGGAGAACCCTAAACCAACACCGAAAAATAGAGTGACCAAGCTGGCCGCTGCAAAGCCAAGCCAGTTAGAATTGCCTGCACCAAGGTCAATTAATGTTGGAATGATAAGGGCAACGCCAAGGGTGGCCAGCAAAATACCAATAACAAAGGATATGGGGCGAAAATCAACCATTCGAAAATGCAGTCCCTCATCCAGGCTTGAGTATCTAAAGTTTGTCACCTAAAAGGTGGCACCAATGCCTTAACTTTTGGATAACACGGTACTAGTGCGGATGCTTTGTGGGCATCTGAAGCACAAAAAAAGTGCGGATGCTTTGTGGGCAACTAAAGGCACACTATAAAGCCGGTTGCTAGTGGGCAACTGAAGGCGCGCTAAAAAGCCGGTTGCTAGTGGGCAACTGCAGGCACGCTAAAAAGTGCAACTAGAAAATCCACTAATTCACCGCATGAATATCATAAGGGCTATCAAGAGAAAATGCAGGGATGTCGATCATAAAATCTTCGCCTGCCGGGCTTTCCATTTTATATTCCCCGCCCATAAATCCGGACGGAGTGCCAAGAGGAGCACCAGACGTGTAGCTGTAAGTTTCGCCAGGTTGGATCACAGGTTGCTCACCAACAACACCTTCTCCAATAACTTCCTGCGTATCACCATGGCCATTCGTAATTCGCCAGTGCCGTCCAAGCAATTGAACCGGTTCAGCACCTTGATTTTCGATTTCAACATAATATGCCCAAAAATACTGATGATCCTCAGGACTAGATTGTTCATCTAGAAACTGAGGCTCAACCCGTACTTCAATAGCTTTAGTTGTGGCATGAAACATTAAATTTACCCATATTCTTTAAACACGTTCTTTAAAACTTACTCAGTTTTAAAAATAGAGTCAGATTTGAACGATTATTGAGCGCAAAATCAACCGAAAAATTGATAATAATGCCCTAAAAGTTAGTCACTATTATTTTAGAGCATCAGCAATATCATTCAAAAGGTCTTCACTATCTTCAATTCCAACAGAAAGCCTGATCAATGAAGGAGTAATAGAAAGCTCAAGACGTTCCTCTTCCTCCAACCGTTGATGTGTCGTCGTTGTTGGATGAGTAATCAAGCTTTTTGTATCGCCTAAATTGTTGGAAATGCTGATAATTTCGAGTTTATTCATGAAGTTGAATGCATCTTCTTTTGTCCCGTCAATTTCAAAGGCAACCATAGTGCCAAAACCCTTCATTTGGCGTTTGGCAAGCTCATGTTGAGGATGATCTTCTCGGCCAGGGTAAATGGCGCGCTTCACTTTTTGATGCTCGCTTAAAAAATCGGCTACTTTGCGGGCATTAGACGCCGCTTTTTCAATGCGCAAAGGCAGTGTTTCAAGCCCTTTAAGCATAACCCAAGCGTTAAACGGGCTAATAGAAGGCCCGGTTTGGCGCATAAAATCATGTAAATAATCGTCGATATAGTCTTGTTTGCCAAGTACGACGCCACCAAGACACCGCCCCTGCCCGTCAATATGCTTCGTCGCTGAATAACAGACAACATCAGCCCCAAATTCCATTGGTTTTTGGAAATATGGCGTCGCAAATACATTGTCAACAATTACCAAAGCACCAGCTTCATGAGCAATGTCTGCTACAGCTTGCATATCTACCAATTCAAGAGCTGGATTGGTTGGTGTCTCAAAAAACACAGCCTTCGTATTCGGCTTCATAGCTGCTTTCCAGGCGTCTATGTCACTGCCATCAACCAATGTTGTCTCTACACCAAAGCGCGGTAGCAAGGTCTCTACCACATAGCGACAAGAGCCAAACAACGCTTTGGCTGAGACAATATGATCACCTGCATTTAAGTAAGAAAGAACAGAAGCGGAAACCGCAGCCATTCCTGTGGCTGTAGCGCGGGCATCCTCGGCTCCTTCAAGCGCAATCATCCGCTCTTCAAACATCTTGATCGTAGGGTTCATGAAGCGGCTGTAAATGTACCCATCTTCATCCCCTTTAAAGCGCGCTTCTGCGCTTTCAGCGCTGTCATAGACATAACCAGAGGTTAAAAACAAGCTTTCAGAGGTTTCACCAAATTCACTACGAATGGTGCCACCATGCACAAGCTTTGTTGCATCATTTAATGTTGCAAACCGATCTTTAGAAATTTTTGTATTAGACATAGAAAACCCTTATATATTGCTCTGAATTGCATGTCACCTAAAAGTGGATGCCGGTTTTAGGTTTTGCGGATGCTTCGTGGGCATCTGAAGCAAAAATATGACATGCCCAAAAAAGTGTGTGAGCAATAAAAAACCCAGCACACCAGTACCACCAACACCGATGACACAGGTCCAACCAAATAAAGTTAAGGAAAACCGGGGCAATCGGCCTTTTAGCAAGTTATTTTATGTGGCTGCAAGCCGACCGGCCAAATCACCACAAATTCAATGGCTCATCTAAGTACAAAAGCGGGGAAAGGGTCAAGAGTTTTTCACAAAAAGTGTCTTTCCAGCTTGTAACCTTTTCTCCATTCAGCGATTATGGGGCCAAATTGGTGCAGGCAACACTAGCCAAGTTGTTAGTGGGGAACGTTTAAAGGGCCACAAAAGTGTGGGCATCTGAGATAGTAGTCTGGATGCTGTGACGGTTGTTAGTGTGCAACTGAAGGAGCACTAAATGCGACGGTTGCTAGTGGGTAACTGAAGGAGCACTAAAAAAGGATTGAGATATGGCTGAAGAAGCAAAAAACCTTTGGAATAACGATCAGGAAAATGGGAGTGAACTGCCCAAAGCTCATCTACCCACTAAGGGAGGTATTTTTCCAAGCCAAGCCATTAAAGACCTTATTCATCGAGGATTTTTAAAAACGGCTAACGGCGTTGATATTCTTGATAACCAAATTCAACCAGCCAGCCTCGATCTTCGCTTGGGTAAAAAAGCTTATAGAGTGCGAGCAAGTTTTTTACCGGGCGGCGGCAGAACGGTAGAGTCTCAGTTAGAAGACCTGGCGCTTCATGAATTCTCACTCGAAGAAGGAGCTGTTCTTGAGCGCGAATGTTTTTACGTCGTCGAAGTCGAAGAATGTCTGAAATTACCAGATAGTGTCTCGTGCTTTGCAAACCCGAAAAGCTCAACTGGACGCCTCGATGTTTTCACACGCCTCATTTCTGATGGTGCTGAAATTTTTGATTATGTTGAAGCTGGTTATGAAGGCAAACTCTATGTGGAAATTTCTCCGCGCACATTTTCCATCAAAGTTCGCTCAGGCAGCCGCTTAAATCAGTTGCGCTTTCGTATGCGCATCGGTCAGCAAGATCGGTTTGAAAGACCAAAGCTTACAGATAAAGAATTACGTCTATTGCATGAAAAAGAGCAATTGGTGGATTGCGAGCCAACCATCCGTGATGGGCTCAATACGAGAGTTGATTTAAGAGGAATTGATGGCAGTACCTTAATTGGTTACAGAGCGCAAAAACACACAGACATCATCGATGTTGATAAACCGAACAGTTATAAAATGGATGAATTCTGGGAGCCGATATCCGGACGTGCTGACGGGCGTTTGATTTTGGATCCAGGTGAGTTTTATATTCTTGTTTCAAAAGAAGCACTGCACATTCCTATTCAATACGCAGCTGAAATGGTACCAATTGACCCGATGATGGGTGAGTTTCGCGCTCACTATGCTGGCTTTTTTGATCCTGGCTTTGGCGCAGAATCTGCCGGCGGTAAAGGCAGCCGCGCTGTTCTCGAAGTTCGCAGCCATGACATACCGTTTGTGCTGGAAGATGGTCAAATCATCGCAAGGCTCATTTATGAACGATTGACAGAAAATCCAGAAACCATCTACGGCGCAGACCTAAAATCCAACTACCAAGCACAAGGCCTAAAACTGTCTAAGCACTTTATCTAGGCCGGTTTCTGGTGGGCATCTGAAGCGCAACAAAAAAACTAAGCCGCTATCTCCAGCGGCCCTGCGATAGGTAAACGCACAGTGAATGTCGTACCAACGCCAACTTCACTTGAAACTGAAATTTCACCACCATGAAAATCAATGATTTGCTTCACTATATG
>Ga0209344_10000272_pt1 | contig 101674 bp, 85 predicted proteins | sample Cruoilmetagenom6_FD_187293 | JGI IMG/M metagenome (GOLD analysis project Ga0209344, IMG submission 187293) | Oil polluted marine microbial communities from Coal Oil Point, Santa Barbara, California, USA - Santa Barbara Oil Seep Sample 6 (SPAdes)... | ecosystem: Environmental > Aquatic > Marine...
CATAACCACCGCGCAAGCAGGAACCATCTCCATTCCACAGTCGTGTGTTGCAATCAGCGCGTGCTTGCGTACCAAGGCACCCCATATGCTCCATCATGCAGCCAAGATCAGAAGGTTGCTCAGCACTAGCTTTAAATTCATAAAATTCATTGCGCGGGCAGCCATGATGAACAAGATGGTCCGTATAAGAGCGAGGGCGTTCAAGGTCATCCATTTGTGCCTCAGTAAAAGAGTTAAAAGCCATCGACATTAAAGTCTCTAATACCCAGTTCGGATGAGTTGGGCACCCGGCAATATTCACTACTGGCAAGCCAGATTGTGAGCGAAATTCAGAGCCAAGCAAACCTCCCGGCTCTTTGCCGTCATAAGAAAGGCCAACTGCTTCAACTTCATTGTCACCAGCGGCTGTAATGCCTCCAAAAGCTGCACAAGAACCAACAGCAACCACATTCTTCGCATGGGATGAGAGGTCTTTAATCCAGTCAATCATCGGGCGACCTGTGCCTGCCATCATATGAAATTTACCGGTACCATTGGGCCCGCACATAGCAGAGCCCTCAAGGCATAAGAAATCAAGCCGTTGCTCACCAGAGATGATCCGATTGAGAATATCAATAAATTCAGTACCTGTTTCCAAACTCAAAGAGGGGTGCCACAAAACCTCAATGCCAGCAGCTTCAAAGCCGGTGATTAAATCAGGCCCCTCAGCACATAGAAGCGAGAGTGAACACCCCCCGCAGCCGCCAGATTGCAACCAGAGAAGTGTTTGCTTCTCAGTCTTGGGAGAGAGTTTTTCTATCTCAGATTTACTAACTGGTTGGTTCATCTACGCACTCTGCTTAGGTAAAGATAAAATAAATTCTGCACCACCTTCTGGGTGGTTACTAGCCGTGAGTTTGCCGCCAAGTTCTTCAGCCAAGCCATAGCTAATATAAAGTCCAAGGCCTGTGCCCTGACCAAGGGGTTTTGTTGTAAAAAATGGCTCGAAAATTTGATCAACAGCTGTGCCCTGAATACCTGGGCCATTGTCAAGTACGTGAATAGAAATTTTGCAATCAGTCTCTTCTGAGCGAATGGTTATTTGCGCATCTTCCTGTCCATCAACCACATCCAAAGCGTTTTGTAGCAAGTTGACCATAATCTGATGAACAGGCCCGCGCCGAGAGGTCAACTCAAGCCGCTCTGGCATATCGTAGATAAATTGATGTTTGCTAGTAACAGACTTAGAAACCCAGTGACCAGCCGTTCTAATGACACGGACAATGTTAAAGGGCTCTTGTGTTTCCTTTTGCACAGAAGAAAACCGGCGCAATTCTTGAACAATTTCACTCACCCGCTCAGCACCTTCAAGAGTGCCATCTACAAGCGGGTTAATATCCGTGACAATACGATCAATTTTTAAATCCTGCCGCATTTGCACAAGCTGAACGCTATCGGTGCCACTATCAATGGCTTTGAGGTATTTTGTGATCCGCTCTCCATAACGGCGCAGGGCATGCATATTGCCAAACACAAAACTAATCGGATTGTTCAGCTCATGAGCAACACCCGCAACCAATCGACCAAGGGCTGTCATTTTTTCAGCAAACACCAATTGTTGTTGTGTATTGCGTAATTTTTGGTGTGCCTGATCAAGGTCCTTATACGCGCGGCGCAATTCCCCCAAGTGCCGTCCGATGAGCACAATGCCAACAAAACGTCCCTCATGATCATAACGAGCTGAGCAATTCATTGAAAAGAGGCTTTCATTTCCCTCACCATCGAGGAGGAAAAGTTCTTTATCTTCAATTTTTTCCTGATCACGAATGTTTTGGGTAAGATTAGAGACACAAGGTGCTGAGCAAGGTGCAAAAATATCTTGCAAGTTTTTGCCACGCAGATCTTCGTCGTTACAATCAGAGAGTTTGTGATAAGCGTCATTAGCTTGTTGAATACGGCCTCTCGTGTCACACACAATCAGCACATCAGTCATGGAAGACAAAACGCTACCAATAAATGCTTGCGCATCTTCAAGTTCAGCGTTTTTTTGCTCTAACTCTAATTGATAGCGAACATGGTCAGCATAGACCTCATCCATTTTCTGGATAACATCAATCCATGCTTCCTCATTATTCCCAGATAAGGCGATATGGTCTCCAACCCCCGCAATATTGATTAAGCCGTCACTTTTAGCATGATCATTTTGGTCGGCTGAGCTCATATGCTTAATTATCCATCCTGTTTCGCTTTCCTTTCAGAATGCGTAAAACTTTCGATCTTATCAAGACTATATCTTTCTAATTTTGATCGAAGGCCAACACGAGAGAGCCCAAGCTCACGAGCAGCCTGGCTTTTATTCCACTTATGACGAATAAGCGTTTCTTTGATTATGCGTGCTTCAAGTGCCTCAATACGGTCTTTAAGGGTGCCATCAAGGCTTGCAAAGGCTTCTAAAACGCCATCATCATCTGGCGGTGCTGCCCTTAAAATACGCGGACTTAATAAATCTGCCGTTAAATCTTGCTTTTCAGGTGACATCACAACCATATGCTGAATTTCATTCATAAGCTCCCGAACATTCCCAGGCCAATGGTATTTAGTGAGGCAATCGCTGGTCTCTGCTGTGAAATCACCAACATTTTTTTGCAAACTGACTTTGGCTCGTTCGAATAAAATCTTTGCAATGGGCAAAACATCTTCTTTGCGATCACGTAGAGGTGGTAATAGAATGGTTACACCAGCTAAACGGTAATATAAATCTTGTCGGAAATTACCCAGGCGAACTTCATTTTCCAAATCTTTATTGGTGGCAGCAATCACGCGAAGGTCAACCTTTCGCGTTTTGCTGGAGCCAACCGGGCGAATTTCTCCTTCTTGTAAAACCCGTAAAAGCTTCACCTGAAAGGCCGGGGAAACTTCACCAATTTCATCAAGGAAGATAGTACCGCCATTCGCCCGCTCAAACAGACCAACATGGTCTTCAACAGCTCCAGTAAAAGCGCCGCGTTTGTGACCAAACATTTCACTCTCTAGAAGCTCATCAGGAAGAGCGCCGCAATTTTCAACCACAAAAGGTTTGTTCCAGCGAAGGCTGTTATAATGCAATGAACGCGCAGCGAGTTCTTTGCCTGTGCCGGATTCGCCGGTAATAAGAACAAAAACATCATAAGGAGCTAATTGTGCTAATTTTGAACAAATCTCATTCATCTGGCTATTTTCAGAACGAATGATACCGTCGTCATAGGAATAGCTTTCCTTGAGCTCTTTACGCCTGGTGTGCATCACACTTTCAGCTCTGTCAGATGACATTTTCAGTTCAATAGCAAGTAGTTCATTGTTGCGCTGTAAATCATAAAGCCCGGCAGCATTCTTCAGTGTGAGTAGAAGCGATTCTGGTTGCCACGGTTTGGTGACATATTGATAGATCCCAGCTTCATTCACACCGCGAATAATGTCCTCAGCTTCCGTATAACCGGAAATGATAATGCGTACCAAATCGGGCCATTTCGTGCGAGCGATTTTCAAAAACTCAACACCTGTCATGTCCGGCATGCATTGGTCACACAGAATAATTTGCACATATTCCGTTTCAAGAACTTTCTCAGCTTCAGCAATGGACGTTGCTGTTTTTACATCAAAATCTTCCTCAAGGATGCGCTCCAATGCTTCAACACTGCGCGCTTCATCATCTATGACAAGTATGGAAGGCTGGTCTACATCCATATTTCTTCTCCTAAAGCAGCGTCTATCTTAAAAGCCCTATTCAGCAACGGCAGTCATCTCTACATCAGTTTGTTTTTCAGCATTATTTTTGAAATTATGCCCAGTGGTTGCTAAGGCTAATGTAGCCTCTAACCAATTAATCCAATCGGCATAACCTTCACCAGTTGTTGATGATATCTGTAAAACCTTAATGCCCGGGTTAACACGGCGGGCATTCTCTATTGTTTTTTCAACATCAAATTCTAAATGCGGCAACAGGTCGACTTTGTTTAAAAGCATTAAATCTGCGGCATGGAACATATCTGGATATTTCAGTGGCTTATCTTCACCTTCAGTCACAGAGAGGATGACAACCTTGTGTGCTTCTCCAAGGTCAAAACTCGCAGGACAAACTAGGTTACCAACATTCTCAATAAATACAAAGCTTCCCTCTGCAGGATTAAGGCTACCAAGAGCATGGCCAACCATATGCCCATCAAGGTGACATCCTTTGCCAGTATTGACTTGAATGGCTTTTGCACCTGTCTCGCGAATGCGATCCGCATCATTAGCTGTTTGTTGGTCTCCTTCAATAACAGAGCAAACATGCTTGTCTTGTAGCTCAGTAATAGTGCGGCAAAGCGTTGTTGTTTTACCGGAACCTGGGCTAGAAACTAAATTCAAAGCGAGGATGCCGCGTTCATTAAAGAAGGCGCGGTTGGTCGAAGCATATTCATCATTTTTAGAAAGAATATTTTTCTCGATTTGCACCATGCGCGCTTGGCTTAAACCGGGGGCATGAGCATGAGCTGGGCCTTGTCCATAATCGTGAGTATGCTCGTCACTATGATCATGGTGGTGGTCGTGATCATCAGAATGGCCATGATTATGCTCATGGTCGTGATGATGGTGGTCATGGTCATGAGAATGCCCATGTTCATGATCGTGGGAGTGGTCATGGGGTTGATCAAGCATATGATCTTTGGTCTGCCCATCAATTTTAAGATTGCCACTGCTGCAGCCACATACTGTACACATTAGTCGACCTCCAATTCTTTAATCGATAATTCTTCACCAGCCGTTACCTGAATTTGAGCAGAACCACAAGACGGGCAATCATCGTACCTTTGTTTTATGGTAACTGTCTCAGCGCATTGCATGCACCAGGCCGTTGCCGGCATATCTATAATTATAAGTTCCGAGCCTTCAGCCAAAGACCCTTTCATAACAACATCAAAACTAAATTTAAGCGCATCCACTTCAACTCCGGAAAACGGTCCAACTTCAAGAGCGACCTTTTTCACTTTTTTAAAGTTCTTCTGTTCACTTTCATTTTCAAGAATTTGTAAAATACCTTCACATAAAGACATCTCATGCATGAAACACCCCCAGTTTAAGTGCGCCTGACTTAAGCATGTACCACCTCCAGCGAAGTCTTCGTGCAGGGATCAATCGCAGGAATAAGTAAATTTGCCATCTCTTTAATATGAGTTTCATCTGTGCCTTCAATATTTGATAAGGCATTTGATAGCACACCTTCAGGATGAAAGTTCCACTCTGTTGGCGCAAGGATTTTATAATCTTTGATCGTATCTTCTTCTAGGTGCACACCATGTATAAGTATACCCCGTGCAGCCTCAACCATACCAATGCCAAAATGCGGTGTTGTTGAAATGGAAGTTTCTCGCCTGATCTGAGTAGGAAGGTATGATGAAACTAACTGCCCAATGTTGAGTTTTATACGGGCATAAACCAGTGCCAACTCGACCAACCGTGATACATGCCGCGTGAGAAGTCCCGTGCCGCAATGGGCTAGAAGTAACTTCAATAGAGGGTGTTGGTGGCATCTGGAAAGAGCAGATGTTTCATGTGGCAACTCCTTCCAAGTTGGCGAAGCTATGAAATCATCACTTTGTAAGTTGTTGTTAGGGAAAAGAAGTGAGGCACACTGATTTGCTGTCAGCTTCGGTAAAAAAGGAATAATAGTTTGTCCCTCTTGCGCCCAACCGTTCTCTAAAATGACAGCGCAACTACGAGCTGATAGGCACTTGTCCTGCCTCATCCAATGAAAAATGACATCGCGTGCTTTTGCTTTCAGCCATAAATCAGGAGAGCAGCCATAAATGTGGCATTCTAAAAAACTTTCTAAATCACCGAAAGTTTTAAAAATTAAATCTCTTTCAGGTGTTGCAACAGTGTGAGGCGAAAAAGGTTTCTCTGAATGGAAAAGAGCTGTCTCAAACTCAGATGAAAACCGCATAAAATCAGACATTTGTTTCGAGACTTCAGTAGAACAATCATCAGCTTCAAGAAGGGCTGGCCAGTCTAGAAAAATGCGTAATAAATGCTCACGAATTAATTCTACATCAGAAAGAACCGTGCGTGATAAATAAGTCGTTTCATCTGATCGAGTGTTTTTTGCGGCTTGCAAGGCGCTAATTGCAGCGCTGCCCTGAGCTTTTCCACAAACATGATATAAGAGAGGGATAATGGTCAGTGCTTCATCAATGGTTTTGCCAACAAGTAACTTGGCTGCATGCACAGGACGGTTATTGAGAATAGTCACTTCTTTTTTGCCAGAAGGCAAAATAGTCAAAGTGATATCAATTTGTCCTTCTGGATTCATGGGTTTTACTCGTTCTCTGTTGATGTAATGGTTGCAGCTTCAATATCTATATTATTACCACCTCTTAAAAAATCTCGCCGGCTAAGTTCAACCGGCTCGCGAGGTATGCTCTGTTCGATAGTAGAAGATGCGCTCAAATCGTCTTCACTGTCTAAATCAGCTTCAGTGTCAACAGCCTCTTGCGGTTCTTCAGGGTATTCACCCCGCCAAATCATATTCATTTCTTTTTCTTGTTCACTGATGTCTTCGGCTTCTGAAGTATCCATCAGTGTTTTTAAAGAGAGGGCTGCAGTTTGCATCGCTGAATTATGATCACCAAATTGAAACATTGGAGAAAACAATGAGCACATACGATAAGCACCAAGTTCATCATCTTTCCCAGATATAAATTCAAACCGTCCAGCCGGAAAAATATGATTGAATTTCAGCCCTGTTCGTTTGTCGTCCCACCCTTCAGTTTCCTCTGTAGAAAGAAGCATAAAATTCATGCACCAAGGTGTCACTAAAACACCAAGCCACTCGGTTTCAACGGGGCCATATGCAATAGCTTCAACTTTTAACTTGTCATTGCATATTGGAACATCTGACATCGATGTTTCTAGTATACGTTGAAAAACACGCTCCAATAGAGCGCTGTTTTCATCTTTGGTTAAAACAATATGATGATCCTCAATTTCAGCGGGTTCTTTGTCTGAAACATGATCTGCCTCTGACAAGGGAAGTGCTTCAGAAGTTAGATCAGTTTTGGGATCTGTACTGTCTTCAAGGTTCATCATATCATCTCTCATAGTGAGGGCTAAACTCAATCCTTCACAACCATAAACTCTTCTCGTTTGCCATCGCAATTAGGACAAGTCCAATGGTCAGGCAATTTAGCAAAAGGGGTGCCGGCTGGTATTTGCCAATAATCGTCCCCCTCTTTCGGGTCATAAATGTGCCAACAAATTTTGCACTCGAGTCTAGTGTTAGCATCAATTTTATCATTGTTCCCACCATAGGAACCGGCGTAAAATTCATCAGCTTCACTCATGGTCGATATACACCTCAATAATTTCTCCGAGCCGTTCTGCGCTGTCATCAACATCTTCTTGCGCGGCGCAAGTAACATTAGGGATGTTAGTAACCTCAATAGTGTTTAGGATAATCGTATCCTGGCTATTAAAGAACTGGACCCACCAAATATTCTTTGTCGCTGTTGAAGAAACGCGGCAGTTGCCGTAGCCACGTGAGAGTATGGTTGTGTTGCCATAGCCTAGTTGTTTTCCCATAAACGTAATGTCTTCATCAGTTTGTGGGAGTAGTGTGAGGTTAATCACATGAGCTAAGTCACCGGGCTGATAAGCTTTGAGTGCATCTTCAAGCTCAACAACAAGTGGTGTCGCATTCATAACACCTTCTGGTAATTCATCAGGAACTGGCAATGGTGCTGGTGCAGCTTTGTTGAAAGTGTAGTCTAATATTGAAGATGGGAAGTCAGCAATTTCTACAACATCTTTGATAACTGTGCCTTCTTCATTACCAGTGCGCACCCGCCAAACACCTGCCAAGACAGATTCTTGAGCTTGAATAGCACCGCCATCACCAAGAGCAGAAACTTCTCCTTCGCCAAGCACCTGGTTAACAAGAGCCTGGTTTTCATCATCAAGGCCAGCAAGGTCAATAATAATAGGGCTCCCACCGACCTTATAAGCATCTAAAGCCGCTTTAATTTCACACATAACTCTCTTGGCTTCATCCAGCCCAACAAGGTTTTCTGGCTCAGGAATATCGGGCATGGCATATGTGGTCATTTCTGACGGCATTTCCATATATTCAAGTTCCCCACCATCTTCTTCCATGGGTTGACTGCCGGGGCCTACGCCACCAATTGAGGGGGTGCTAGGGGGGAAAGAACTACTCATCAAAGATCTCCATTCATCAAAACAATCTGTCTTTTATTCTATTTAAATTTTCAGCGTCTAAAATTTATAAGTGAAGCTGGTCAATGCACTGCTTCAGTGGAATCATCCGTTCCGCATCCATGAGGCAATTTAAATGAAGGTGGCTGTGTTGGCTCTTTAGCCAAAACTTCTTCAACCATACCCACATAATCCGTCCAGTCTTGCATACGCGTTATGGTACCGAGGTATTTGTCGCCCTTTAAAAATACGAGGGCTGGAAAGGCATTGAAACGGTATTTTACCTGCAAAGGGCGCTCAGCTTCACGGGCCACTACAGCAGGTTTGAATTTTTGTCTAAAATGTTTTTCCAGCATCGGAACGACAACAGCAACATCTGGTGTTTCGTCTAAACGGTCACCATCACCGCCAAAAAATAACATTGAATAGTCCTGTGCTGCAGTCCATTCATCATGGTTTTCTTCAGTGATTACTGGGTATTTGTGCTCATCGATAAGCATCTTAACAAGGGGTATAAACATTTTTTTCTCCACTCTCTTAATTCTCTTTATCTGAAGCTCTTGGTTTTAAATGATCAGGAAGTTCAGGCTCTCTATTCACCAAGTCAGCGAACAAGTGATCAACGTCACCGTTCCCATATAGTGCTTGTTCAACAGCTTTGAGGGCATTCGTAATATCGTTTGCCTTTTCTTCAGTTAGAACTTCTCGCGCGCTATCTAAAAAGGTTAAAACCCAAGTTCCAACAGCTTGTTCACCAACCAGTTTCATATCGATGCTGACGGGCGCATCAGTTGGGTTATCACCTCTATGACAGAGGGCGTAGCCAGGAGTAACACTCATCACTTTCATCGGGATGCCCATACACATCAGTTAGCATCCCTATTTGGAAGCTTTGCTTGCGGCATCTGATGAGGGTCAAATTCTGCAATGCCTTCATCAGTGAATGTTGGTCCATTCCATGCGTCAGATATGATTAAACGATCATCGCCAACTCTACAGGCGTCTCCCTCACTTGGGCGCTCTTTTTCGTAAGCTTCCAGAGTGACGATTTCACAGCCAACAATTCCATCGTCAGGCAATGGTTCATCGCGTTTTTGAACATCAACACCAAGTGTTTTTAGGTAAGAAATAGCGTGATCAATAGCGGGCACAATTTGTTCTTTGACTGCAGGGCGCAAACTCCCGCCATAATCTTCTAATTCTACCGGCTGAACACCAATGAGGAGCATAGTTTTCGGGTAGTCCCCCAGCATTTCAGAGGTTGCTAAAACTTCTTGAAAGCCTGTTTGATGTAAACTCATTTTTTTAGCACCTAAAAATTTAGGTACTTCATCATCTTTCACCAATTTCATGGTGCCAGGTTCAAGCCCATAATCAACGGCATCAAAAACGACGAGATAATCTGTTTCGCGGATATGTTGGACGAGGTATAAGCCTTGCGTGCCACCATCCATAATCTTCACATGATCTGGAGCTTGATAGTGACGGTACATGTGCTCAACAGCTCGCACGCCAAAACCTTCGTCAGCCCATAAGACATTGCCAATCCCCAGGATTAGCACTCTTGGCATCGTGGTCATATTTCCTCCCCTGGAATTACACCATTAGCTATTTGTTATTTTTAAACTTTTTTAAGTTTTCTTTAATCATAGCAATTGCCAGGCCAGTTACGTAAGTTGCTGAAAACAATGAAGAAAATAAAAAATAACAGTATGCAGATCCTTTTTGGTGGAAAGTAACTAACCAGCAAAGCTTATACGGTGGTAACAAACATTGCAATTTTAGGGTTTTCTGAGGTGTTTATGTGATGAGATCGAGTAAGCTTTATGTGAAAATGATAAGTTCCTTACCAACTCCCCTTAAAAAAGAGACAATAAGTCCAATTTTCAGCGACAAAGTCGCCGCAGAAAAAAAGTCAGTGAGGCTATGGAAACCTTTCACAAATACGATCAAACCGCACAAAGAAAGGAGTGACGCTTACTTAAGCGACATGACAGCAGTGCGGTTGCTGGTAGGCAAGCCTGAGCACAGACAAAAGAGCTGCCCGCCCCAAGCAGCCGCTCCTCGGAAGGTCTGTCGTTAGCGCGGTTGTTCACGGTGGTTTCTGGTGGGAAACTGAAGTCGCATTGAAAAAGAGCGAGCTGAAGCGCCACTTAAAAAACAGTAGCCGTGAGAAGCAAAAAAAGAGACGCCTCAAAGAAGCGTCTCAGTTGATTTAGGAAGTTAAATAAACGACTGCAAATTTACATGAGTTAGTCGTCAGAAGGACGGTTATCTTTAAATAAACGCCACCCTGAAATCATCGAACTGATGATTGATTGGCGTGACATAATATCTTCGCGAATTGCCACGTAAATATGAACAATCGCAAAAACAATAATCAGCCACATGACCAGATGGTGGTATGTATGCACATCCTGGCTTTGGCCCATAAGCGGGATAAACCATGATGAGAAAAACTGATACTGCCAACTGCCCATACCAGCACCTTCGCCATAAAGAGCAAGACCGCTAATGATCATGAAGACCGAGCCCCATATAAACATCAGGTGCATGGAAATAATCGCAAGTGGATTATGACCGGTATATTTTTTAGGTTCGCTGACAAGGAAGCTATACCACTTGATCTCGTGCCACACTTCAGCCCAAAAATCTTTTGAGAAAATGCGTGGTAAATAGATCTCTCTGGAATGCGAGTTCCCAACGATCGCCCAATAGGCTCTAAAAACAAAGCCAATAACAAAGATATATCCGGCTGCAAAATGCACAAAACGCATATATCCCATTACATAGTGGTTACTTGCTTCCCCCGAAACGGAGGAAAGCGGTGACCCAATAAAGTACCCGGTTACGCATAAGGCAAGGATCGCAAATGCATTGATCCAGTGCCAGAGGCGAACTGGTGCTTCATAAACATAGACGGCAGTTTGTTGACTTTTTGCTGTTTGATCAGCCATTTGTTCAGCCATAACATCCTCCTTATCTCACCTTAACTTTGGCAAGCTCTTCGCCATCAGGTCCCATAACGTGAGTGGAACAAGCTAGGCATGGGTCAAATGAGTGAATGGTTCTCAAAATCTCCACAGGTTCATGAGGACGTTCAACTTTGGTGTTCATCAAAGATGCTTCAAAGGCACCAATGTTGCCTTCATTATCTCGAGGGCTACCGTTCCATGTTGTTGGTACAACACATTGGTAGTTCTCAATTTTTTGGTCTTTGATACGGATCCAGTGAGCCAAAGCTCCACGCGGAGCTTCAGTAAAGCCAACGCCTCTAGCTTCTTTCGGCCAAGTTGAAGGATCCCAGCTTTCAGTGTTTGCTGTTGTCTGGTCACCAGCTTTAATGTTGGCAATCATTTTGTCTAAGAAATAGCGTTGCTTGTAAGAACACCATTGAGCTTCTAACGCACGTGCAGCTGTCCGACCAATTGTTGTAAAGAGGGCCGAAACAGGAGCGTTACCAAGAGCACCAAGTGTATCGGTGATTTGATCAGTAAACTCAGTATGCTTGGAAGCATAACCAACAAGATAACGAGAAAGTGGACCAACTTCCATGGCATTGCCGCGCCAGCGAGGTGCTTTAATCCATGAATATTTGGCAGCTTCATCAAGTTGCTTGATGTTAGTTCTTGTACCAACAGTTTTAGGGCCAAGTTCATAATTCGGATCTGTCACACCATCCCAAGGGTGTAAGCCTTTGCTTTCATCGTCATATTTATACCAAGAGTGAGGTACAAATTCTTGAATTTGCTCAGGATCGCGGTGATCTACTTCATGAACTTCATTAAGGTTGCCCTTAATAATAGCACCACGAGGCATCATTAAGTTCTTTGCAGAGAAGTCATTTGGTTTATCTGGAATGTCACCATATGCAAGGGCATCAGTACCAGAAATGCCACCACCATAATGCCAACCGGCATCATAATAGATCTTACCAATTGCGATAATATCTGGGATGTAAACATTATCAACAAACTCAATTGTTTGATTGATGATAGAGCGGACATGGTTGAGACTTTCCATGTTGATCGCACCAACAGAACCTTCACCATCGATGTTAATCGGACAAGGCACACCACCAACAAGCCAGTTCGGATGCGGGTCCTTACCACCAAATATGGTTCTGGTTTTCATGATTTCTTTTTGAAAATCAAGAGCTTCCAAATAGTGCGTTACTGCCATCAAGTCAGCTTCGGGCGGTAGAAGGTAAGCAGGGTTATCCCAATAACCGTTCTTAAAAGGACCAAGTTGGCCGCTTTCAACAAACTTCTTGAGGCGGTTTTGAATATCTCTGAAGTAACCAGGTGATGATTTAGGATGACGAGGTGATGTTGCTTTTTGTAAAGCAGAGGTATCACGCGGATCAGCCTTAAGAGCGTTAATCGGGTTAACCCAGTCAAGTGCGTGCAAATGATAGAAGTGCACAAGGTGATCGTGGATCTCAAGTGAAAGCTGCATGATATTACGAATTGAATTCGCATTATCAGGAATTTCAATTCCTAGTGCATCCTCTACAGCTCGGCAAGAAGTTAGCGCGTGAGTACCAGTACAAACACCGCAAATCCGTTGCACAAACGCCCAAGCATCTCGTGGATCACGGTTCTTCAGGATAACCTCAAGACCACGCCACATAGTACCTGTTGATACAGCATTGGTGATAATATTGTCTGAGTTCACATTCACTTCGCAGCGCATATGCCCCTCAATCCGAGTAACCGGATCAACAACGACCCGTTCACCGGATGTGTCTAGCGTAAAGCCATTTGGAGTTTGAATAGCCATTAGTCATTATCTCCTTTTGTACGCGCTTGCTTCACGGCACTAACGGCCGCGTGAGCAGCAGCTGCGGCACCAACAACCGTGGCAGCTCCAACGCCAATTTCATCAGCGTTTGCTTCAATACCAAATTGGTGAATATCAGTGAGGCGATCATAGAAGCCACCCTTATCCCAGAACCCATCTTCCGAGCAGCCAATGCAACCATGCCCAGCTTGAATTGGGAATGAAAGTCCACCATTCCAGCGAACTGTTGAACACGCATTGTAAGTTGTCGGCCCTTTACAGCCCATCTTATAAAGGCAGTAGCCTTTTTTCGCGCCTTCATCGTCCCATTTCTCAACAAATTGACCAGCGTCAAAGTGAGGACGGCGATAGCATTTATCGTGAATACGTTGTGAGTAGAACATTTTCGGGCGACCTTGACGGTCAAGTTCAGGAAAACGCTCAAAGGTGAGGATGTATGTTACAACCGCTGTCATAACTTCCGCAATTGGCGGACAACCAGGCACTTTAATAATTGGCTTGTTGCCAATGCCAGGTACTTTATGAACAGGCGTTGCACGTGTTGGATTTGGACGCGCTGCTTGCACACAACCCCATGAAGCACAAGAGCCCCAGGAAATAATGGCTTTAGCATGTTGAGATGCATAAGTAAGCTGATCAGTAAAGGGTTTACCACCAATGATACAATACATACCATCTTCGTTTAGCGGTGGGTTACCTTCAACAGCAAGTAAATACTTGCCTTTATATTTAGTTACAATCTCTTCAATAATCGCTTCAGCTTCATGTCCAGCTGCTGCCATGATGGTATCATCATAGTCGAGTGAAATCATGGAAAGCACCACGTCTTTAGCAAGTGGGTGCGCTGAGCGAATAAAACTTTCAGAACAACATGTACATTCAAGTCCATGTAACCAAAGCACCGGAATACGTTCTTTAGTTTCCATAGCATGAGCAATTTTTGGTGCGAATGATGGACCAAGCCCGAGCGCGGCAGCGGTGAGGCTGCAATATTTTAAAAAGCTCCGGCGGGTAATCCCTTGACGTCGCATAACGTCATAAAAGGTTTCCATGTGCGGTGACCCTCCTTCAAAATTAAGTTCCCTGAAACGACAAATGAAAAACACGAAAAGAAATTCACTAAAAATTTTCTATGTGCGTTAATTTCGAACCGTTCCCCTAGCATCAGCGGTTATTTTTTATTTATTGAGACCGCGACTTAACAACATAATTAGCAATCCTTATGCCAATAAAAATACACCATGAAATTCAAGGACTTAATGCGGATGAAGGCTGTTTTGTATTGCAATCTATGTAAGGCGCGATTATCTTATACAAACTGAGTGGTAAGTTACTTGCCACTTGGAGTTAACGCTCCAACTTCATCACTAAAAATGAAAATAAATCATAAGCGCGGTTGCTAGTGGGTAACCTAAAACGCAACTAAAAAGAAATGAGTGGTCATAGAAATCATGAGCAACACCCAACCCAAAATCCCGTTTCACATGGAAATGGAATTCACATATGGTGAACCCCGTGAAGTTTGGGCCGGTGTGAGGCGCATAGTGGCTAACAATCAAGGGCCGTTAACTCATAATGGCACCAACACTTATATTGTTGGAAAAGGGGAGGTTGCTCTAATTGATCCTGGGCCAAATGACAGCGCTCACGTGGCCGCTATTCTAGACGCATTAAAAGAAGAGAAGCTCACACACATTCTCCTCACCCATACTCATAAAGATCACTCAGGCGCACTAAGTGAATTAAAAGAAAAAACCGGTGCCGCAGTTTATGCTCATGCACCAGTGCTTGATAACCGCGGCGCAAGGCGCAAAGCAGATGCGCCCCTAGACAATGGTTTTGTTGATTTAGAATTTCGCCCAGATCATATTGTGCAAGACGGCGAAGTGATTGAAGGGGGCAACTGGGCTTTAAAAGCTATTCACACCCCAGGTCACGCACCAGATCATCTTTGTTTTGAAGATCAAAGAGAACCAATTTTATTCAGTGGTGATCATATTATGGCGTGGAACACGAGTGTCGTTATTCCACCAGAAGGAAAAATGTCGGATTATTTGGCCTCACTGAAAAAGCTTTTAAAGAATGATTACGAGCGTTTCTTGCCGGGGCATGGCGGGCAAGCACGCGCACCAGAGCGTTTGGTCAAAGCTTTTTTAATGCATAGGAAATGGCGAGAGGCAGCTATACATGGCCATATTAAAGACGGGAAAAACACAATCGATCAGTTAGTGCCGCTTCTTTATCCAAACGTAAAATCTGAAGTTCTACCAGCTGCTGCACTTTCTGTTCTGGCACATGCAGAGCATTTATGTGAGCAAGGTTTGGTAAGCTCAAATTCCATACCAGCCCTGAATTCTTCTTTCGAGCCTATTAATTAATAGTTACAAAAAGCCAATAATTAAATTTTTTAAAAAGAATGAAAATTCGGGCACAGCTTTCTAATTACGTGATTTTTTACGAGTGGGTAAAAACAAAGGCTCACCTTCCTCAACACGTTTGGCTTTATCACTTTGATTAATATAGTCATCAAGAAAGTCTTGAATTCGTTTTTGATTGCGCCCCAAATCGTATGAGCCATACCGTGCTGCTGAACGCATATCCAAAATGCTTTGGCCACCCTTGGAGCGAATACGGATCACAATATCATCCGGAGCAGCTAAAATAATAGAGCGGTCAACAGCTTCAATAATCGCATCCGCCGAATTTTTACCAGCCGGTTTCAAGGAAATCACTTCCCATTTTCGCTTTAGAACCAATTGCCGCGCCAGATCAAACGCATCCTGCCCAGGGGATAAAACTCGCAGTGTCACCACATCTGGATCAAACGGTTCTCGTTCGATAAAATTAACCGGGTTGCTACCAAATTCACGAAATTTGGTTAGCGCTTTAAATTCAGGTGGTGAAACAAGGTTGGTCGAAACATCATAAATTTGCGGTGTGACAAAATAAACAGGCAGTAATGATAGAGGCCAGATAAGCACCAATAGGCTAATTAGAACACCAGCTACTGATTTTCCAAAGCCAGATAATAATTTATTCCAAATCTGAAAAACAGCCATGACAGAGAGGATAAACGCGAAAAAACCACCTATAAAACCAATTTGCAATAGGTTCAGAGAAACAGCGGTAGATTGGCCTGCATAGCGATGTAAAAGCACAGTAAAAACAATAATATGAGCACTAAATATGCTGAGCTTAAAGCCCCATTCAGCCAAGCGGGATTTTCTAAATGTCTGCCTATGTTTCATAACTCTGTGCCAAATTTCATTACGCGATTGGTTGAAAACCCCACACAACCTAAAAGGAGTTTTATGGAGCGTATAAAAACACATTTAACTCAAGCCCAAAAGTATGAAAATTGAGCCAACTTAAACATGAGTAAAATATATGAGTGTTAGACAACAGATTAAGGGTAAAGTTGTGACTTTTCAAAAGGCAAATCAACTCTTTCCCGTTTAAATTGCAAGCGATCATGCAATCGAAACGGGCGATCATGCCAAAATTCAATCTCCAGTGGGGCTAAACGAAAGCCGGACCAATGTTCTGGGCGCGGAATTGTACCAATCGCATGTTTGGCAGTATATTTTGCAACAGCTGTTTCTAGCGCAAAACGTCCCTCAAGTGGGCGCGATTGTTGTGACGCCCAGGCCCCAATCTGGCTCCCTTTTGCGCGGCTATGATAATATTCATCAGCCTCCATAGCTGAAACTGGAGTTAGCGCCCCTCTAACCCGAATTTGCCGTCTTAAGCTCTTCCAATGAAAACAAAGTGCCGCTTTGGGAGAAGAAGCAATCTCAAGGCCTTTCGCACTCTCAAGGTTCGTGTAAAATACAAAACCTTCTTTATCATACCCCTTGAGCAACACCATCCGAACATTGGGAAGCCCGCTTTCATCTACAGTAGCTAGGGCCATAGCGTTCGGGTCATTCAACTCTTTTTCATCAGCGTCTTTAAACCAGGCGGCAAACAAATCGTAAGGCTCATTTTCTTTCAAAAAATCAGCCGCTTCATCTGCTTGGGTTGCTGCATCATATGTATCTTTGGTCATAGCTTTAATCGCCTATCAATTAGAGCGTGTTGCGTTTTAATAATTCCTAATAACCACTTCAGTAGTGTTATTCTTCAAAAAGCCTCTTTACGAAGAAGGAGTGACGCCACTCGGTTGCGAAGTAGGCAACTGAAGTAAGAAAATGGCGTCAGGACATGGCAGCGCGAGCTGCCCGGTGCATTTGCGGATGCTTGTGGGCATCTGAAGCACAAAAATGCCGCCCCGTCGGAGGCCCATGAGCTTCAATTCATGGAATAGCCGTGAGACAAAACAAAGCTTAGCTAGTCATCCAAGCTAGCTTGGTGTTCAACAGAAACATCAAAAGCTGAGGCAAGTAAAGCTTTTGTATAATCCTCTTGTGGGTCTTCAAAAATCTGTTGGCCAGAACCTTCTTCAACAATTTGTCCGTTTTTCATAACCAGTACATGATTAGAAAGAGCACGAACAACTTTTAAATCATGGCTAATGAACAAAAAAGCAAGTTTGCGCTTTGCTTGTAACTCACGAAGCAAATCAACAATTTGCGCCTGAACAGACATATCAAGCGCACTCGTTGGTTCGTCTAGCATTACGAATTTAGGCTCTAATACCATTGCCCGTGCAATGGCAATCCGCTGGCGCTGCCCGCCAGAAAATTCATGCGGGTAACGATCAAGCATGTCTTCTGACAAGCCCACTTCAACCATAGCACCGGCAACTTTTGCTCGGCGTTCATCAACGGTAAGTTCAGGGTTTTGTATTTCCAATCCTTCACCGATAATATCAACAATTGAAAGCCTAGGGCTTAAAGAGCCGTAAGGGTCTTGAAATACAATTTGCAAATCACGCCGGTAAGGGCGTAATTCTTTTGACGAAAGTCCAGAAAGTGTTTGCCCCATATAGACAACCGGCCCATCAGACGAGATCAGGCGCATAAGGGCTAAACCAAGCGTGGTTTTACCTGATCCGCTTTCACCAACCACACCCACAGTTTGTCCCTCTCGCACTTGTAGAGAAACTCCGTTCACAGCTTTAACGTGATCAATGGTTTTGCGCAAAACACCAGCTTTTATAGGAAACCAGACCTTGAGGTCAGTGGTTTCCATAATAACAGGTGCCGTCAAATCTTCGACAGGCGGTTCACCAGAAGGCTCAGCAGAGAGCAAATGTTTCGTGTACTCATGTTGAGGGGTTTTAAAAATATTTTCGCAATTGCCGTGCTCAACAATCTCACCTTGGTTCATAACAGAAATTCGATCTGCCATTTTACGAACGATCCCAAGGTCGTGAGTGATAAGCAACAAGGCCATGTTGAATTCTTGCCTAAGATCTTGCAAAAGATCAAGAATTTGCGCTTGGATTGTCACGTCTAGAGCTGTTGTTGGCTCGTCTGCTATCAGCAAATTAGGTTCGCAAGCAAGAGCCATGGCAATCATAACCCGTTGGCGTTGTCCACCAGAAAGCTCATGCGGGTAAGCCTTTAATCTCCCTTCAGCATTTTGTATGCCGACCTTTTTCAATAGTTCAATGACACGATTGCGAAGAGATGTGCCTTCCATATTTCTATGGATCTTTAGAACTTCACCAACTTGTTTCTCAATCGAGTGCAGAGGGTTTAAAGACGTCATTGGCTCTTGAAAGATAATCGAAATCTGGTCACCGCGAAGTGCTCTGACATCAGCTTCGTCCATTTTGAGAATATCTTTGCCATCATAGCAAATTTCTCCGGTTGGGTGAGAAGCTGAACCTGGAAGGAGCCTCATGATGGAGAGAGCCGACACAGATTTTCCTGAACCAGATTCGCCAACAAGAGCCACGGTTTCACCGCGTTTAATGTCAAAATTTACACCATGAACAACAGTCGTATCTTGATCGCCAGAGCGAAACGCAACTGAAAGGTTCTTAACTTCAATCAGACTTGAAGAGGCATCTGAGTTATTATCTTTATTCATAATGCTCTCCTTCTTAATTAAATGTCTTGCGAGGGTCGAATGCATCACGCACCGCCTCACCAATGAAAATTAACAAACTCAGCATCAGGGCAATCACAAAAAAAGCTGTAATGGTAAGCCAGGGAGCTTCTATGTTTTCCTTACCCTGCTTGAGAAGCTCGCCAAGAGACGGGTCCCCTGGAGGCAGCCCAAGACCAAGGAAATCAAGTGAGGTCAAGGTCGTCAATGCACCTGAAAGAATAAAAGGCATCATTGTAATTGTAGCAACCATGGCATTTGGTAAGAGGTGACGATACATGATTTTTAAGTCACTTAACCCAAGTGAGCGAGCTGCTTTTACATATTCAAGGTTACGAGCGCGCAAAAATTCAGCCCGAACCACACCGACTAATGCCACCCAACTAAAGATGAGCATGATACCAAGCAGTGTCCAAAACCCAGGAATTAATATAGCCGCTACAATAAGCAAAACAAACAATTGCGGAATAGAAGACCAGAGCTCAATAAAGCGTTGGAAAATCAAGTCAACCCAGCCACCAAAATAACCTTGTATTGCACCAGCCGATACACCAATGATCGAAGAAATGATCGTAAGGATCAAACCAAACAAAACTGAAATCCGAAAACCATAAAAAACACGAGCCAAAACATCTCGGCCATTATCATCGGTGCCAAGCCAATGGAAATTGCCCACCGTACAGTGAGGACTGTTAACACCGCCCTCATAAACCTTACATAAGTTTTCTCTCTCAAATGTCCACCAGGGAGCTGAAGGAGCTGCCGTTGGAATGTAATCATTCACGGTCGAGTAAGAGTAGCGAACAAGAGGCCAAAGCGTCCAGCCAGGGCTTTGCCCCTCAGTCGCTTTTAGCGTTGGGTCATCATAACAGTCTTCATTGCCGCCAGTTCGAATAAGACAAGCCACGTCATGCCGGCGATAAATAGCCTCAGTTTCAAACTCGCCGCCAAAAACAGTTTCGGGATAGAATTTAACAACCGGGAAATAATAAGAACCTTTGTACTGAACCATCAGCGGCTTATCATTTGCGATAAATTCTGAAAAAAGCGTTAGGAAAAACAAAAAGGTAAAAATAATCAGGCACCAAAAGCCGCGTTTATTCGCCTTAAAGTTAAGAAGTCGCCGAGCGTTAATGGGCGTCAGGTCTGTGCGAGTCCAAAAAAAGATGACCCGAAATAGAAATCTAAACGGCGAACAAACGATCTTTGCAATTCGAGAAGCAATTTGTTTCATATCCATCAGAATTATACCTCCCGACTTTCAAAGTCGATCCTTGGATCAACAAGTGAATAAATCAGATCGGAGATCAGATTCACAAACAAACCCAGGAGAGAAAAGATATAAAGGTTAGCAAAAATAATAGGATAATCCCGTTGGAAAATAGCCCGGAAAGAGAGTTGCCCGAGGCCATCAAGTGAAAAGATAGTTTCGATTAGAATAGAGCCAGTGAACAAAACACTTAAAATGGCAGCAGGGAAGCCTGCAATAATAATCAACATAGCATTCCGAAACACATGCCCATAAAGCACCGTGCGTTCAGGTAGTCCTTTGGCGCGTGCAGTCATGACATACTGTTTCTTAATTTCGTCAAGAAAAGAATTTTTGGTCAAAAATGTTGTTGTAGCAAAAGCTGAAACGGACATCGCTATAAGAGGCAAGGCCAAGTGCCAGAAATAATCGCCAATTTTCTCATACCATGTGAGTTGGTCAAAATTATCCGATGTTAACCCCCTAAGCGGGAAGATGTTTAAAAAGTTATCACTGGCAAAAAGCACGATTAGCAATACAGCAAGCAAAAACCCTGGGATCGCATATCCGACCACAATCACACCACTTGTCCATAAATCAAAACGAGAGCCGTCGCTCACAGCTTTTCGAATGCCAAGCGGAATTGAGATGCCATATGAAAGCAGCGTAATCCAGAGGCCAAGTGAAATAGAAACCGGCATTTTCTCAATGATCAAATCAACCACAGGCTTATCTTGAAAGTAGCTATTGCCAAAATCAAAGCGGGCATAATTCCAAAGCATCAACAAGAACCGCTCAAGCGGAGGTTTATCAAAACCAAATTGTTTTTCAATCTCTTTGATGAATTCTGGGTCCAGGCCTTGAGCACCACGATATTTAGAGGTGGCCTGTGAGGCATCACTAGCTTGAGACGCGGGGTTCCCACCACTAAAATCACCACTATTGCCACCCCCCACTCTGGTAGAGGCATCAACATCCGTTCCAGAAAGTTGCGCAATCACCTGCTCAACAGGTCCCCCAGGAGCAAATTGGATAATCACAAATGTAATGGCCATAATTCCAAGCAGTGTTGGAAAAATGAGCAAAAGCCGTCTGATAATATAGGCGGTCATATGTCTATGTAGGCTCCCGTACGTGTGATTTTAGATCTGTTGTTATTATTAAAATATTCGTCTTACTGAAAAAAAATAGATAATACTATTTAGTTAGTAAAATTATTTAGAAAGTAGTTTTGCGGCCTTTTCCTTATCAAACCACCATAGATCGATAATTCCCCTATGGTAGAGAGGTTTTTTAAGAGGCCGTGAGAATTTATTCCAATATGCCACGTTATGCGAGTTTTTATACCAATGAGGCACCCAATAAAATTGCGAACGCAATACCCTGTCGAGTGCACGGCAGGCTGTAATCAGCTCGTCTCTCGATGTTGCAGAAGAAATTTTATCAATCAAATGATCTATAACAGGGTGATTAATGCCAGCCAGATTAAAACTTGCAGGTTGTTTCGCAGCTCTGGAGCCGAAAAAGTTACGAAGCTCAACCCCAGGTGTTAAACGCATTGTAAAACGTGAGCCAGTCAGGTCAAAGTCAAAATTCTTCAGCCGCTCCTGATATTGCGCTGGGTCAACAAGCCTCAAAGTGGCAGTAATGCCCAATGTTTTTAAATTACCAATGATAGGTAGAATGATCTTAGAAAAAGAAGGGCTGAAAGTTAAAAACTCTATCTTTAAGGGCTCACCAGCTTTGTTTGCACGTACGCCTTTTTGCATGGACCATCCAGCAGCTTTTAAAAGTCGAGATGCTTTTCGCAAATTTTTGCGGCCTTGCCCTGTTCCCTTCGTTTTAGGAGAAAGTTTTATTGATTTAAAAACACTAGGGTTAAGCTTATCTTTAAAGGGAGTTAAAAGAGCAAGTTCACTCGCGTTTGGAAGCCCCGCTGCTTTGAACTCAGAGTTCTCAAAATAACTGCTGGTTCTTGTATAAAGATTGTAAAACAGGTTCTTATTCGTCCACTCAAAATCAAACGCAAGTCCGATGGCTTCTCGGACGCGAATATCTTTAAATTTCACACGCCGTGTATTGATGAAAAAGCCTTGCGTCCCTGATGGTGTATCATCTCTTAAAGTGTCAGCAATCACTTTACCTTTTTTAATAGCATCAAACTTATATTTGGTCGCCCAATCTTTCGAGGTGAACTCTTCTCTAAGGTCAAAAACACCTGCCTTTAACGCTTCAAATTCAGCGCCGCGATCTTTGAAATATTCATAGCGCACTTCATCAAAATTGAACCGGCCCTTATTGATTGGGAGATCTTTCGCCCAATAATCATCGCGCCTCATGAAGCGAACATAACGGCCTTGCTGAAATTTACCAACTTCGTAAGGCCCCGAGCCAAGCGGTAAATCAAGTCCCGCTTTTTCAAAAGGAATTTTTTCATAGTAATGTTCTGGCAATACAGGAAGTTCCGCCACTCGTTGCGGTAAGTCCCGTGTTTGTTCACCTTTAAACCGAAAGCGAACGGTGAGATCATTAATTGCTTCAACAAGTTCAACATCACGAAGGCTCACCCGAAAACTAGGATGTCCTTTCGCCTTTAATGTTTGAATAGTAAAAACAACATCAGACGCCTTAATTCGTACACCATCAGCAAATTTAGCTTCAGGTCGCAAATAAAAAGTGACACCTCTATTATCATTATGAACTTCTGCAGAGCGGGCAATTAAACCATAAACCGCATCAGGCTCATCAAAGGCCCGCGCCATCAAGCTATCATAAACATATTGAAGCCCTTGAGCAGGGTCACCCTTGCGAATATAACGGTTGAAACTATCGAACGTCACACGCGCCTCTGTACCTATGAGAGCAAGTTTCCCCCCCTTAGGTGCATTAGGGTTGGCATATTGGAGATGTTTGAAATCAGGCTTGTATTTTAAAGGGCCAAATGTAGAAAGGCCATGAGATTTATTTGCAACTTGTGGTTTGCTTGTCTCCGCTACCTCAACAGCTTTTTGATCAGCAAAGGCAGGCCCGACAAAAGCCGAGGATATAGGGAGCTGAAAAGCAGCCAGTAACAAAGCAGGCTTTATTAATAGAGACAAAGCTCTACAAACTGAGAATGATTTATTGAATTTTATTTTCGTCATAAGAAACCTCACTGAGCTCTATTTCAACTCAGCAGATTTCTTGCCACCAGCTTTGACAAGCTTGGCTTTGGCTTCATCATACCACCAGGTTTGCAGATAACCGATTGAGCGTGTCGGTTTGGTATTTGGTGCTGAAAACCTGTTCCAATAAGCAATGCGTTCAGAAGCAGAATGCCAATTCGGTACAACATAGTGGTTGAATAATAAAACCCGATCGAGCGCCTTGGTAACAGTTATAAGCTCATCCCGATTTTTTGCAAAAATGATTTTGTCAATCAAGGTATCAATCGCTTTATTTTTAATACCAATATAATTGCGGCTGCCATTTTTATCTGCTGATGCAGACCCCCAATAGAAACGCTGCTCATTTCCAGGGCTTTCAGACTGCCCAAAGGTTGAGATGATCATATCATAATCAAACGTCTCCAAACGTTTTTGATATTGCGGGCTATCAACAAGGCGCATTGAGGTTTTGATCCCAAGTTGATTTAAGTTTGCCACATAACCAGCAAGCACTCTTTGAAATGCTGGCGAGATAATAAGAAATTCAATTTCAAGAGGCTCGCCAGCTTTGTTTCTTAAAATGTTCGTTTTCTTAGCAGATTGCAGACCGAGTTTAATCATCCAGGAACAGACAAACCCACAATTTTTATCATTCACAGTTTCAGAACGAATTGTCCAACCAGCTTGCTCAAGCAGTTTCCGTGCTTCACGTAATTGTTTTCTAGTACCTTTGTTTCCATCATGAACAAAAGGTTTGTATTCATCTGTTAAAGCTTTGGCGGGAAGATCAGCTTTTAGAGGTTCTAAAAAGGTCAGCTCTTCAGGGCTTGGTTTGCCAGAACTAGCCAATATTGAATTTTCAAAATAACTAGTAGTTCGTTTGTATTGGTTATAAAATAAATTCTTTGAGGCCCACTCAAAATTAAAGGCACGAGAAATCGCTTCTCTCACACGAACATCAGTGAATTTATCCCGTCTAAGATTGAAAACAAAACCCTGCATCCCTTGTGGGTTCTTTAGAACATAATCACTATTTTTAATAACCAGGCCTGTTTTTAAGGCTTTAAATTCATAATTTCGGGCCCAGTTAACAGAGGAATTTTCATTGTAAAAGTCAAAAGCATCAGCCTTGAATGCTTCAAATGCAACAGAGCTATCTCTGAAATATTCGAACTTTACCTGATCAAAATTATATTTTCCCTTAGCAGTAAAACTATCTTTTCCCCAATAGTCAGGAACACGTTCTAAAACTAAGCTGCGGCCAGGGCGAACTTTACTTACCTTATAAGGGCCTGAGCTGAGAGGAATTTCCAATGTTGTTTTTCTCAAGCTTCGAGTTTCACCCTTTTTATTTTCCCCCGTCCAGTAATGTTTGGGAAGGACATTAAGCTCTCCAACAATGAAAGGAAGTTCTCGGTTATTTTTCACATCAAAGTAGAAAGTCACTTCATTGGGGCCTGTAACAGCTGAGCGGGTAACGTTCTTATAATACTGCCCATAACGAGGGTTTGCTTTTTTCAACTCCGTCATTGAAAACATCACATCTTCAGCAGTGATTGGTTTGCCATCGTGAAATGTTGGGCCTTGGCGTAGCTTAAACGTCACTGAAGAATAATCAGAAGGGTAACTAACCCATTCGCATAAATGGCAATATTGAGTTGAGCCTTCATCAAGGCTTTGTTCCATTAAACTATCATAGGTTAGTAAAATACCGCCTGCTGGGCTACCTTTGATTGTAAATGGATTTAGGCTATCAAAACTTCCCATGACAGGTAAACGCATCTCGCCACCCTTAGGTGCACTAGGATTTACATAGTCATAGTGAGTGGACGTTTTTGTATATTTAGGCGTATCAGTCAAAGTTAGAGCAAAATGACGCTTACTCGCCATTAAGTCTTTAGGAGTGTCTTGCTGGGCATCTTTTTCAGTCGACTTAGCAACGGTATCTTGATCTGTTTTATTTGATTGTTGAACAACAGGCTTTTCTTCAGTTTCCGTTTTAGGTTCCTGTCGGGCCTCTTGTTCTTTCATTTGCGCGGGAACAACGATGGGCAACTCTTCAGCTGTTGCCATAGTCTCAGAAGTAGTTTTACCCTCAACAACAATCGCTCTGTTATCAGTCATTAACGCCGGTACGACAACAGGAAGCTCTTCTGCTTTCTGTTGAGGTTGTTCCTCTAAAGAGGTGCCCGAAGGGTCGGAGGGGTCAGCAAATAGTGCTGATGAATAAAAAACAGAAAAACCAAAGGAAACAAGAAAACCACAGAGTAATCCAGAGATCGATAATCTTTTAATCAAAATGCGCACCCTTTATAGATATTATAATTTTATTATTAGCTCTTATCACTTATTTCTTAAAATATGCTGTTCAGACTATAGCCGTAAATCCTCAATGGCAACGATTTAACCTATACAGAAAGACTATAGTCGCAATCTACAGCACCAAACTAGGTCAGATCACCAAAACCTGAACATAGGTGAAGAAAAATTCCATAAAAATGAAATAAAACAACCAGGGTTTTTTACTATGAACACCAAAAATCATGCCGAAAATGAGACTTCAGACACGTTTTTTATTAAGTTTTGTTAATTTTAACCATGAGGGTAAAAAAGATCATCCCGAGCGGAGTTCAATGCGGTTACTGGTGGGTAACTGAAGCATAACTAAGAATGTGCACGGATAAGGAGATCGACAGATAAAGATCAGCCCGAGAGCTCTTAGCAGTGCGGGTGCTGGTGGGCAACCTGAAAGCGCCTCTAAAAAGTAATAACCGTAAGAGAAGAAAAAACGATCAATACGAAAAAGGAGTGATGCTACTTCGGCGTCAGGACATGACGCCAGAGGCGTCCGGCACCTAGTGCCGCCCAGCGGAGGGCCCGCTGTGATAACAGCGGAATAACCCGTGAGTTATAAAAAACCAGGAAGGAGCTCAACCCATTTCGGGTTGAGTGATCGGATTGAGTGACATGGTAGCCGAGCTGCCCGGTGTCTAACACCGCCCCTCGGAGGACCAAGCGCTTAGCACGGTTGCATAGTGGGCAACTGAAGTGCGGCAAAGAGCGCTTGGAATAGCCCGTGAGATGAATTATGGCAACTTAGCGGGGTTATCGCTCAAGCTTCTTAAGTAGACAATCAAGTTGGCCAATTGCTGATCTTTACGAATACCAGAAAAAGCCATTTTTGTGCCCGGTACATATTTTTTCGGGCTCTTTAGGAAGGCTGCAAGCGCATCATAGTCCCATTTGCCGCCCTTAGCTTTTAAAGCGCTAGAATAAGAAAAACCGGCCGCACCACCCAGGTCACGATTAACGATTTCATATAGAGCTGGACCAACTTTATTTTTGCCGCCCTTTTCAAACGTGTGGCAAGCTTTACATTTCTTGCCAATTTTCGCACCAAGGTCAGCGCTAGCAGAAGCAAGCATTGGCTTAATGTCTAGTGCTTTCGGTGCTTCAGCTTTCGTTTCTTTTTTGCCAGCATCACCGTCTTCCACTTCAATAGCATAAGCTGTTTTTTTCTCATGGCCATCACCGTGGCCGTCTGCGTAAATTTCCATGAAGGTTTGCCCGCCAACAATAACGAGTGCAGCAGCCAACACCCAGCCCATAATCTTGTTTAATTCAAATGCATTCATGAAAGCCGTATCCTTTAGAAACAGGTCTTGTAAAATTCAATCTTAAGATTGATAGAGTTCATTATTTGTGCAAACTAGCCTTGTCTGTTTATCCAATCAACCAGTGAAAACAGATTTTCTCAGGTAAATTTGAAAAAAAGTGCCGAATTTATGGCCTTTTAGACGACTTTTGGAGTTTCCAACAATATGGAACCGGCGAATAGCACAAATCTCATCCTAATACCAGCCCGCATGCAAGCAACCAGACTGCCCGGCAAACCAATGAAAGACATTGCTGGAGAGCCAATGATTGTTCATGTGTGGCGAAGAGCTTGTGAAGCTGATTGTGGCCCTGTTGTGGTGGCAACAGATGATACAAGCATAGCTGAAGCGGTCTCTAATGTGGGAGGTGAGGCAATTTTAACCCGTAGTGACCACCCAAGTGGCTCAGATCGAATTTGTGAAGCTTTAAATAAATACGACCCGGAAAAGAAGTTTAACTCAATCATAAATTTGCAGGGAGATTTGCCCGTTTTAGACCCTGAAGTTGTGCGTCAATGTGCAGCTCTTTTGCAAAATGAAGGTGTGGATATATCAACTCTTGCTGCCGAAATAACGGACGAGAGTGAAAAAACTAATCCGAATGTCGTGAAAATGGTAGGGTCGCATATAGCGAAAAACCATCAAAGGGCCCTCTATTTTACAAGAGCAACTGCACCTTTCGGAGAGGGGCCGCTATATCACCATATAGGAATTTATGGTTATAAACGTCAGAGTTTAGAGCGTTTTATCACATTGCCTCCATCGCCCTTGGAATTAAGAGAAAAATTAGAGCAATTACGGGCATTGGAAGCTGGAATGAGGATTGATGTTGCAATTGTCCAAACACATCCTTTAGGTGTGGATACACCAGAAGACCTTGAAAAGGCCCGTGCCATACTCACAGCGTCTTAAAAATCATAAAGAAGCAAAAAAGCCGGTCTAGTAGCTTTTAAGATGATAGCGAATAAGAAAGAAAAAAATGACAAACTCAGAGTTAAAAATCATTTATCAAGGTGAGCCTGGTGCAAATTCTCATTTGGCTTGTAATGATGCGTTCCCCGGAGCTGAGGCCATTCCGTGCCCAACCTTTGATGGTGCGTTTGCAGCTGTGAGTAATGGTGAAGTTGATCTAGGCATGATCCCGATAGAAAACTCAGTGGCAGGACGTGTTGCTGATATCCACCACCTTTTGCCAGAATCAGGGCTTTATGTCATAGGCGAACATTTTGAGCGCGTACGTCATCAATTGCTAGTTAACAAAGGCACCAAACTAGAAGATATTAAAACCGTACACAGCCATACAATGGCCTTGGGCCAATGTCGCAAAATCATCAAAGAGCTGGGCATAATGCCTGTTATTGAAGCTGATACAGCTGGTGCTGCTCGTCTTGTTAAAGAAAAAGGAAGCAAGACCGAAGCCGCAATTGCATCCTCTTTAGCTGCAGATATCAATGATTTAGACATCATCAAAAGCAACATTGAAGACGCAGATCACAACACAACCAGGTTCCTTATTCTTTCTAAAGAGCCAAATGACGCCTTGCCTGAAGATGGCCCTGTAATGACGTCCTTCATCTTTAATGTGCGAAATGTACCAGCAGCTCTATATAAAGCGCTGGGTGGTTTTGCCACAAACAGTGTGAATATGACTAAGCTAGAGAGTTATCAGCTTGAAGGAACCTTCAACGCCACGATGTTTTACGCTGATATTGAAGGCCATCCAGCTACTAAGAATGTGCAATTAGCCCTTGAAGAATTGAGCTTTTTTTCATCTCAAGTTAGGATCTTAGGAACCTATAAAGCGCATGACTATCGGCTTAAAAAAGGTCAGTTAACTTAAAATCTGAGAATTTCTATCAAAAGTACTTGCTTTTTAAATAAAGAATGTGGAAAATATGCACTGGGAGGTTGGCGGTGGACGAGTCCTTCGCCAACCGGGTCAGGTCCGGAAGGAAGCAGCCCTAACGATTCGGAATCGGGTTGCCGTCCAACCTCCTTTTAAATTTCATGATTTTTGCAGCCCTTATTTTTGAAGATTATTTCTCTTGTGGCTAGCAAGTTTCACACAGCCAATACATTTTGCATTTATTAAGACATTTCGCATTTGAGGTGTTAAAGAGACGCAATAAACAATGCTGAGCTTGGTCACGACACAGTACACGTACATGGTACAGGGCAAAGCAAAAGTATTGGTGCAAAAATGGTGGATAAAATGGCGGAAAACAAAGATAAAGCTTCAGAAAAAAAGCCATCAAAAGCCCAAAAAATCTCTAAGTCATCCACTAAATCAAAAAAATCAGATCAAGACACAGCCCAAGATCCATATCTCGTGCTGGCTCGTAAATATCGCCCGGCTGATTTTTCTGATCTCATCGGCCAGGAACCAATGGTACAAACCCTGCGCAATGCGTTTGAAAGCAATCGCATCGCCCAAGGTTTCATGCTCTCTGGCGTAAGAGGGGTTGGTAAAACAACGACCGCACGAATTCTAGCCAGAGCCTTAAATTACGAAACTGAAACGATTAATTCCCCCACCATTGACATGCATGAAGAGGGCACTCATTGCCCTGCCATTATGGCAGGTACTCATGTTGATGTGATGGAAATGGACGCCGCCTCGCACACAGGCATTGATGACATCAGAGAAATTATTGAAGCAGCCAGATACAAGCCGGTCTCTGCTCGCTATAAAGTTTACATCATCGATGAAGTACACATGCTCTCAAAGTCAGCCTTTAATGGCTTGCTGAAAACTTTGGAAGAGCCACCTGCACATGTTAAGTTCGTCTTTGCAACAACAGAGCTGCGTAAAGTTCCTGTCACAGTTCTCTCTCGCTGTCAGCGCTTTGATTTGCGCCGCATAGATATTCGTGACCTAGAGCAGCATTTTGCAAATATTGCAAAAAAAGAAGAAGTGAAAATTGACGAAGATGCCATTAGTCTGATTGCAAGAGCTGCTGAAGGCTCGGTTCGTGATGGTCTGTCGTTGCTTGATCAAGCTTTTGCTCGAGCTGATGAAAGTTCTATTTCAGCAGACAACATTAGATCAATGTTAGGCTTGGCTGACCAGGCTGAAATTTTAGGGCTTCTAGGTTCGATCTTTGCCGGTAATGCCCCTGAAGCATTAAATGAGTTCCGCAGGTTTTATGATAATGGCGGCGACCCGCAACAAATTATCTCAGATATGGCTGAGGCGGTGCACATAGTTACTCGCACCAAAGCTTTAAGTGGTGCAGTTGGAAATGCGGAAAATACTCAATTAAGCAATGACGATTTACCAGAAGCAGCAAAAGATCAAATCATAGATATGGCCGGGAAACTTTCAATGGCTGTTTTGAGCAGAGGGTGGCAAACTTTGCTGAAAGGCTATGAAGAAGTTGGCAAAGCTCCAAATCAGGTGAGCGCGGCTGAGATGATCATCATGCGCTTACTTTACATGAGCGATTTACCATCCCCTGGTGATGTCATTGCAGCTTTAAAAAAAGGACCAGACGGGCCGGTAGCTGGTTCTAATGGTAGTCCTAATGGGGGACAAGGTGTTCAACCAGGACCACCAGACTCAGACGGAGCTTCAGGTGCTCATACGATGACACGTTCAGTAAATGGCCCTGATATGCACTTTGAAAACGTTCCTCAGCCGGAGCAAATCACGCAACCCCATGCCGAAAACAATCAATTACCAACTCTGGAAAGTTTTTCAGATGTATTGGAGCTCATTGGTGAAAAGAGGGATGTTAAGCTCAAGCTGCAGTTAGAAGAATATGCAGAGCTTGTTCGTTTTGCACCTGGCAGCATTGAATTACATCTGCTAGATGGCGCAACAGATGGCTTAGCTGGTGATCTGACAAACAAACTTTCCCGTTGGACAGGCGCTCGTTGGATGGTTGCTCTCTCTCATGAGCGCGGTGAAGAAACAATCGGCAGTCAAAGACGAGAAAAAGAGCAAAAAGAATTAGAGCAAATCAAGTCTCACCCTTCAGTTCAGGGAGTAATAGAACACTTCCCAGGTGCCGAAATTGTATCAATCAAGCCGATAAAATCTGAAGACGATTAAAATTAGTTCATTTAAATTTAAAAAGGAGCCCGGAAATCGGGAGGATGCACATGTTTGACATCATGAAAAAAGCCAAAGAACTTCAAAGCAAAGTGGCTGAAATACAAGAAGAATTAGCCAATACAGAAATTGAAGGCGTGAGCGGCGCTGGCATGGTTAAAATAACTTTAAATGGCAAAGGCGATATGAAAGCTCTTGCAATTGACCCAAGCATGCTGAAAGAAGACGAAGCTGATATTTTGGAAGACTTAATTATCGCTGCTCACAAAGATGCGCGCGTGAAAGTTGAAGAATTCTCAGCTGAAAAAATGAAAGAAGCAACTGGAGACCTACCAATTCCTCCAGGAATGAACTTGTTTTAAGCAACTCAGTTGCATGTAATTTTATTATTTGCAAAAAAAGGAGGCTTTGCCTCCTTCTTTAGTTTCTTGACAAAAGATTGTTGGACTAACAGCTACTCACATCAACGCGACTCAGTTAAAAGGCCATAAGAAAAACGCGGTTGTTAGTGGGCAACTGAAGGAGCATTGAGAATGTCAAAGAATGTCACTGGACCAGAAATTACTGAATTAATTCAGTTGATAGGTAAATTACCAGGGCTTGGGCCTCGCTCAGCCAGACGCGCAGCATTGCACCTCTTGCAGAAAAAAGATCAATTAATGCGCCCCTTAGCAAAAGCCATGACTGAGGCGGCTGAAAAAATAGTTGAATGCAGCAATTGCGGTAATATCGATACCATCAGCCCCTGTTCCATTTGCCAGGATGAGCGCCGAAATAAATCACTCATTTGTCTTGTTGAAACGGTGGGGGATCTTTGGGCGCTGGAGCGTGCTGAGGTTATCAAAGGTCAGTATCATGTTTTAGGAGGCACACTGTCGCCTTTGGATGGAATTGGACCAGATGATTTAAATCTGACAACACTAATCGAGCGCGCCAATGGTGATGAGGCAACTGAGATTTTAATCGCGTTAAACGCAACGGTTGAAGGGCAGTCAACAGCCCACTACATCACAGATTTATTAGAAGATACGAATGTAAAAATTTCGCGGCTTGCCCATGGTGTGCCGGTTGGTGGTGAGCTTGATTATTTAGATGAAGGTACATTAGCTGCCGCAATTAAATCCCGCAAACAATTATAATTTTTATCGCCTTCACTAACTTTCATTTTAGATAATCATAAATCAAAATTTGGTCATAAAATCTTTACATTTCTCAAAGACTCTAGACCGCTTGAGTCGCAGTTCTAAACTCTGATTTTATGGCAACCTGAAGCCCCACTAAAAAGTAATAGCCGTGAGAGAAAACTAAAGGAGCACTAAAAGTTGACGAAGTTTATTGCAATTTCAAACCGCAAAGGCGGTGTGGGCAAAACAACTGTAACAATGATGATGGCCTATGGCTTTGCTCTCTACGGCAATAAGAAAGTTCTAGTCATTGACCTTGATGCTCAAGCAAGTTCTTCGCTTTGTTTTCTTGGTGCTGAGCGCTGGCTAAAAGCCAAAAGCGATGGCCGTCATGCGGGTGATATGTTCATCAATGCTTTTGGTGATGATAAAAACATCGATATATCAAACTTCATTGTTGAAGATGGTGGTGACGTGTTCCTAAGCGGTACTCAAACCAAGCCTCATATTGATGTTATTCCAAGTTCGTCTGATCTTGATGATACAGAGCGCGGCATGCTTTACATGATGTCGAATTCCAAACCTACATTGGAAGAAGTGTTTTTCGAAATTGAGCAAAAAGTTGCAAACATCATCCGCTCTGCTAAAGGCAAATATGATGTTGTCTTGCTGGATTGCCCACCAGGTCTTTCATGTGCCGCATGGGGCGGTCTACGGTCTGCTGATTACGCAATTATTCCCTACACACCAGATCCAACAGCTGAGGATAATATCCGCTCACTTATGAGAAATATCGCGCTAAGAGACATTAATGCGAAGCTCTGCCCACTTGCCAACCGAGTGACAAATTCTGGCAGCAACCAGTTGGTTATCTCTGCAATTGAAGATGAATTCGGCAGCTTAGGGCTGCAAGTTCCATCAAAGCAAGCCTTGGTGAATGCCAATCAATATAGTGAAGACACGCTAACGCCTTATGTGAAATTTGGCCCTGCAAGAGTGCTGATTGAAAACTTGCATGAAGCCACATTGCATTGGTTAAATAGAGAAGCAGCGGCAGAAACCGAGCATGATGGAGATACTGGGGGTGATTATCCGCAGAATAGCACCTATAATGAAGCCTATAGTGATGACCCTTTAGATGATCAATATGATAACTCACTAGAATCACTACATGATTTGGACGAAGAACCATCTTATGAATATAATGGCTAGCGCGGTTGCTAGTGGGCAACCTGAAGCGCAACTAAAAAAAACGCGGTTGCTAGTGGGCAACCTGAAGCGCAACTAAAAAAAACGCGGTTGCTAGTGGGCAACCTGAAGCGCAACTAAAAAAAGCGCGGTTGCTAGTGGGCAAGCTGAAGCGCAACTAAAAAAAGCGCGGTTGCTAGTAGGCAATCTAAAGCGCAGATAAAAAGCCGGCAATTAGCGGGCATCTGAAGTGTCACAAAAAACGTGCTATACGAAGAAGGAGTGACACCACTTCGGTGTCAGGACATGGTAGCATCGCTGCCCGGCGCTTAGCGCCGCGCCTCGTAGGCCCAAGCGCGTTTAAGCGCTTGGAATAGCCGTGAGAGAAAAGAAACAGAGCACTTATGACAGATGTACCAGCACATGAAATTTTGGCAAAGCTCTTTCAAACCATCGTGAAAGAAGCCGAGACAAATGAAAAATTCGCCAATGAAATGCTCGGTGCATTCTCAGAAAAGTTGCCTGCAAAATCGGAAGAAAGTTCGGTTGAAATTGATAGTGAAGGCAAGCCTGCATCTGTAGCACCTAAAAAACAACTGACCGCAAAGCAAGCAACAAAAGATGGCTTCGATTTAAAAGCTCACAACCCAATCATCCTTTACCGAAAAATGGGCGAAGACCTGATGCGCGTAAAGCTAAACAAAGTCTCAGCCACAAACTTAAAAAAAATCGGCAAGCACTATCAACTAAAACTAAACACCCTCACAAAATCCAAATCCCCCACAAAACCAGACCTCATCACCGCGATTATTACCTTTGCAAAAAACTATGATGCGCAGAGGAAAGGTGCAGCTGGATGAGTTTGTAATAAAATAACTTTAAAATTGTTTAGATCCGCAATCTCTAAAATTTCCGTAACGCCCACCCCGCAACACAACTGCAACGTGTTTACTATTGCAGATAATATTTAGACTCTGATATATAAAAAATAATTTTATAGTATTGATACTGGTGTAGAAATAAATATCGATTACGATCCAATAAATTATCAGTATACAAACTGAGGCAATGTAATCGATAACTACCCGCAATCATCCCAAATATCTTTTTAGCATTAGCCCATCGCTCATCGGTTAGCAAAATATTACGTGAGAAAAAGACTAATCTCTTTTTCTCGTCCCGCAAAATAAATAGAGAGCCCCAAATAAAACAGCTCCCAGCATATCCATAGCAATATCCTTTTGTGCATCCCAGATATCACCTTGGCTGCCAAGGAAATCAGCAGCTTCATCTCCGCCATAATTAACGGCGTAAATCATCTCAATCACTTCATAAAGGCCCGCCCATGTGCTCACTGCCAAGAAGCCAATTAAGGCGGCTAATTTCGCACCAGATACCCAACCTTTTCGTACAAAAAGCTCAGCTGTCGGATAGGCAAAAACGCCCACCAGAAAATGTCCAACACGGTCAAAGTTATTCCGCTCAGACCCAATAAGGTCATTAAAGAAATCAAACGGGACGCGTGAAAATGTGTAGTGGCCACCAACAGTATGGTAGCAAAGAAAGAAAAACATCAAAAAGTAAGAGAGGTTCGAAAATTGAAACGAGCGATAGGTCAGCACCAAAAGCCCAACCACAATCCATACAGGCAAATTTTCAGCAAACCAGGTCGCACGGCTATAGGGCTCAATCGCAAGCAGGCTCATTAATCCTAAATAGAGCACAAGCAAAATAAGAGGAAAAACCACACTTCTGTTTAGTGATGCGGTTTCCGTGTTCTGAGTATTACTTGTTGTCATAACCTTGTCCCCAATAGGTTTGTTGCTTATCTGATAAGAAAGATTAACCTCAATAAAAATATCTCAGCTCCAAGAAACACCTCTAATATAGGCGTCTTGATATAACTCTTTCACCTTCAAGAGAATTAAGGTATCTATCAGCCAAGAAAAAGGCAAGTAAAGCCGAAACAATGCTCCTCAACTCTATTATTTAGCGGCCAAATGCCCTGTTTAGGAGGATGGGAGAGGTATCAACTGCCCCAAAAGCAGTTTTAAAAATAAGCTTTGAATTGAGTGACGAAAGACGAAAATGGCATTAAAAGAAATCATAACAATTCCTGATCCGGTTTTGCGGGAGAATTGTTCGCCAATTGAAGATATTACCCTCGAGCTAAAAACGCTCATGCAAGACATGCTTGAGACAATGTATGACGCTCCCGGCGTCGGCTTGGCCGCACCACAAATAAACATCCCCATACGCTTAATCGTAATGGATGCAGCACAAAAAGAAGATGGTGACGAAAAAGAACCGATCATTATGATTAATCCAGTTATTTTAAGCTCATCAGATGACCGCTCTGTTTATGAAGAAGGGTGCCTTTCAATCCCTGAGTATTTTGCTGAAATTGAACGACCTGCCATTGTAAAAGTCGGCTATCGCGATGAAGAGGGTAAGGAACAAGAGCGTGATTGTGAAGGATTACTAGGAACGGTTGTTCAACACGAAATAGATCATTTAGATGGTATCCTCTTTATTGATTATCTGTCCAAATTGCGCCGTGATCGTGTCATTAAAAAATTTGCAAAAGCGAAAAAAGCAATAACGATCTAATAAATATTTAGTACACCAAACTGACCAAAAGGGATCATCATGACCTTGCGTGTAATTTTTATGGGAACGCCAGAATTCTCAATACCAACATTAGCTGAAATCATGAACAAAGGTCATAAGGTCGTGGGTGTGTATAGCCAGCCACCAAGAAAAGCAGGCCGCGGCGGCAAAGTGCGCAAAACCCCAGTTCATGAATTTGCAGAGCAAGCTGGGTTGGAAGTTTTCACACCAACATCTCTGAAAAAAGAAGAGCAGGTGGAAGCGTTTAAAGCCTTAAACGCAGATATTGCCATCGTCGTGGCATATGGCCTTTTACTTCCCACTTCCATTTTAGAGGCATGCGAGTATGGATGTTTAAATGTCCACGGCTCTCTATTGCCAAGATGGCGAGGCGCAGCTCCCATCCAACGAGCAATAATGGCAGGTGATGACAGCACTGGCGTTATGATCATGCAAATGGATGAAGGGTTAGATACCGGAGATATTTTGCTGAGCGAGCACATCCCCATTGGTACGACAATGACAGCGGGTGATTTGCATGATGAAATGATGATACGCGGCTCAGACCTTTTAGGTCGCGCCCTCGATGCGTTAGAGCGCGGTTCCCTCGTTCCAACCCCTCAACCGGAAGAGGGTGTAACTTACGCTAAAAAAATCTCAAAATCCGAGAGCAAAATCAATTGGTCCGGATCAGCTGAAGAAATTCACAATCACATTCGCGGTCTAAGCCCGTTCCCAGGTGCCTGGTTTGAGATGTTAAAAGCAAGTGACAAAACCGAGCGAATTAAAGTCATCAGATCTGCACTACCTTCAGATCAAGTTAATGCTCATCAAAATAAATCTGAAGATGAATTGATCCTTAAATGTGAAACAGGCTGCATTCAACTCCTTGAAGTGCAAAGAGAAGGAAAAAAATCTGTTCCGGCTAAAGATTTTGTCAATGGCCTTCAAGGTGAGTTAAATATTGTAAAATAAAGGTTTAGGATCGCTGTTAGTATAGGGCTCAACAATTAAAGCTATCTCTTTTAACCGTGCTACAAAATGTCCATTCATTCCGTTAAGCCAAATCAATAAATAGAACTGACAAGCAGTGCCGCTCTTGATAGTTTAAGAAAAAAGCAAATCAAAATAAGCGGTTAAATATTTATGCCTCATGAAACCAACAGCCAGAAAACCAGCATCATTACCATTACAGGTATTGTGCAAGGCGTTGGTTTCCGTCCCTTCGTCTGGCAATTGGCCAATGATATGGGGCTCAAAGGTGAGGTTTTAAATAACGGACAAGGTGTTCAAATCATCCTCAATCTTAAGGGAGATGAGCAAGGGAAATTTTTAAACCGATTAGAAACAGAGACCCCACCGCTTGCAAAAATTACAAAGATTGAAATCACTGAGGTCCCTCAGTTTCAAAAATTCCAAAGCTTTAAAATACGCCCAAGCGAACAGGGCGAAATGAAAACGCAAATCTCTCCAGATGCCGCCACATGTAAGGCCTGCATCAAGGAAATAACGTCTCCAAAAGAGCACAGATACAACTACCCTTTTACCAACTGCACTCATTGCGGCCCAAGACTTTCAATCATTTATGAAGCACCATATGACAGGGCAACAACTTCAATGGCTCCGTTTAAAATGTGCGATAAATGCCAAAAAGAATATGAAGACCCAAGTGATAGACGTTTTCATGCACAACCCATCGCTTGCTCAACATGTGGCCCTGAATTAGAACTTAAATGGCTGTGCCAAACAACGCAGCCCTCAATCCTCATAAACCAGGGAGAACCGATTAAGGTTGCGGCAGACCTGATTAAAGCTGGGTTTATTGGAGCTATAAAAGGTCTAGGTGGTTTTCACCTTTCTTGTCTTGCCAGCGAAGGTAAATTAGTCGAAGAGTTGCGCAGACGAAAAAAACGATCAAATAAAGCTTTTGCACTGATGTGTCGAGATTGCGCGCAAGCAAAAAATTACGGCTTCTTTTCAACAGAAGCACTGACGCTGCTAGAAAGTCCAGCTGCTCCAATTGTCCTGGTTGAAAAAACTTGCCAGAAATTGCCCAAAGCCATTGCCCCAGGCTTACATGAAGTGGGCATCATGCTTCCAAACACCCCCTTGCACCATCTGTTACTGGCTGAATTTGATGAACCATTAATCATGACCAGTGGCAACCTTTCAAACATGCCGCAACTCATCACAAATGAAGAGGCGCAAACAGAGTTAGCAAACGTAGCTGATTTTGCCCTTCTAAATAACCGCCTCATCACGAACAGAGTTGATGACAGTGTGGTCCGAATTTCACATGGTAAAAGCTCAATGCTCCGCCGAGCAAGAGGCTATGCCCCAGCACCCATTCCGCTACCCAAAGGGTTCGAAAAAGCACCAGATATCATAGCCTGCGGGGCAGAGTTAAAATCAACCTTTTGCATGGTGAAAAATCAAGAAGCGATTCTCTCTCAACATTTGGGAGATTTAGAACATGTGCCAACATTTGAGGCCTATCAAAACACCATCGCGCTCTATACAGATTTGTTTGAATTCCAGCCCGAGCTACGTGTGATTGACGAACACCCAGAGTATCTTTCTTCAAAACTGGGAATGGAGCAAAGTGTCAAAGATCAAATTCCACTCGTAAAAGTCCAGCACCATCATGCCCACATGGCCAGTGCATTAGGAGAAAGCGGTCACGGGTTTAATGAAGAAAACTGCTTAGGGCTCATTCTCGATGGCATAGGGTTTGGGGAAGACCAGACCATTTGGGGAGGAGAGCTGCTCTATGGAAATTATGCTGAGTTCAAACGTATCGGCGCTTTTGAAGAAGTTGCTCTCTTAGGTGGAAGCGCAGCCGTGAAGGAACCATGGCGTAATCTTTTCGCCCATTGTGAAGGGGCAATTGGGTGGGAGGCACTACAAAATAAATTTAGTGATCTACCAGTGTTCAAATATATGAGTGAAAAGCCATTGCCCACTCTAAGAACTATGATGAAGAAAGGCATAAATTCGCCCCTGAGTTCGTCTTGTGGCCGTCTGTTTGATGCAGTAGCCGCCAGTCTTGAGATCTCTATTGATCAAGTGACATATGAAGGCGAAGCCGCAATGCAATTAGAAGCTCTTGTGAGCAAAGATTTATACTTAGAACTGCCCGAAGATGAATTATATAAAGCTGAATATAAATGTGAAGGGCAACTCATTAAGGTTAATTTTGCACCTCTATGGAAAGAATTATTCAAAGACTTAAGCAAGAAAAAATCAAAAAACTTCATCGCGACCAAATTCCATAAAAGCCTCACATACATTTTATTGGATTGGATCAAGCTAAGCGTTCATACTTTAAACTTAGGTAAAAAGCCAAGCGGTTCTGATAGTAATCTTAAAATTGCCTTGTCAGGCGGGTGTTTTCAAAATAATACACTTCTAGAAAATCTGGCTTTACTCCTTGAAAAAAATGGGTTTAAACCCATAATACAAACTGAACTACCAGCAAATGATGGTGGAATAAGCTATGGACAGGCGCTAATCGCAGCTGCAAAACACCTAACAGCTAAACAAACATAAATATGGGTTTTTTTGAAATTGATTAAAAGAGTACATGCATATCTTTTAAAAGGAGCAATCGCCTTTACTATCTTGTCAGTAGGGGCCTTAACTGCACACGCGGAGATGAAACTGTTTTCCTTAAAGAATATCCATCTAAATATCATTGACGATTATAAAAGCGTGAAACACATTTCCCGCCAAAAATTAATGGCCGCCCTTCAAACAAAAGATAAAGGTAATTATCTGATTTTTGATGTGAGAGAAAAAGATGAATTTGCTGTGAGCCATATTAAAGATGCAAAACTTTTGCTCCCCTCAACCTGGAAAAGTTCTTTTTTTAAAAAATATGGCGAACAGATTAAAGGCAAGCAAATCATCTTTTATTGTTCTGTAGGTGTACGCTCTACAAAAATGGCAAAATATTTAGAGCAAAGCTTAAAAGAACAAGGCGCAAAAGAAATTTATAATCTTGAGGAAGGCATTTTTGGGTGGGCCAATCAAGGAGCGCCCCTTTATAAATTTGATGAGAACGGTAGAGCGGCAGAAATGAAAATAAACGATAAAAAACAGAGCCGGATTGAAGTTGTCGAAGATAAAGCACAAAAAAAACTAACTAAAAAAGAAATCAACACAACAACCAAAGTGCACCCCTATAATAACCATTGGGGACAATTAATCACTGATGAAACCCTAAGAAGTTACACGCCATAAAATTATTTTTCTAGTTTTCTGTATTTATAGATTGTCGCTAAAATTTTATACCCCGCGCGGAAAGTCCCGCTAATCGTTCCAGAAATTTTAGAAACCCCTATGCGCTGTCGATAACGAACAGGTACTTCTATAATACGCGCATCTAAAACATGCGCTTTAATTTGCATCTCAATTGTCCAGCCAAAGTTTCTGTCTTGCATTTGCAAACTTTTAAGAGTTTCAGCATCAATTGCGCGAAAAGGGCCAAGGTCAGTATATGAGGTGTTCCAAATCTTATTCATAAGAAAACAAGCTAGCCTGTTGCCAAATATTTGCGGCAGGGTTAGTGCGCCCTTTTCAACCTGTCCACCTGTGCGAGAGCCAACAACAAAATCAGCATCGTTTTGAAGAATTGGGTCAACTAAATGAGGCAGGTCTTCAGGAAAGTCAGAATAGTCCCCATCCAAAAAACAAATCACGTCAGCATCGCGAACCGCACTCATGCCTCGCAGACAAGCCGCCCCATAACCAGGCTCTAATTCATAAACCACATCTGCCCCAAGGCTAGCTGCAATAGGCGCCGTATCATCTTTAGAACCATTATCAGCGACAATAATTTGATCAACAAAATCGGGCAAATCACGAATAACATCGCCAATGGCATTTTCTTCATTCAAAGCTGGAATGATAACGCATATTTTTTTAGACAGGCGCAACTGAGCGTCTCCTATAATTTACAAGTTCAAATGCTAACAGCCCCCAAACTGGCAACCAAATGAGAAAGCTAAGTAAAAATTTATAATCCTGTAAGGCGTCAACAGTATTAAAGTAAAACCCTAAATAATAAAACGCCATAAAAGGTACAAGAACAACAAAACCCCAAAGTGGGTAAAAGACCAAAAATGGTGCGATCCAAACAAAATACCACGGAAATTGTGCTGGGCTGAGTAGAAAGAGCGCAAAGATAATAAAACTAAATGCAAATAAAGGTGTATGACCTTTGCTTTTTAAGGAGGCCGTGAGTGCAAACCAAAAAACAAGTCCAACTAAAAAAATCCCAACAACACCGCGAGCCAGTAAAGAACCGCTTTTTTGAGAAACAGAAAACAAATCAGTAAAAACTAAAATGATACTTTCAAAAAGTGGAAAAAAAGCAGAGTTCGTTTTCCATTTTACTCCATAAGCCACCAGACCAGAACTTTCATTCAAGCCAGATTGCAGAAACGGCCAAACAATAGCACTGCCAATAAGAAGTGAAAGAGTAATTGAAAAACATAAAACCACCGGGCGCTTCAGCAAAGGTTTCCACACAAGTGGTAAAAGTAACGCGGGCCAAAATTTAATGCTCGCAGCCAAGCTGAAAATGAAACCCGAACGCGCAAAAAAACCTTTCATCGCTAGATAAACCCCGCCAAGTAAAAAAGGCAGCAAAACTGCTTCCATATGAGCTGAATTCATTAGTTCTTTAATCACCAATGGGTTCCACCAATAAAGGGTTATCCAAAGAGGAGACCTTGCCACATGTGAGAGCATAGAAAGCAGGAGTGCAAAACTAGTAAGTTCAGCAATAAGGATCATTATTCGCCATGCAGTGAGTGACCAGGGACCAAAAAAATGAGAAACAGAAAATAAAGCCTGGGCTCCAGCTGGGTAAAGGGTCCTAAGGTCAGGATGATTTATCCGCTCTGGCACCGGAGCGGCCCATGAAGAGAGCTCTTTTAACAGCATCGGTGTATCTTCGCTCTCTAAAATAGCCGATGGACTATATTTGTATGGGCTTATGCCATGCGCTAAAACACCACCATCCCACAAATAACGATGGTAATCATCCTCCAAAACCGGTTCGCTAAACAACAATAAACTTCGAGCGATTAGGCCTAAAGCAAAAATGGTACAAAGAGGGGAGACTTTAAACGAGCCGAAAGAGAACACAGGTTTTTCTTCAGAAGGGATGAGCTTGGGTACTAAAAAACGTAAACAAACAAAAAGACACCCCGTTACAAAAAGCCCGAAAACCAATAGAGGAATAGGCATTTCACGCACACGATAAGCGTAAGAAAATTGATCTGAGAAAAAATGAAACCCAAGAGCAAGAGCGCAAAGGAGCAAACCAATGAGCCAAAACAATCGCCAACTAAGCACAGGAGAGAGTGAGGGTAGTAAATTTTCAGCACGGTTTAACATGGCGAGTTAGTTGGCCCTTCCAAAATAAATACATCTAGTTTAACGAATAGAATCATAAAATTTAAAGAGCAAGACAAACAATAAACACAGGCAGTAAAATGCATGTGATAATCGTTAAAATATGTGAAAAGCACGGTTGCAGGTGGGCAACTGAAGCAAAGAAAAGGTAACCTGAAACGTCATTGGAAAACTTCACCATATGAAGAAGGAGTGACGTCACTTCGGTGTCAGAACATGACGCCAGAGGCGTCCGTCCGGTGCCTAACATCGCCCCTCGGAGGCGTAATAGCCGTGAGAGAGAGAAAACTAACTATCTAACGCACTCGTATTTGAACGCGGTCAGTTCTCCCAAGTGCATCAATCACAGAGAATTCCATAAAACCTTTTTCACCAGGGTAAAAGGCACTTTCCCTCTCAAAGGCTTTAGAGGAAATCAAGCGGCCATCAACCAGCCAGGTGAGGGGCAGTTTCCCGCCAGAAGCTTTAAGCGCAATTTGAAATTTATTTCGTTTCTGATTAGACAAATAAAATTCAGCTCCCTTAGGAGGAAAAGCGATTTGTACCCGATCAATCACTGCATCCTTTGAATTGGCAGCCATCCGGCGTTTCTTTTTGTCAAAATATCTAAGAGGGGGCGGCAAATCATCACCACTAGCCGTTATAATACCTTTAGGAGCTGGTTGAAATGGAACACGTTTTTCTCCAATATGCTGAAACGCATCAAAAAGTAGAGGGCCAGCTGCACCGATGCCTGTGAGATTAGTTGTTGCGCCTCCATCAGGGCGACCAATCCAAACAGCAACTAAATATTTCCCATCAAACCCAATGGCCCATCCATCTCTATAACCATAAGACGTCCCTGTTTTATATGCCAATTCACCAGGTTTTGCGTTTTTGGGCGGAGTGGCCCCTCTTAAAATATGGCTGACATAAAAAGCCGCTTGCCGGCTAAGAAGAGGACGATGCTTAAAGACTTTTTCATTTGTGGTGCGCCCCTTTGATTTCAATGTATGAAGCTCAACGGCACTTTCTGGGTTCGCTATGTGTAAATAACTTTTCGTTAAATCAAAAAGGCTAAACCCAACCCCGCCAAGCGCAATGGCCAGATTGTTCGGAATAGATTTATGCAAACCAGCATAGCGAAATCTCGCACTAAATCGTGCCGGTTTAATAGAGGCCAGTAATTTAACAGCAGGTATGTTCAAAGAACTTTGTAGTGCTTTTCTAAGTGTAACTGTGCCATGAAATTTTCCATCGAAATTCTCAGGTGCATAAAGACCATAGCGAACAGGAGCATCTTCAATAAGGGTTTCAGGGTGCGCAAGCCCTGCGTCAAAACCCATCCCATAAATAAAAGGTTTTAAAGTCGATCCGGGTGATCTGATACGCCCAGTCATGTCAATAGGGCCAAAGCGGTCATGGTCAAAATAATCAGCAGCCCCTACATGTGAAAGAACTTCCCCTGTTTGATGGTTCACCACTAAAATCGCTGCTGACAATCCCTTGCCAAGACGATGTGCATGAGAGCGGGCAAGGGTTTCTAGCTTTTCCTGTAAATGCCGCTGTAGTGTAGTTTTAACAATTTTGTCTTTTTTATTAGCAACTACAACTTGCTCTGAAAGGTGCGGCGCAATCATAGGAAACGCTAAGCGCTTAGAAATCATTTTCTGGCGCAAAGCATATAAATAATCACCTTTAGAAATGACCCCGTTCATATAGGCCCGTTTCAATACACGGTTGCGTGCCTTTTTAGCTCGGCTTGGGTGCCGATCTGGCCGGCGATTTTCGGGTGATTGAGGTATAGCCACCAAAGTTGCCGCCTCAGCTATGGAGAGGGATTTAGGCTCTTTGCCAAAATAGGCAAGAGAGGCTGCCCGCACGCCTTCCAAATTCCCACCAAAAGGAGCCAACTGTAAATAAAGCTCCAAAATCTGCTGTTTGCTTAAATGTTTTTCAAGTCGAAATGCAAGTTTTATCTGAGCAAATTTGGTCCATAATGACTTACGCTGTCGAGATGATTTCTGCCCATTCATTTGAGAGGTATGCAGGGCAATCAAACGAGCAACCTGCATGGTCAGCGTTGACCCACCCGAAATAATACGGCCATTGCGCCCCCATTGCCACGCAGCCCGTAAAAAGGCTTTTGGCACTACACCCTTATGTTCGTAAAAGGACTTATCTTCAAAATTGAGTAATAAATCATAATAGTGAGGTGCCACATCTTTTTGAGATAAGGGCAACCGCCACCGTCCATTGGAAGTTGTAAAAGCACGCAAAAGGTGATCGTTCCGGTCAACAACAATAACAGAAGTGTTAAATGTCTCTGATAGGTCAACCGGAGCGAGCCGTTTCATCATCTGGTTCCATGAGACGTCCGCAATGAAAAATAACCCGCATAGAATAATGAGCCCACAAAGAGAACGCTTGAAAAATAGCCTAGTTTTTAAAGACCTTATCCGAGCGAAGAGAGAGCGCGCACTTTTGTTTTGAGCGCGCTCCAGAGAATGTCGGATATAAGACAAGACTTTCATGTTTCTGGCTTTCAATTGGGTTTAGACCCTTTATACCCTAAGGCTTCTCTATCAAAATATTCTGAGCATTCGTTCGTGCAAACCGATTTGGGCGGTACATATCTTCAACATTGGCAGCTGGGTGAATATACCGGCCAAGGAAGGCCGCTCGCATAATATAAGCAACGCGGATCATGCGCGGCTCAGATTTATTAAAGCGAGTTGAAAGGTTAAAAGCGGCAACGAATTTATCATCTCTAAAACTTTGATGCGTTGGGTAAGCACCAACCTTCAACCATTTAAAGCCTCGTAAATTAGCACTGCTCATGAGTTTTGGGTTTTCAATCATATAACCAGCAGGCAAGCGATCAGTGAGAAGCAACCGGCCCCCCTTATATTCATTGTCAGAGATAGTAAGAACCACAACAACACGATCATTTTGTTTGGCATTGATCAACGAAATTTCTTTACCTGCCATGGTAAAGAATTGGCGTTTCAAGCCAATGCCTTTTTCAATCGCAGGTAACGGGTTCTCAGATGCACCATGAATAGTCAGAATGGCGTTAATATCTTCAGCGCTTTTGTTTGTTGCAGAGAAAGGAGCTTTAGATAATTCCGCCGGAGTGAAGCTATAACGCTGTTCACCCTGTTTTTCCTCACCATTAATCTCTAGTAAAATAGAACGGTCTGTACTCTCAAGAGCGTTCGCTGCCAAAAGCATCCAGGCGTTTTCTTGAGTGGATGTAATGCCCTTTTCCTGTCGGGCGTCTACCACAGCTTTAATAAGCTTAGCTTGTGGCACAGCCTTTGATTTAACCTCAGCGCTCAAGGCCAGAATAGCAGCTCTGTCACGCAGGTTTGTGCCAAAGTCACGGCGATAAGAGCCTGTCCCTGTTTGATCGGATACCGTAGGTAAACTCTCATACGCCACCTTAAAAGCGGCTTGCGACCGCGCCTGGTCGCCATACATAGCAAGGCTCGCTGCAATTTGCGACTGTGCCAGAGCGGTTGAGAAGTTTTTAATTTTTGTGTCAGCATAATAGCGAAGGTCACCAATGTTTGCTTCCCCATTTCGTGCTAGCACATAAAGAGCATAGGCTAAGTCTTCACCTCCCTTAGAAAAGTCGCTGGCAAAATTAACTGTGTTCTTTAAACGAGCAAGCGCAGTTGAAATCATCTGAGGCGGCACAGTATGGTTCTGCTCTTTTGCTCTGGTAAGGAAATCAGTGACATAAGCCGTCAACCACATATCAGCGCTATGCGGTGACCAAAGACCAAACCCACCTTGGCTGTTTTGCAAGGAAGCCAAACGAGAAATCGCCTTTTGCATTTGTTTCGGCAAATCTTTCGCAATGGATTGTCCATAAAGCGGCGCTATACTAGAGACATAGAGAAGCGGCATTGCGCGGCTTGTTGTCTGCTCGGCACAACCATAAGGGTAGCGTTTCAGAGCTTCAAAAATTCCGGTCACATCAAGACCTGCCCTGTTACCAATGGTAACAGAAGCACTTGCTGTCTCAGGAATAAGGTCAGCGAATATATCTGTCGTGAGAGAGAGTTTCCCCCCACTAGATGAAAGCATTTTAACAGTGCGCCAGGAAGCATCAGGTTGCGGTGGGTTTACGTGTATATCATAAGATTGCGCAAGGCTAAATCCAGCATCATTCTTTAGCTTAACCGCAATTTTAGCAGCACCTAACTTTAATGCTTTCATTGAAAGGGCTAAGTTCACCCGTGAGCCTTTTTTCAATTCAAGCGGTTTTGTAAACTCTTCTTGATTAAACTCTAATTTATCAGAAGCTGAAACATCCAGTTTATATAGCCCTTCTGCTCCATCAACATTGTCTAGAGATAAGAAAAGCTTAGACGCATCCCCCTTCGTTAAAAACAGCGGCATGCTAGCAAGCGTTACAATTGGGTCGCGAACAATCAAATTGGTTTCAAACGTGCCAAGTTTCTTATCACTCCAGGCATAAGCCATCACACGCAAACGACCGTTAAATTGTGGAACTTCAAAAGAAATTTCACCTTTACCAGTGCTATCGACTTTAACAATACCAGAGTAAAGAGCAACGGGTTTGATGCTATTGGGCTTGCCTTGCAATGCTAAGCCGCCCGCATCACCGCCAGTGCGGATGCGCCCAATAGTGCCATTCATACCATTGATCAAATGACCATAAATATCTCGAATTTCACCTGAGAGCCGGCGTTGACCGTAATAATGTTTATCAGGCCGAGGTGTTGCGTAATTGGTCAGGCTTAAAATACCTTCATCAACAGCAGAAACCATGACATAAGCCGTCTCGCCTTCACTCAAACCTTTCACTTCAACCGGCACACGCAGTGTCTCATTGGCTTTTTGTTTGCTAGGTAGTGTCAAACCAATCTCAAGTTTACGTGGTGTTTCACTTGTCTTCAGCCATTTCACACCAATAGCACGACCAGGCATTTGCTTAATTGTTTCATCAAGCGTGTGATAATGCATCGCAACAGCGTACGCGCCAACACCCCAACTTGAAGTAACATCAAACTCAACATCACCACCATCAGCTCCAAGAGAAACCTCCCTGACATCAAGCAAAGCTTCATTCATAATCGCAATAAGGGTTTTGCCTTTCGCTTGCGGTTTAAGTGTGATCGAAGCTTTCTCGCCAATGTCATAGGTAGATTTAAGAGTTGCCAGTTCTAGAATGTCTGGTGTGTCAGCATCTCGCGCAGCATGCCAGTCAACAGAAAAGCGTGTGCTGGCTGCCAACTGGTTAAATGTATTAGAGACAACCTCGAGACGATAGTTGCCGCGTTTCACTGGTACTTTAATTTGAACTGAACCATCTTCAGATGTTGTCACTTCACCTTTAGCAACACGGTTTGTGTAGACAACCGGTTCAGAACGCCAGCGCCCATTTTGGCTATACCATTGATAGCTTTTCTGAACATCAAGCAATTCCCATTTCAGAACTTCAGATGTGCGTTTGGTCCGTTTATCGAGACGAATAATTTCAAACTCAGCCACTTCGCCTGTTTTAATGTCAGATGATTTGAAAAGTTTCTTGATACCAATCATCGGCTTTTCATTCGCAACAGGAAGCGTGATAGCACGCACAACTTGGCGCCCACCAGGTTCAAGTAAACGAATATTCATCCTGGCTTCAATTGGTTTGGACGGGCGAACAAAACTAGGTAAGTCTAAATTAAGTGTCGTTTTCCCTTTTTCGTTTAACAGTCCAATATTGTTAAGAGGCTTGTGAACATTGAGAAATTTCTCATCAGCCAAGCCAAATTCAAACCCTTCAAATCCTGGAAGGCCTTTTGAGCGGCGCTGAATAGTCACCTCACCCTTCAGCTGATGTTTGGCAGCAGGTGCACCATAAAGATAAGAACCAGCCACACGAATTTCAGCTTGTGTTTGGCTTGACCAGAGGTCACTGTCCTTTTTTAGAGTAAGCTCCATCCGCTCCGGTACATAATCTTCAACAAGGAAAGATGTAGATGCCACTGGCGACGCTTTGACATCACCATAGGCTTGTACACGCCATGTCCCTGTCATCGCGGATTGAATAAGAGGAAGAGCAAAACTACGCCCTCCAGCTCCTTGGTCAGGCAGGGTAACACGTTTATGTTCCTTGCCATCAGGACGCGAGAACACAAGAGTTAGTGGAACGCCTTGAACAGCTTTCGCGTTTTGGTCACGAAGGAGAGCCGTTAGAAACACATCTTCGCCTGGGCGATAAACGCCGCGCTCAGTGAAGACAAATCCATCGAGCGGGCCAGGAGCATCCCGGCCGGCAACACCGCGGTCCGTTAAATCAAAAGCAGCTTTTGTGAGATCAACAAAGCCATAATCACCTGATACGCCATTCGCAACCAAAAGAGCTGGCCTGTTGCCGCCTTTTCCTCGAAGTAACCCACCTTCAAAATGCACCATACCCTTAGCGTCACTTTTCACAGTGCCAAGAACTTCATTATTGCGCGCAAGTAAGCGCACCGATGCATTCGCCATTGGCTCAGCAGAGGTAATGCTGCGAACAAATCCGTAAAGCCCATTTTGAGCTTTTAAAGTTGAAAGCCCAATATCAGAGATAATAAACCACTGTGTTGAGCCGCGTTGAGAGCCATATTTACTATTAGTAGGCCAGGCGCGAACAACATAAAGTCCTGGTTTCATCTCTGGTAGCACTTTGCCAATTGGCACAGCAGTTGTGATGTCTTTATTAAGCTTGGTTGTAATATCGACTTTACCCTTCCAAACTTCAGCACCAAAACGGTTACGTAGTTGCTCCGTTTCGTAAGTGCCAAGATCAGATTGGAATTGTCCATCAAGCAATGAACCAACCACGTTTCTATCGCCAACACGATAGAGAGCAAGAGACGCCACTTTGGTGTTCACGCTCATCAAGGGCAAGCCGCGTTGGCCAAATTTTGGAAGAACAAAAGATTTGGAAGAAAAACGAACTGAAGGGCTTCTGTCTCGCACATAAACCGTCAAATCAGATGTTTTTAAAAGTTGCTCACCAACAACCGAGGGTAGCCCTTGGCGCAGAGAAACTTTGTACGTCTCACCGTGCTTAAACCCATCAATACAAATTTGGCGGCGCTCAACCCGCACGCCATCAGGATCTTGTTTGTTAATTTTCACAAAGGTTGAATAGTCAGTGCCACGGGCGAATAAGTTTTCAGAAAACTGTACACAAAGCCTTGGGTTCAAAAGGTCTGAATTCATCTTATAGTTTGCGATGCGAAACCCTTTTTCAGCGCGCAGTTCTTTATATACCTGAGCAAGCGTTTCATTTGGTTGTATTGCAAGGCTAGCTTTGTAAGCGTCAAGCGCTGGCCGCCAGTAAGAGCGCGCCTTTAAAAAGCCAGCTAAAACACTAAGTGCATCGGCTTTAATAGCCTCTGTAGTGGCAAAGCGATAGGCATTGTAACTCGCGCCTGTTCCATCCCTATAGAGCTTATGACGGCTATAATTTCGAGGTTTGCGCAAAGAGATCGTTTGTATGGTCTTTGAAAGTTCCAACCAGAGTGAGGCTTTCTCAGAAGCAATCTTTAATGCCGCTTCATAAGAACGCCGTGCATTTTCAGGGTCACTACCCCGTTCAACAATGGCACGTCTGATCCACTCTTCAATAGGCTGGTTTTCGTTTAAGCGCGCTCTCAAAAGTCGTCTTTTATAAAGATTAGCTTCATAGATAGAATTTTGATGAGCAAACTCACTTGCCAGTACCTGTGCCTTTACTTGTGCATGAGCTTTTTGAGGAGAAAAAGCAATAGATCCGCCAATCATTCCCAAAACCGCGATAGAGAAAATAGCAAGAAGGGAAAATAGTCGCAAACTGATCCTTCTTAATAGAGAGGATAAGTTCAAATGAGAGAGCAGATAACCACCAAGGGAATTTTGAGAGGTAAGAGAAGAACGCATGAATTAAACCTCGTTTATTTTCTGTGTGTTTTCTATTTCTCCCAGAGGTAACTGATAAAACCGAGAGAAAAAACGCATAGCAATGAAATAAAAAGATGAATTATTTCCAATTGAGAGAAATAAATTGATCCCGATATTTTTCTAAATTGGAAATTTTTATTCTCCTTATGAGAATGTCTAAACAATGGCAGGTCAACAAATTTAACTGATTATTACAAAAGTTTAATATTATCAGTGAATTTGGTTGAGTACCAATAATGTGAAACAGGCAATGTAAGGTCCAACGTAAGAAGCTAAATTGATAAGGTCAATCGCCCTTTTTCGAGGGACGTTGAGCCTGATGCTGAGAAGGAGGACTCTTAGGAACAATTCCTACCACTGGAGATGGTTTTGATTGCTGTTTAAGAGCCGCATTTGCAGCCCGCATTCGCTCTAAAGCTGAGTTTTTAGGTTTGCCTTCATGATTGCCTTTATGGGCAGGCTGTTGTGTTTGTTTTGTTTGTGGGCTTTTTTCAATATTGGTCAGCTCTAAAACAACATTAGGCATAGGTTGCAAAGCTTTCGATGTTTTCCAATAAACTGTCATTGCATTAGATAAAGCTTTTGCTTCAAAGGCATAAAGGCGCCTACCTCGCTCAATAGCGTGCAAAGAAAGGTCCCGGCAAACAGTGCGAAGTGCGGAGCGAAATGGTTTATAAAGAGATTTTAATTTCTTATTCTTCTTCAATGTCTTTTTATTAGCTTGCATGAAACGCTCAAGGTCGCTGATGTCATTTTCAGTGCCAAGTAATTTGGAAATCTCTCTGGCCAATCGAATGCGAGGCATAATATCCTCAGGCCAAATAAGTGTTAAAATCTGCATATGTCGCCACGTTTGCTGTACATCTTTGCGCCATTCATGCAAGTAAAAATTATCATCCCGTTTGATGGCAACCATCAAACTTGTCCGTCCCCTGTCATAAGTTTGAGCAAAACCATGTGCTAAACTATCAAAGGAAACAGGATCAAATTTGCGATGTTGCCAACGTTCAATCGAAGCATCAAGTTTCTCAACAAGTGATGAAAGTGAAACAAGTTCCAACTCACTTTCAGTCGCCTTTTTTTGTTTCTTGATCAATGATTTAAGTTCAATGATGAGTGGGAGAAAATGAGAAAAATCATCTCGTTGCTCTAATTTTGTAATGGTCTCTAAAAGAGCTCCCGCTTGGCGCGGTTGTGCTAAAGCGCGGGCAATATCGCGGTGTCTTTTATTTTCTTTACGAAAGACATCTTCACCTAACATTGGTCGCGCCAAGCGCAAAAGAGATCGAAATCGTTTCAAACAGGATCTAGTTTTGTGAACGCCAGCCTGAATATTCTGTGTTGAACTAAGTTCTCGCCGAGCCCGTGTTAATTGCTCATGACCAATGCGGCGTATCGCTGGGGAAATTTCTTCACTTAGCAATAATTTATAAGGCATGAGATTTGTCAGTCCGAGTTTAAATTAAAATACAAATTAGTTTATGACCTTAATATATGTCAAAATATCAGGACATTTGTTAAAAAACACAAGAGGAAGCATTTTTTATAAGGGGTGTAGATACTATAGATCATAGCATGAAAGGAGCGCGCCAAAATCATCAGAATGGTTAAGTCTCGGTGATCAAGTTAAAATCTTTATCGATTTCCAACCGATTGATACTTCTAAGAAATCTGATCGACCCAAAGGCGCGTTTGAGTAGCAGGATCTTCGGCCATGACCAAATCCGTCACAACCGCGACACTATCCGCTCCAGCATCCAATACAAGCGGAGCACGTTTGGGTGTAATCCCTCCAATGGCTATCAAAGGCAGATCAGTTTTAGTGCGCCAAAGACGAACATTATCAAGTCCTTGAGGCGCCCATTTCATCTTTTTCAAAATTGTTTCATAAACCGGACCAAGGGCAATGTAATCAGGTTCAGCCTTTAACGCGATATCAAGTTCATCAAGCGAATGAGTGCTAACCCCGAGTTTTAGTTTGTTCGTCTTAATCTCTTTAAGATCAGCTGCCTCTAAATCTTCTTGTCCTAAATGAATATAGTCAGCCCCAAGCCGTATGGCAGCCTGCCAGTAATCATTGACGATTAATTGAATGTTATAGCGTTTGGTAATTTCAAGTGAGGCGAGTATTTGCCGGTCAATCTCTTGAGGGTCAGCATCTTTTAGTCGTAATTGTACAACTTTTATACCGTGAGGGGCCAGGCGCTCAATCCAGTTTACATCTGGGAGAACAGGATAAAATGATGGAAATATTTTATTCAATTTATTTTGTCCAAATCAAAAAAAGGTGTACCAGCAACTGGTGTTGATGGGCTAGCCATATCCCGTTGTTCGATGATTAAAGCTTGGTTGGCAAGGTGGCCTGCTTCAACAGCGAGTTTAAACGCTTTGGCCATGGTCACAGGGTCACCAGCCTTTGCAATCGCTGTGTTTAATAAAATGGCATCATAGCCCATTTCCATAGCCTCGGCGGCATGAGAAGGAGCGCCAATTCCAGCGTCAACAATCAATGGAGTGTCAGGAAAATAAGAGCGCATCGTGCGAAGAGCATAAGGGTTCATCAACCCCCGCCCAGTACCAATTGGCGCCCCCCAAGGCATCAACACTTCAGCACCAGCCTCTAATAATTTTTCAGCAGCTCCAAGGTCCTCAGTAGTGTAAGGAAACACTTGAAACCCTTGCGAAGAAAGTTCTTTCGTGGCTTCAACCAATTCAAACAAATCTGGTTGCAAAGTGTCATCATTCGCTATGACTTCAAGTTTCAGCCATTTTGTGCCAAAAATTTCTCTCGCCATCTGCGCGGTGGTAATCGCATCTTTTGCTGTCTTGCATCCAGCCGTATTCGGCAACAGGTGTACATTAAGCTTTTGGATATGTTCCCAAAAGTCATTTGCAGCTCCCTCTCCAGCTGTCTCTCGCCGCAGTGAAAGGGTCACAATCTCAGACCCACCAGCTTTCACCGATTGAATGAGGCTATCAGGAGACGGATACAGAGCTGTACCCATAATAAGGCGCGAAGAAAGAGAGGTATCATAAAGCTTGAATTGAGAATTGGTCATGATTTTCACTAAAAAAATAAAACTCTTATCTTTGTGAGGCTGAAAGCCCCCAACTGTCAAGCCGTCCGAAGGTCTCAGATCAAAAATTAAAGCTCTGGTCTTATTGCTCTTCCATGCTTTAGTTCATTGCATGAATAATGATTAGATAGAAAAAACAAAGATAGAGATCTATTCTCTTTTTTATCCACCTTGGCGAGGAGAGAGAATTTCAACCTTATCGCCATCTTTAAGGGTAAATTCAGGCCGATCATTAACAGAAACAAACTGTCCATTAACAGCCGTAGCAATGGTATGCGGATGATCCAGAAAACGTTTGCAGAGTGCTGCTAACGTTATTTCAGAAATTTCCTCAGTCTTACCATTAATGCTTACGTTCATTTAAACAATCCTTCAATTGGCTCACCATTTTCGATATGAGCCAAAACCAATTCAGCCAATAAAGGAGCCAGCAAAAATCCATGCCTGTAAGCACCATTAACAAAAATATGATCACCATCAAGAACAATTTTTGGCAAATTATTAAAAAATGAAGGCCGACTGCCCGCATTAAGTTCTATAATTTTAGCTTCTCCAAAGGCAGGATGAACAGTAAAGGCAGAACCGAGCAACTCTAACCCCGCTCGAAGGGTAATAGGACCTTCATCATCAGATTCTATAACAGTCGCGCCAATCATATAATGGTCATCAGGCCAAGGCACAATGTAAGATGGCATCCGGGGGTGCAAAAGGCGAATAGGGCGAGAAAGTTTCAACCCAGGTGAATGCACAACAATCATTTCACCACGCACAGGTCGCAAAGCCCTGTTGAGGTTATCACTTTGATTATTCTCAAGACTTTTTAACTCTGACTTAGCCCCCATTCCCCTGGTATCAATGAGGTAATCTGCTTTAGGTACTTTACCATTAAACCCAAGAGTAATCTTGCCATTTAGCTCTTTAAATTCAGCAATTAAAGCTTTCATGGCTGGCCGTGGTGCTAAATGGCCTTCTTTTTCAAAATAAAGCGCTTCAGTAAACCGTCCCTCAAGTGCAGGCTCTAACTGAGCAATCTCATCTGTTTTGATAAGTCTATGTTCGATAGTGCGCTTGGCAAAACTTGTCAGTTCAACACGGTCCCGTGGAGGGGCAACAATCAGAGTGCCATTTGTTTCAAATTCACATGGACCCTCAGCCCATAGCTCAAGAGATTTAAGAGCATGCGGAATAAGGTCTCTTTGGCTTGCCTCAGATTCGCAAAATGGCGCAAGCATAGCCCCTGCCAAACGGCTAGAAGCTGTTTCGAAAAGAGTTTCGGATTTTTCAAACAGGTGAACCTGATGTCCAGCTTTAGCAAACCGATAGGCCTGCCAAAGGCCTAAAATCCCAGCACCAATGACATTAATTTTTAACACAATTTAGCATTCTAAAGTTTATTCACCAAGAACAACACCTTCGCGGCGGGGGTCTGCACCACCAATAAGCTCTTGATTTTTAATGACAATCATTTGCGCTCCAGAAGTCATGTCAGCTAGGCGTACCTTTTGCCCCAAAGCTTCTAAAGCAGATTTCAGTATAGTATCTTCTGAGTGTTTTTCCAACTCAAATGGGCCATTCCTGGAACCAAAGTTCAGCAATGAAACGGCTTCTTGTGGCCCAAGCCCCCAGTTAAGGTGAGCAACCAAAGCTTTAACCACGAAAAGAATGATACGTGATCCACCTGGCGAGCCAACAACAATGCGTACATCGCCTTTCTCATCAAAGACAATCGTTGGAGCCATTGAAGAACGTGGTCGCTTCAAAGATTGTACACGGTTCGCAATCGGTTTACCATTCTTGTCAACGGGCTTAAACGAAAAGTCAGTAAGTTGATTGTTTAGTAGAAAGCCACCAACCATTTGCCCTGAACCAAAGGCGCCTTCAATTGAACTCGTCATGGAAACAGCATTACCATCGCCATCTATGATAGATATGTGAGTTGTGCCACCAAGCTCAATAGTTGCGTCCTCACCAAGAGAAGCTTTTTTAGCAAAAGGAACATCACCAGGCTCAGCTTTTTCTATGGCAGTCTTAGGCTGAATGAGATGGCGCCTTTTTGTAAGATAATCTGCCGACAAGAACCCTGTTGGTTGAGGAACAAAATCAGGGTCAGCCATGTAATGGTTTCGGTCAGCAAAAGCTAGTTTTTCAGCCTCTGCGATTTTATGAAGTGCTTCCGCACTCATACCTTTCCCCATATTCATCTGGTCTATCAGTCCTAATATCATGGCAACCGTTGTCCCGCCAGATGATGGGGCCCCCATGCCACAGACTTTTAGTTTTAAATAAGCACCGCAAACAGGAGCGCGCAGTTTAGCTTGATAAGAGCTCAAATCGTCTAATGTTAGTTGACTGGCGACAACGGGTGCTTTTTTTGCGGCCTGAACAATAGCTTGAGCAAGTTCCCCTTCGTAAAAGCCATTTGCTTTTTTTAAAGCAATGAGGTGCAAGCTATCGGCTAGAGCTGGATTTTTTAAGGTCTCACCAACAGCAATGGCCTCTAAAGCTCCCCCCGTACCATCATTTTTAAAAAACAAAGCACGAGCTTGCGGGTTAAAAAAGTCGGCCCCCTTACGGGTCAGTAATGTATGCAATCTTTTTGAAACAGGAAAGCCATCACGAGCAAGTTTTATGGCCGGTTGAAAAAGGTCAGCCCAAGGCAGTTTGCCATGAGTTTCATGAGCAAGTTGCATCATCTTAATCAACCCGGGCACTCCAATCGATCGACCAGAACGAACAGCTTCACCAAAGCCTAAAGCGCTACCATCATCTCGCAAAAACAAATGTGTCGTACTTGCCTTTGGAGCAGTTTCCCGCCCATCATATGTTTTAAGTGAACGAGATGTTTTATCCCAATGAAGCAAAAACGCACCCCCGCCAATACCAGATGATTGGGGCTCAACCACATTTAATACAAGTTGCGCCGCAATGGCTGCATCCATTGCACTACCACCAGCTTTTAAAATCTCTAGCCCGGCTTTAGACCCATGGTTGTTAGCGGTTGCTACCATAAACTTCTGAGCGCGGACTTCACTGCGCTCTATACGCCCTGAAGCTGCTTCAGGAGCAGCACGGCTTTGCACAAAACTGTCTTTTTTCAAGTCCGTGATGTTGGGTGAGAAATATCCATATTTTTTAGAAGCATAAAGGGCGCCAACAGCAATAAACCCAATGAGAAAAATAAAAAAAATACGTTTCATTCGACAAAGCCTTTTTTAAACGAATTAAAAAGAGTTATACTAAAAACCAATGAGCGCTACAGAGAACGATCAATTTAGTTCGTTGAAATAAGTAATCAATTAATCACTGATGGTTTGGAAATTTGTTTTATTGACCATTGAATGAGAAGAGTTGAAAAATACCGCACTGTAAGAATACCGCTCTATGAAAAATATCGCTTATGAAAAATAATGACCGAGTTAATGATAAAAGAAAAATAATGTCCAATCAAACTTTTGAAAAGCAAGTGAACTCTGCGTCTTCTAATATAGAAGTGCCTTCTTTTAAAGAAAGAGCACATGACGCCCTTCAAGATAAAAAGTTACAACAAGCATTGTCCGTTATCCCCTCCGGCTTTGTTAGCAAACGAGCAAAAGCCAAAGCAGCACTCCCAGCATTCTCTGATCTCTCAGACCAAGCCGTTCGCATTAAAAATCACACGTTAGCAAATATAGAAAAATATTTAGAACAATTTGAGGCTGAGGTTCAAAATTCAGGCGGGCAATTGCATTTTGCTCCAGAACCTCAAGATGCCCTTGATATCATAAATGAAATTTGCAGTAAGAAAGATGCCAAATTCATTGCCAAAGGTAAAACTATGGTAGGAGAAGAAATCGGCCTGACACATTTCTTAGAAGAACAAGGTTATGAAACAGTAGAAACAGACTTAGGAGAATATCTCATTCAATTAAGAGGAGAGATGCCAAGTCACATCATTGCTCCCGCTGTTCACTTAACCAGAGATAATATTCGCAAAGACTTTTTAAACACCCACAAGCATTTATCCAAAGATCGTAATTTAGAAACACCAGCTGACTTTGTAAAAGAAGCACGGCTAATTTTAAGAGAAAAATTCATCAACGCAGATGTCGGCATTACTGGTGCAAATTTTCTTATAGCAGAAACAGGGTCTTCGGTCATTGTCACGAATGAAGGCAATGGTGATCTCTGCCAATCTTTACCGAAAACTCATATCGTTATCGCCAGTTTAGAAAAACTCGTCCCCACATTAAAAGATACATCAGTTCTACTCAGATTATTGGCGCGTTCTGCAACAGGCCAATCAATCTCGACATATACAACGTTTGCTACTGGTCCAAAAAGAGAAGAAGATACATCAGGTCCAGAAGAATTTCATATTGTGTTGCTGGACAATGGCAGGAGTAAAATGCTCGGTTCAGAGTTCGCTGAAATGCTCAGATGTATTCGTTGCGGTGCTTGTCTAAATCATTGCCCTGTCTATCAAAATTTAGGTGGTCATGCTTATGGCACAGTTTACCCGGGTCCCATGGGTGCAGTTCTATCACCTCACTATTTTGGTGAAAAGGCAAAAGATCTCCCTTTTGCGTCAAGTTTTTGTGGGCGTTGTAATGAAGTATGTCCCATGCAAATTCCATTAACAAAATTAATGCGAAAATTACGAGAGCAACCTTTAAACAAACGTCCCCCTTTTGCAAAAGCAACGATGTTTTTATGGAGCCAAATTGCGAAACGCCCCAAGCTTTATAATTTTGCTATGAAGGCAGGCTTACCATTTCTCTCACTGGCCTCGAAACAAAACTGGTTGATGAGTATCGTTCCCGGTGTAAAAGATTGGCAAAAGCACAGAGCGCTTCCAGAAATGACTTCAACAAGTTTTCAAACGGCCTGGTTGAAAAAAGAGATGAAGAGAAAGAAAAGAGCGCAAAAGAAAGCAAAAGAGCAAAATAATGAACAATAAACCTCAAGCAAGCAGCTCAAGTTCTGACCGCCGCAAACAATTTTTAAAGAATATAAAATTAGCAGTCAGTCAGGTAAATCTTACACAAGAACAGGAAAGAAAATTAAAAGAGGATACTGAAACTTATCAAAATTTCACATATCAACCTCTTGAGAAAAATGTTGAAGAAAAACTACTTCAATTCAAAGAGATCTTAACAACACAAAGTGCTGAAATATATGAATGTTCTGAAACAAAGATCATTGAAAAACTAGAGGAGATTTTAAAAGAAAAATCTTATGGAACAGATGTTTTAATAGGAAAAAACGCAAAATTAAATCAGCTGAAAACGCACTCAAAAAATCAGGTGAATTTCATCGAAGTAGAAAGTTTTGAGAAAAACAATGAAAACTATAACTTAAGCTGCGCTCTCACAACAGCGTTTGCAGCAGCTTCTGAAACAGGCACCTTATTCTTAAGTTCTGGGAGCGCAAACCCAACTTGGCTAAATTACCTCGCCACATGTCATATTGTGTTACTCGACAAAAACACACTATGCCAAACTTACGAGCAAGCTTTTGCATTGAGTGAGGGGAGGAGTAGGGGAGAAGCAAGTACAAGCCAGCAAGCCTTTCCACCTCGGTCAATCAATATGATTAGCGGACCATCAAGAACAGCCGATATCGAACAAACGTTAACTCTGGGCGCACATGGACCAATAGAATTAATCATTATTATCTACACATCAGAAAGTACAGTTTGAGATTTCTTTAAGAAAGGTTCTATCGCCCGTAAACAGCCTTCAGGGTTACATTGCAACAAGAAATGAGGGCCCTCCACTTCGATTATGGTAGCGCTTTCATAATACTTCTTAATAGTGAAAGCAGTCGATGCTTCAAGCAATCGATCTTCTCCAGGCCGAAGCACCAAGACAGGGATTTCCATATCATCCAGCGCTCCCCGCAAATCAACTTGAAGAGCCGATAGGATACGCTGTTTCACTGTGTGCGTGGGAAGAGCATCAACAACCCGGGCAACGCGAGTAGCTAAATCCAAATCTATACCATTGAATAATAGCCAGTTGATGAACCGAGGTGGCGATGAAAAATTAAGTAAAAATAGAAACTTAGTCGCTAATAACGTTTTGAAAGGTGACAAAGGAGAAAAGCAAAATGTGGAGACAAGGATAAGTCCTTTTAACTTAAAAGGAGTAAGGTCAGCAAGTTCAATAGCGGCAGGGCCAGAAAAGGATTCGGCTAGAAGAACATAATCCTTATCTCGCGGAAGCTGCTCATAAATATAATCAACTGTCTCACCATAAGTCAGGCACTCATCTCTTGGATAAGAGATAACTTGAGTGGTGACAGAAGAAGGCAAAAGCTTTCTAAACGCCTCAAAAAACAGACCTGATCCATCGAGCCCTGGCAATAAAACAATATGCTGCCCTGTTTTCATCTCGAGAAGATCTCATTAGTTTAAAATGAGCGAATGATAAAATTATCAAACATCCAGATTATCAACGCTAAGAGCATTATCCTGAATGAATTCACGCCGCGGTTCAACAACATCACCCATTAGCTTCGAGAAAATGTCATCTGCTTCGTCAAGCTCGCCGATTTTCACTTGTAAGAGTGTGCGAACTGACGAATCTAAAGTCGTATCCCACAACTGGTCAGCATTCATCTCACCAAGTCCCTTATAACGCTGCATGCTCAAGCCTTTACGGCCGATTTCATAAACAGCTTCAAGCAAAGCAACGGGGCCGTTAATTTCTTGAGTATCATCACGGCGCACAAGCTTCGCCATTCCATTAAAAACTTCATCAAGTGAGGTGAAGAAGCTATTTAATTTGCGAGCATCTGCCGAATTGATAAGTGCTTCATCAAGCACATGAACTTCTTTGACACCACGCAGGCGACGAGAAAAGCTAAGCCCCTTGTCATCGCGAACTTTGCCTTCCCACCCTTTTTCTGTTTCATCAGATATGGCGTTCAAACGTTCAGCAATTTGTGCCGTTACAGTTGCAGCTTTATCAGGTGTGTTCAAAAGGTCAGGGTCAAGAGCCCCGCAAATAGCCGCTTGTTCAACGACAGAGCGGGTATACCGGCTATGCAAGCCCTTTAGAGTAGCTTCAAATTCTTTCGCATTATAAACAACTTGCTGCAAATCTTGCGAGCCTCGTACTTCACCATTAGCTAAATGCAAGCTTGCTTCATCAAGACCACTTTCGATCAAATAATCTTCAAAAGCTGTTTGGTCTTTCAAATATTGTTCAGAATTACCGCGCTTAACTTTATAAAGCGGTGGTTGAGCAATATAGAGATAGCCGCCTTCAATAAGTTCAGGCATTTGACGATAAAAGAAGGTGAGCAATAATGTGCGAATGTGCGCGCCGTCAACATCTGCATCGGTCATGATAATGATTTTATGGTAGCGTAATTTTTCGATATTAAAATCATCACGGCCAATACCAGTACCAAGAGCTGTGATGAGCGTGCCAATTTCTTGACTTGAAAGCATCTTGTCAAACCTGGCCCGTTCAACGTTTAAGATCTTACCACGAAGAGGTAAAATAGCTTGATTTTCTCGATTGCGGCCTTGTTTGGCAGATCCACCCGCGCTATCGCCCTCGACGAGGAAGAGTTCAGATTTAGCCGGGTCGCGCTCTTGGCAATCCGCTAATTTTCCAGGCAAACTGGCTACATCAAGCGCGCCTTTGCGCCGTGTAAGTTCACGTGCTTTTTTGGCAGCTTCTCTCGCGGCAGCAGCTTCAACAACCTTGTTGATAAGAATTTTCGCTTCAGTTGGGTGCTCTTCAAACCATTGGCTAAGCACTTCGTTTAGTGAGCTTTCAACAACAGGACGAACTTCAGAAGAAACAAGTTTGTCTTTGGTTTGAGAAGAAAATTTCGGGTCAGGCACTTTAACAGAAAGCACACAGGTCAGCCCCTCGCGAGCATCATCGCCGGTTAGAGATACTTTTTCTCTCTTGGCAATCCCAGATGAATTCGCATAACCATTAACAACACGAGTTAGTGCGCCTCTAAATCCGGCTAAGTGCGTCCCGCCATCTCTCTGAGGGATGTTGTTGGTAAAACATAAAACTTTTTCATGGTAGCTATCATTCCACCACATCGCGACTTCAACGGTAATGCCATCTTTCTCAGCAATCACTGTGATAGGTGTGTCGATAAGCGGGCTTTTGTTTCCATCTAAATATTTGACAAAAGCTTCTAGGCCACCATCATATACCAGCTCTTCAACAATTGGGTCAGCGCCGCGGTTATCCGTTAAAATAATGCGCACACCAGAGTTCAAAAACGCAAGTTCTCTCAAGCGATGTTCAAGTGTTTTATAGTCAAATTCGATCATGGTGAACGTCCCAGGGCTTGGCAAGAACCGTACTTGCGTTCCCTTGCGCCCGGCAGCGTCGCCAGTGATTTCAAGCGGCTTGGTTGCAACACCATGTTCAAATTTAATTTGGTGTTCTTTATCGTCCCGCCAAATGGTCAATTCAAGTTCAGTTGAAAGTGCGTTCACCACAGAAATACCCACACCATGCAAACCACCAGAAACTTTGTATGAGTTTTGGTCAAACTTACCACCAGCGTGAAGTTGGGTCATAATCACCTCAGCAGCTGAAATACCTTCTTCAGAGTGAATAGCAACAGGGATACCCCGGCCATTATCATTCACTGTCACAGAACCATCAGCATTAAGGATCACATTTACAGTATCACAGTGCCCGGCAAGGGCTTCATCAATGGCATTATCAACCACCTCATACACCATGTGATGCAATCCAGAGCCATCATCAGTGTCACCAATATACATACCAGGACGCTTACGAACGGCATCAAGGCCTTTTAAGACCTTAATTGAATCCGCGCCATATTCTTCACCCTGATCGGTGCTTTGCTCTTGCGCAGGATTTTCTTGTGGTTCATCACTCATAAACGTCCTCAATTCCTTCAAAACTATGCTGGAATATTTAATCAACCAGTTAACAACCCAGATTATACATCATAGGTTGATGGCTAAAAGTCCAGTACATGGGGGATAAACAATTTTCCCCCCAGGTAAAAAAGTGGATATACACTTTAAATTCCCAAAAAATCGAACGGGAACAAACGAAATATATCTACAAAAAAACAAAAACCGCATTTTATTCCAAAATAACAAAGCAAAAATTTAGCCTGTTCAGGAAGATAAAAAACGGAAAAAACGTTGAATTAAAACTACAAATTTGGCTCTTTATCTTGCAATAACAGGCAGTAACCTGACCTTAAAAACCATTAAAAGTTAATTTAGCGAGTTTAAAAAGAAAAAGTACAAAGAATCAGAATAAGTAAGTTAAATTTTCTAAGTCATAACATTAGCATAGCCAAAAGAATTATGCGACTATTTCAGCGTCATCAACGGTGAATATTTGGGCATTTTTACCAAAAAATTCAAAGCTGGACCGATCAGTGCCAGTCATCCACGCTTGGCAGTTAAGTTTTAGGATTTCTTCAAACAGTGCGTGCCGTCTTTCTTCATCAAAATGGGCCGCAATCTCATCTAATAACAACAATGGTGCATATCCGCCCGCTTTATCATGAACAAGCCTCGCGTGCGCTAGAATGAGCCCGGTCAAGAGTGCTTTTTGCTCGCCAGTAGAGCAAAGTTTGGCTGGCATTGCCTTTGGGCCGTGCCCAACAACAAAATCAGTGCGATGCGGGCCCTCTAACGTACGTTTGGCCGCCCGGTCTTGCATTCTGTTTTCTCGCAAGATTATGCGGTAGTCATCTTCAACATCAACAGCTGCTTTGGTCTCAAGTGCTTTTTCTAAAATTCCGTCTAGTGCAAGGGTAGCAAAAGGGAATGCCGTTTGCGTCTCTCTCGTGTCACTTATAACGCCGCGCAAGCGCTCAATCGCCTCAAGTCGGCTAGCAGCAAGTGCAACGCCATACTCAGCCATCTGAATCTCAAGCCCAACAAACATATAATCAGACGTTTCGTAGGTTTCTAATAGCTTATTTCTCTGGCGCATTGCACGCTCAAAATGTGACCATTGTTTACGCGTTTCAGGGTTAAAGACCAGCATAAGCCGATCAAGAAAACGCCGTCTCTCTGAAGCTGCGCCAGTAAACAGGCCATCCATAGACGGAGTGAGCCATAATATTTGAATGGATTGTCCAAGTGGAGTAGAGGAACTTAAGGTCTCGCCATCAATACGCACCTTGCGGCGGACACTCTCTGAAAGAGCGGCTCCAGTAACACCTGTGCCTATTTGCGCTTCTCCCATGGCACCATGAACTTTGGCAGATACCGCCCAATCCCTATTTCCAGAAAAAGAGGCTAAATCGGCCGTCACTGCCCGCCTTAACCCCTGACCAGGGCTGAGAAGAGAAACAGCTTCCAATAAATTGGTTTTACCAGCTCCATTCGAGCCAACAAGAACAATGGGGGTGGGGGATAAAGTAAGTTTTAGAGAGGAATAATTTCTGAATTGATGCAATGAAATTTGCTCAATCCAATTGCGTTCACTACCGTTAACATTCCCAGAGAGAGACCCATCTTGTTCATTGGGGCGTATTTCGAAAGCGTTGGTCAAGTGAACTTACACTCTCATTGGCATCAAAACATAAAGAGCAGAAAGATCGTCACCATCGCGCACCATAGTAGGAGAGCCAGGGTCAGCCAAAAGTAGGTTAGCTGTATCGCTCTCTAGTTGTTGAGTGATATCCATCAGGTAACGGGCATTAAAGCCGATTTCTAGGGCTTCATCATTGTAGTCAACTGTGATTTCTTCTGTGGCGCTACCGCTATCAGGGTTATTCACTGTAAGAACTAGTTTTTGTTCGCTTAAATTTAATTTAACAGCACGACCTCTGTCAGAAGAAAGGGTTGAGACCCGGTCAACAGCTTTGGCAAAAATTTCACGAGAAACGGAAAGTGCTTTATCATTTGCAGTTGGAATGACACGGCTATAGTCAGGAAATGTGCCATCAATGAGTTTAGATGTCATCACAAGGTCACCAACAGAAAAACGAATTTTCGCATCTGACATCTCGATGGTTACATCACTTTCAGTGTCAGCCACCATTCTCTGAACTTCAGCAACGGTTTTGCGCGGTATAATTACCCCTGGTAAATCAGATGCACCATCAGGTAAATTAACTTCAACTTGTGCTAAACGGTGACCGTCCGTTGCAACAGCGCGCAACATAGAGGTGTCATCAGTTTCAGCTTCATGTAAATAAATACCGTTGAGGTAGTAGCGCGTTTCTTCAGTTGAGATCGCAAATTTTGTTTTCTCAATTAATTGTTTCAGGTCAGACGATTTTAAAGAAAATTTATGGCTCAAATCATCAGTGCTAAGCTCAGGGAAATCATCAGAAGGAAGCGCTTGTAAATCATAACGTCCCTTACCTGCTGCCAGCATCACCCTATCATCGTCACCGCGAGAGAGTTCAATATCAGCTCCATCAGGTAATTTGCGAACAATATCATGAAGCACATGCGCTTGTACTGTGGTGCCACCTTCACTGCCAATTTTGGCCGGAACTTTTTCAATGACTTCGCGCTCTAAATCTGTCGCGGTTAAGCAAAGATGGTCTCCAGAAGCAACAAGTAAAACATTTGACAAAATAGGAATGGTATTTCTCCGCTCCACAATGCTTGTTACATGGCTAAGAGCTTTAAGAAGAGCGCTTTTTTCAATGACAAGTTGCATCTTTTTGTTCCACTTATTGAGTGTTTGACTAGTCTACAGCGCTCCGCCTAAAAGTGTTTTCTACTTTTGGGAAAAAAGGAACGCTCTAGAAACGTAAGAAAATTCGCCAAGATCAAATTGATCCGTTAGGGACCGCAATTGAACCCGTTATAGTGTGATTTTGCAATAGTTTTTAGGCGGTAAAGGCCTAGTTTTTACAGCTTTTCTCTTTTTTTCAGCAATTTGTCGGCTTCATCCATTGAGGTCGGTCTGAATTTGATTAAAAACGTCTCATCATGTCGCTTTTAAAGGCAAAAAACAAAAAGGCTGACTACATCATGAAGCCAGCCTTTTTTAATGAGGTTAATCAGAACTTTAAGATCTAAAAAATTAGTCTTTCAGCAATCTTTCAAGAATACCAAGGTCTTCTCGAAGGGTTTGGTTGCCGGCAACTTCTTTCTCAATCTTGCGAATAGCATGCAAGACTGTTGTGTGGTCTCTGCCGCCAAAACGTCGGCCAATTTCAGGCAACGAACGTGCTGTTAAACGCTTTGCCAAATACATACCAACCTGACGAGGCAGGACAATCGAGCGATTGCGACGTTCTGAAAGAATATCACCGCGAGACACGCCATAGTGACGAGAAATCACCTTTAAAATATCATCAATTTTAATGCGGCGCGGTTCTTTAGAGCACATTAAGTCTCGAATAATATGTTCGACAGCAGTTAATGTAATGGGCTCGCTTGTAAATTGCGAGTTGGCGTAAATTCTATTAACAGCTCCATCAAGCTCACGGCCGCTTTCAGTGAGACGGTCAGCAAGGAAGTTGATAACTTCTTCATGCACAATGAAGCTCGGGTCTTCAGAGATTTTTTCTTGAATACGGCTACGAAGTACTTGCGAGCGAAGATCAAAGTCAAGTGCTTCAACTTCAACAACCAAGCCACCACCTAAACGAGAACGCATACGCGCGTCAAGGCTCTCCAGTTGGGTTGGCGCCCTGTCTGAGGCAACGATAACTTGTTTATTGCTATCAATAAGAGAGTTTAACGTGTGTCCAAATTCTTGCTGAGTGGCTTTGCCTTGTAGAAATTCCATATCATCAATCAATAGAATATCAATGCCACGCAATTTATCTTTAAATGCCATGGCATCGCGAGTTCTTAGCGCGTCAATAAAGCTATACATAAACCGCTCAGCAGTGAGGTAAAGCACGCGAGCAGAGCTATTGCGTTTTGCCACATCCCAGGCAATAGCATGCAAAAGGTGTGTCTTTCCAAGACCAACAGATGAATGAATATACAAAGGGTTGAATTTTAAATTTTGCCCAAGACACTCAGAAACTTGTTGTGCTGCTGCAAAAGCTAAACGATTAGAAGCGCCAGTTACGAAGCTTTCAAACGTAAAGCGTTTATCAAGTGGAGACCCTTGAAATCCTTCATATTCAGTGAAGTTCTCATTGTTTCCATCGCTAAAGATCCCACCACCTTGAACGGGTGATCCAACAGATGTACGTTTAGTTGGTGATGATTTCGTGCAAACCTCAACTTCACCAGCATCTTTAACGGCGATAGGTTGGCGCACATTAAATGTTGCAGAGCTAACTGCTTGATCAGTTTTTGAATATTCTTCGGATGCAACTCTAACTACAACATCGTAATAGTGTGAAACCAGCCATTTTCTTAAAAACTTAGTTGGGACAGAGAGTTTAAGTTGGCCTTGTTCTAGTCCAACAAATTCAACCCGTCCAAACCAACTGGAAAAAACTTCTTCGCCAAGCTCTGCACGCAGCCGTGCAAGGACTTGTAACCAGTGTTGTTTTTGATCTTCAGTCACAATTAATACCCCGAATAGTTCATAGCCATTTAGGCCAATTATTTATTTAGCCGTAAAACGGCTTACCTCATTGTTACAAAATTCTAGCCACTCACTTGAATAAGTGAGGCCACAGGCTAGTACTCAAAAGCGCCCTTATATATCCCTCGGGCGTATAGATTTTTTTGGAATGTTGTTTAATCTGAAATGAGGATGTTCAAGCAAAAGCCACTCCATACTAACCATCTCAATGAGTGGCTAAAAATGAAATATTGTGCTTGAATTTGAGTGCTTTGCTTCAAGAGGTTACTTGCCCACCAACTGATATTGCCACATATCAGGTAAGTTAAACTCTTGCATAAATTCTTAAATTTAATCGTTTGCTACAGACAAAAAAGACAAGAAATACTAAAAGTCAAAAACTATTACATAACAAAACCAGTGCCAGTACATACCAAAACGGTACGTGCCAAAACCAGTGCCAGTACATACCAAAAATGGTACGTGCCAAAACCAGTGAATGACAAATGCTAGAGAACATGAAGTTAAGCCGATAAAAATGCCCTCAGCTTTTTTTATTCTCAAGCTTGGTCAAAAACTCTCATCGAATTCACTGATTAGAAGAGAAGAGCATCCTTAAATGCGGAAGCTAATTTCTAAATCAATAAAAACCCAATTAAATGAGTGTCATAAAAACCAGTTATGTTTTAGTTCTTGCTTGTCCAGCAAGTGATTAAATAGAATTGAAAACCTAATTAAAATCACATTGTACATAGTTTCAAAGCACTTAATTTCAAAGTGCAGAATTTCAAATACATACCTCTAAGAAATACATGTCTCAGAGCAATACACCCTCCGAAACAAAATATCCTACCAAAGTCACCATGATCTAAGTCTAAAAGACATCATGACCTAGTTTAAAAGACATTGTGAGCCAACTTTTAAATTAGCGTCTGAAACCAGACCTAAAAAAGCGTACAAACTAAAAAAGTTTAACGCCTCAAATTTAAAGCCTTCTTTTAAGCTTCAACAGAGAAGCTTAATTGCAGCACAAGTATCTAAGTTCATATTCAAAGAGCCAAGCAATAATTTCAGCGCATTTGAACCAGTTTAAAGTGAACCTGATGTTGTTCCTTATTAGTCACGGCCTGTAAGTAATAAATTTACCACTTACGTTAAGGTTAATTTAACCAATCGCCGATAAACAAGGCTTGAATAGTAGGTTCAATGAACTCAGAAATTTATTAAGACGCAGTGGTTAAAAACACCTAGTTAAAATACCGCAAGCGGTAATAAAACGAGGTAGTTGAAGGCGATATCAGATCCAATATTGATATCTAAAAGCTTCCATCGCTCTGTTAAAGCGATTGATTAACAATCCGTATCTATAAATGTCTTTGTAATAGTTTTTTATGATTTTAAAGGTCTGGCAAAGCCTGCCCTTCAATTCAGATAAGTAGTTCCCCCTTCCGCAATTTATTTCAATTACCCTCTAAGATGACTGAAAATTGGAACTAAATTGTCCCTCAGTCATAATTCTAAATATGCCTTAGTTTTAAAAGCCTTGTTTTAAGACACGACACGAAAGACTTTCAAAATTTGGCCTTTAAATCATTTGCTAAACAATCAATGCTCTTGAAACTATCTCTGGAAGTGTAATTCTCCCTGCTAACCTGACAAGAAACCTGCCTAATAAGAAACCGGAATGAAAATTCCGTGCAATAAGGCAACTATAGGTAGAGCGATCAAAGCAAATCATTTAAAGGTCAAAATCAATTCTCTTAAAACACTTATAGCTGTCTGTTTTTAGGGCGGATCTAAATGAAATTTTTTCTTTCAGCAGAAGTCTTTTTCTATCAGCGAATGCTAAGTTTTAAAAAGGCCTAAAAATCCGACTCCAAAGAGCAGTTATGTTTTAGAAAATTAAGAATGATAGATGCTACGTTGTAAATTCCCCCTTGGTTATTAACCGTTTTTGTTGACTATAAAACCCCGTTATCAAATCTTAAAATTTCCAAGCCAGTCCCAAGTCAAACACTGGAGCTGGGTAGTGGCTAGGCAATAGAGATCTGCGTACTTTTCGAGTGCTAGATAAAGACTAGCGAAGTAAAGATATTAAAAAATAATCAAATCAAAGCAATGCTTCTAGTATCCGTTCCCTTCAAACGTTCTATCGCAGTAATAGAGGCCTACCTTCTACTTTTAAAGGCAATAAAAATGCCTTCGCTCAAATCGCTAAGAGCGCGAATGTCTTGTCTTTTACGCTAGGTTTACTTTTAGAATACTTGGTGGGCGGTCTTTGTCGTCCCTCTATTTCCAAGACTATACACACACCTAAAAGACCTTGCAAGTCAGACTTGGGCCTGAGGGATGCAATTTTAGTATGGTTTAGAGCCTCATGAATTAACCATTCGGCACCCGTATTAATGGTGATCATTAACCAACTTATTGGGAATTAATAGTTTTTTTACGAATCAACAAAACTCGCAACTTGCGAATCGAGTCAAGAGTTGCATCAAAAAAAACACAATTATTTTTTTTATCAAAAAAAGTGACGGTATCTGAGTAGTTCTTGAGAAAAATACGGCCTCTTAATAACATGTTGAATCTAGGAAAAATCCTGAATTGGACGGTCAAAAAAGCACCAAAAAAAAACACCTGGAGAAATCCAGGTGTTTCTAAAATGCAACAGAATAGCGCCGCAATGTAAAATAAAAAATCTAGCGGAAAAATTTAAGCACTAAGGGCTTTAATTCTAGCTGATAGACGAGAAACTTTACGTGAAGCACTGTTTTTATGCAGGATACCTTTTTGGGCACTGCGCATAATTTCTGGCTGAGCCGCAACAAGAGCCTGTTGAGCAACTGTTTGATCGCCAGCTGAAATAGCTTCCTCAACTTGGCGAATAAAAGTGCGCATACGGCTGCGACGGTTTTTGTTAATTGCCGTTTTGCGGGCAATTTTACGAATGGCTTTCTTAGCCGATTTAGTATTGGCCATGACGGCTAATCCTCGTTATATCAATCTATTGTGAAAAAACGCAAAAACTTCAATTAGTCTGAAAAACCAAGCTCTTTATTATAAAAATCAATAAAAACAGTAACTTATTGAAGTAAGGGCTTAGGTTAAGAGCAAAAAGAGAGTTGCGAAAAGCAAAGCCGCCCAGCATTAAATAATGCAAGAGCGGCGAAAACTCTGCAATCTTGTATCATTGCAAGCACTAAAGGTCAACAGAGCAGTGTCAATAGCTAGAGAACCCGCATTTAGATTTGCCCCAAGCCCCAATGGCTTACTCCATCTTGGGCACGCTTACTCAGCTATTTTAACCTATGAAATGGCTAAAAAGCATGAAGGGCAGCTCTATCTCCGTATTGAAGACATAGATGGAGCTCGGTCCGAAGAAAGCTTTAGTTCAGCAATTATACGTGATTTACACTGGCTTGGAATTGAATGGCAACCCCCTGTGATTTACCAATCAGATCATTTTGAGATCTATTCAGGCGCAATTCGGGACTTAATTGAGCTGGAACTGCTCTATCCTTGTTTTGCAAGCCGCAAAGAAATCAAGCAAGCCTTAGAGATAAATGTAACCAACAGGCAAGACCCAGACGGTGCCCCCTTTTATCCAGCACTCTACAAATATTATCCTAAAGCAAAGGCTGAAGAGCGTATCGCTTCTGGAGAACCTTTTGCACTAAGGCTTCATATGGATAAAGCGATAGAAAGAGCTAAACAGTTAAATAGTGACAGAGAAAAAAAGCTTTCCTATCAGGCAATCACTATCGATAGCTTAGCAGAAAATGGAGGGGGCACACCTGGTTGCATAGCTGGCAACGAAAGGAACACACCCGGTTGCGTAGTTGGCAATCGAAGGGACACACCCGGTTGCGTAGTGGGCAATCGAAGGGACACTAAAGAGCAACAACTTTCATCCATCCCACTGGCAGCTGAGCGCTGGGGAGATGTCGTAATTAAGAGAAAAGATACCCCAACAAGCTATCATCTATCTGTAGTTATTGATGATGACAAACACGGCATAACTCATATTTGCCGCGGAAAAGATTTAGAAGCAGCCACAGATATCCATCGAATTTTACAGATAAACCTTGGTCTTGCACAGCCGATTTATCATCATCATGATTTGGTTCTTTATAAGAATGATAAGCTTTCAAAATCCAAAGGCCATCCAAATCTTTTTGAATTAAGAGAAAATGGCATAAATCCATTAGATATTTACAAAAGCGCTTTATTAGGGCCTTCAGAGTTAAGTAAATATTTACCCTAAAGTTTATTCTTCCAGAAAAGTTAATATTTTAAATCGGACTTTAACGTCTTCTATCTAAGCTTGGCTCAAGTGCAAGAATGTGCGCCAGGTATGTGCGCATGGAAGTTCTCATATTTTGCGAGCAGAATGTATGACAGGCATAGGGTATCGGGTAAACATGGCTCGATAACGAGATAGTTTGCGTGATTATATGTGTTAAGTATTTAGAGTAAAGGCGTTACAAAGTTATGTCAGTGACGGGCAAAACAAACCATCCTGAAAATCAAACGGAGCAGAAAGCACATCAAGAAAACCTCGATGCGCAAAGAAGCTTAGCCAAAGAGAACGCTGAGCTAAAGCAGCAGCTCATCAAGTTAGAAGAGCGCGAGCAGGCAAATGCAGAAATGCTAGCAACAGTTAGCCATGAAATCAGAACGCCGATAGGGGCGATTATGACAATGGTCGAATTGTTGCAGACAACAGATTTAAACACCAATCAACATCATTATGCGCAAACGTTGCAACTTGCTGCTAAAAACCTTTCGACGCTAACTACCGACATTTTAAATTTTGCTCGTTTAGAAGCGGGCCATGTTGAGTTAGAAGAAGAAACGTTTAATCTAAAAGAATTCCTTGGAACTCTGACCAGCTCAATTAAGCAACGCGCAACTGACAAGGGCCTGAGTTTTATCTGCGAGTTAGATGAAAATTGTCCCCAAATCATTAAAGGCGATCAAGTGCGCCTTAGCCAAGTCATAAACAATCTGGCAAATAACGCTCTTAAATTTACTGAAAAAGGGGCTTTGAAACTAACTGTATCTTCTTCTGGTATTAAAGAAGAAAAAGCTGGTGAGAAAGTCCACTTACTCCGAGTTGAGCTTAAAGACACTGGCATTGGTATCAGCAAAGCTGAGCAAGGAAAAATCTTCACTCCCTTTTGTCAGGCCAACAGTTCAATTCAGGCAAAATTTGGTGGCAGTGGTCTTGGACTTTATATTTCTAAGAACTTAGCCGAGCGTATGGGCGGGGAATTAGATTATAAAAGTCAAAAAGAGTGTGGGAGCACCTTTTGGTTTACGTTTCTAAGTGAAGAGGTCACAGATCAGAATGAAGAGATGGCGGAAGACGAAGCTAACGAAGGTGAGCATTTAATTAAGGCTCATGCATTGATTGTAGAAGATAACCCGCTAAATCAAATGCTAATTAAAACGTACCTAGATCAATTCGGCGTAACTTATGATTGCGTCGCAAACGGACAGCTCGCGCTCAATATCATGAAAAAAGAGATGGGCTGTCAAAGCGGTTTGAAACAAAAATATGATCTAATTTTGATGGATATCATGATGCCCGTTATGGATGGTATAACGGCAACAAAAGAATTACACAAAATGTGGGCCAGCCAAACATCTCAAAACTCTGTATCGATTTTGGCATTAACAGCTAACGCTCTAGATGACCAAGTCGAAGAATATTACAAAGCTGGTGTAGATGGATACGTATCCAAACCGATCAGAGGTGTTGATTTATATGATGCGATTGAAGCACTCTTACAAAATGCCGATGTGAAAAAAGCAGCCTCTGCTTAGTGTCGCGGATACTCATATTGTAGGTGTTTCATATAAAAAGCCCCTAAAACTCTCCTTTGTCATTCTCTTGCCTTTAAAGCAAATTTAAATATGCTTTACTGATCGGCATGAGCTGCTCACGTGTATTTCTGATGCCGTCAATTTAAATGAATGTTCAGGAGAGGCGTGAGAGAGGAGGCAGGGTGATAATTTATAAATTTCTAAAAAACAAAAATTTTCAAATGAAGATTAGACGAAGCTATGTTCTTGGTCTTTTTATGATCGCATCTGTTGGGTTATCTCAATCTTTATTGGTCACATATTTTATATCATCAGCTCAGTCTCAAACTTCTGAGAAAGTTGAAGAGGTGCAGAATGCAGTAAAGATCGAAAAAAAATCCGTTCAACAACGTTTGGCAAAAGCGGCTTTAGAGAGAACAAAGCATCTCGTTATATATAATCCAAAATATTATAAAATTCCCTATCCCAATGGTGATGTCCCCGCACATTTTGGGGTCTGCACAGATGTCATAATTCGAGCGTATAGAGAAGTTGGTATCGATCTTCAAAAAGATGTTCATGAAAAAATGGGAGGAGATGCAAACATCGCTCATAGGCGCGTCAAAGTGCTTGAGAAATTTTTCAAACGGTTTGGCCAATCACTCCCTGTTACAAAGAATCCGAAAGCATATAAACCAGGTGATGTTGTCACTTTTTATTTAAAAGAAGCCATTTCTTCAAAAGATCATATCGCTATTGTGTCTGATAAAATCGGAATTTCTGGCAATCCTATGATCATTCATAACATCGGTCTCGGTCCTAAATTAGACGATGATTTGTTTAGCTATCAAATCAGAGGTCACTTCAGATATGGAAGTTGAGGTTGAGGTCAAGTCGTAGTTTTCAATAATACAAAGCCAAGAGTGTTCTTATTTTGTTCTTGATCATGTAAAGCATTTCCGTTAAGTTGATTTAAGAAAACTGATTTAGGGGAAGCTAGTGCAGCTTTAATGATATGGCATCAATATCGATCATCGAAAAATTATTTTCCATGTCAGATGAGGTTTGGGCACGTCATGCAAACCCATGGAGTGTTTGGACAAGATATTCCTGCCTACCTCTCTTGGCGTTAGCTGTTTGGTCAAGAGAATGGCTTGGTTATCTCTCACTAGTGCCAATAATTCTTGTATGCCTCTGGACATGGCTAAATCCGCGTTTTTTCAACAAACCTAAAACCACAGATCATTGGGCTTCTAAAGCAGTGCTTGGTGAACGTGTTTGGCTCCAGCACCCAAAAGATCAAATTCCGTCTCACCACCATCGGGCCATATTAATTTTAAACATCATCACTTTTGCTGGATTCCTGCTTGCCATCTTGGGCCTAATCCAGTTGGAAATTTGGCCAACTGTCTTTGGTACTATCATCACCATGATCGGCAAAAGCTGGTTTTTAGACCGGATGGTCTGGTTATATCAGGATTTGAAGTCTGAAAAAGAGCTTTATCAATCTTGGGATTACTAAATTTAGGCCTGGAACTATCAATTTTAAGCCTGGCACTATCAATTTTAAGCCTAGAACTATCAATTTTAAGAATGACTGACTTATGCGAGGCAAGTAGAGCCTAAGGGGAATAAGCATGTATGCCGAAGTGAAGACAGTTGCCTTTATCGGGGTTGAAGCCAAGCCAATAGATGTGCAGGTTCAAGTCGCTTCAGGTCTTCCAGCCTTTAACATTGTAGGCCTCCCAGACAAAGCCGTTGCAGAAAGCCGTGAGCGTGTGAGGGCGGCGTTAAATGCGCTGGGGCTTGGTTTGCCCCCCAAAAGAATTACAGTGAACTTAGCCCCCGCTGATGTGCCCAAATATGGCTCCCATTATGATCTTCCAATTGTATTAGGTCTCATGGCTGCAACTGACGCTATATCAAAAGATCCATTGGCCAGATATCTGGTTTTAGGTGAGCTTGCCCTTGATGGAGGAATTAGTTCTGTAGTAGGCGCGTTGCCAGCATCAATCAGTGCAAATAGGTTAAACCTTGGTCTTATTTGTCCATCTGCTTGTGGGCCAGAAGCTGCTTGGGCAGCTGAGGATATGGACATATTAGCGCCCAATCATTTACTAAGCTTGATCAATCATTTCAAAGGGACGCAAGTTTTAAGTCCTCCAAAACCAAAAATGAACTCCATTGCCTCATCAGATGAAGGCAAGCCAGATATGGCTGATATCAAAGGCCAGGAAGGCGCAAAACGGTGTTTGGAGATTGCAGCAGCTGGCGGCCATAATTTGCTTATGTCAGGTCCGCCAGGTGCTGGTAAAACCATGCTGGCGTCTCGCTTACCAACAATCTTACCCCCTCTCTCTCCAACAGAAATGCTTGAGGTCTCCATGATTCAAAGCTTGGCGGGGGAGTTAAGTGGCGGTGAGTTAAAACAAGCACGCCCCTTTAGAGCACCGCATCACTCGGCTACAATGGCAGCGTTAGTTGGTGGCGGCAGTAAGCCAAAACCAGGCGAAGTTGCTTTAGCCCATCATGGTGTCTTATTTCTTGATGAGCTTCCAGAGTTTACAGCCCAAGTTCTTGATAGTTTGCGCCAGCCACTTGAATCTGGTGAAACATCAATTGCTAGAGCCAATCACCGCATTACATATCCTTCAAAAATTCAGCTGATCGCTGCCATGAACCCGTGCCGGTGCGGCAAAGCTTTTGAGCCAGGCTTTGCGTGTTCCAGAGGCAGTAATTGCGCTGAGCGCTATCAATCTAGAATTTCAGGTCCCTTGTTAGATCGAATAGATTTACAAATTGAAGTCCCAGCTGTATCGGCACTTGATCTCCTTGATGAAAGTCCCGTTGAAACAAGTTCCGAGATAAGAAAGCGCGTGACTATGGCACGTTTAATTCAACGAGAGAGATTTGATAAAATAAGCGGTAGCGCAGAATTGTTGAACGCCACCTGTTCGCCTCCTCTCTTAGAACAAATTTCAGCACCGGATGAATTAGGTAAAAAGCTACTAAAAGAAGCGGCGATAAAGCTTAAGCTTTCAGCAAGAGGGTTTCATAAAGCTTTAAGAGTTGCGCGAACTTTAGCTGATCTTGAAAATTGTGAGAGAGTGAGCCGGGCTCATATAGCTGAAGCCTTATCTTATCGCGGAAATAAAGCAGAAAACGCACAGCCTAACATCACTAGAAATAACCAAATAAGCGGATTCTAGTGGGCATCTGAAGCAGAGAAATGCGGATGCTAGAGGGTATCTGAAGCACGAAAATGCGGATTTTAGAAACATTTCAGCAAATTTCATCTAGTTAGATAAAATTTGAATTATTATTCTAAGCCTTTCTCAAATCAATTCTGATTAACTAAAACTCGAGCATATTATTTCAAGTGGAAACTCCTCCCAGTTGCTTGTGCGAACGCTAGTAGGCATCTAAAGCACAGAAATGCGGATGCTAGTGGGCATCTGAAGCAAAGATTTGCGGATGCTAGTGGGCATCTGAAGCAAAGAAATGGCAACTGAAGGAGCGTTAAAAGATAAAAAATGCTCTCATGCGGCAGTTAATCAAGATTGAGTTCATTCGTGAAAAATAAAATTCCAAATGTATCAGATAGAATTTTGCTGAACCAAACAGCAAATATCGGCCATGAAAATCAGCGATTAACAGGTACTAATGATGAGGTCAATAGTGGTTTTCAGCATGATTTTCAATTTGATCTTGATTGCAGTGAACATGAAAGTGATGAAAGAGTTCGCGAGAAAACATCAGGGTTCAAAAATACTAAGCCTGGAGAAATAGCCCCCTTATTAACACAAGCAAAATCACAAATAAAACAAGCACAGCTTACCAATGATAGACAAAAAATTTTTCAAGGCATAACAGCAAAAAAACTCATAGCAGCCGGAGCACTTCTTTCAGTTGTATGTTCCACTCTACTGTTCTTATTCTCCATCATTTTACTTGCCAGCACGATCAATCCATTTTGGGCGGGTCTTTCCTTTGTCTCAATTTTGATGATGATGGGTACTAGCTGGAGTGCATATTATTTAACGGCTTCAAATTCGAAGAATATTTCAGCGGATACTCTTGTCACTGAACTGAACGAACAAGTGGAACACTTCAGTGATGTCCAGTGGGAACTGAGAGATAGTGAAAGTCGTTATAGAGATTTATTGGATTGTCAAAATGATATCATCATTCGAAAAGATATTCATGGACTGCTGACTTATACGAATAGTGCGTTTAGTCGTCAATTTGGAAATCTTTTGTCGTCAGAAAGTAGTTCAAAATTCAATCCAACAATCATAGCTGGTGACGAAACGCCAGCACTTGATTTTAAGGCCGGCCAAGGACGCCGAAATTACTCACAACGCATCGCAACTCCCTTAGGACTTAGATGGTTTGAATGGGAAGAATTTGCTATTCGTGATAATGCGTTGAATATAATTGAAATCCAGTCCATTGGCCGCGACATCACAGATCAAAAGCAAGCTGAAGATGAATTGCAAGAAGCACGAGACCAAGCTCTTCGTGCAAATTCCGCAAAGGGGCAATTTCTGGCAACCATGAGCCATGAAATCAGAACCCCAATGAACGGAATTTTAGGGATGACCGGCTTGATGATGGACACACAATTATCAGCTGAACAAAAAACATATGCGCGAGCCATCAATTGCTCTGCGAAAAGCCTTCTTTCACTCATTGATCAAATTTTAGATTTCTCAAAAATTGAGGCTGGTAAATTAGAGCTTGAAGAGCAACCTATCGATTTAAGAGACATAGCCCAGTCAGTTGTTGAGTTACTAGCCCCGCGCGCTCATGATAAAAAATTACAAATGGCCTGGTATATCGACCCAACCATTCAAGAAACGCTCATTGGTGATGAAGTGAGGTTGCGCCAAATTCTGACAAACCTAATTGGTAACGCGATTAAGTTCACTGAGACGGGTGGCATTACAATTGAGATTTTAGATGCAGATAAAAAAGACAATGGCGACAAATATTTCAGCAAACCAAGCGGTGCTTCTACACAAAAAATAAGAATAAATGTAAGAGACACTGGGATCGGCTTAACCAAGGCAGCACAGAAAAAAGTTTTTGGTGATTTTGAACAAGCTGATAGTTCGCATGCACGCCGCTTTGGGGGCACTGGTCTTGGGCTTGCGATCACCAAGCGCATCATAGAAAAAATGAATGGTAATGTTCGCATTTCGTCTGAGCAAGTCGAAGGGTGCCAAAATCCAGGTGCTGAATTTCATATAGAAATTGAGTTAAAAAGAAACGAAAATTCTAGTCATCTCTATCAATTTTATCAATTGCCAGAAGACCCACATAACGTCTTGCTCGTTGGTGAGTTGGACATAGAGATGAAGGCAATCATTAAAACATTAAAAGCTGCAGGACTTTCAGCTGAATATTGTCAATCCAAAAATGCTTTACAAAAAATTGCTGGAGCCGGTAAATCAGGGCATCCCTTTGACACACTTATTTTAGATACCAAAACCGCGAATACGGTTTACAATAAACTATCAAAAGAGTTTAACGCTCAATTGCAAGAGCAGCCCAAAAATATCTCGCCAAGAATAATAGTTATTATGGAAGTCTCAGAGCGGGGTGGTTTTTCCATTTTACAAGAGCAAGGTGTCAATGCATATTTAACAAGGCCGGTACGACCAATTTCTCTATTTGCAAGAATAAATGCAGACTTTGCTATCAAAAGTGGTGAGCAGAAATCAGAAAAACATAAAAAGACTGATAGTTACGGAATAATCAATAAAAATCAAAAGACAACCATTCTATTAGCCGAAGATAATGAGATTAATGCATTATTAGCCAGGACAATATTATCAAAACTTGGAGTAGACGTTTTACATGTCAAAAATGGTGAAGCCGCTTTAGAACTTGTGAAAGATCATAATGAGGCAGCTAGATCAATTGATTATATCTTAATGGATATTCACATGCCAGAGATGGACGGTTTTGCCGCAACCAAAGCAGTGCGCAGCTATTTAGAAAAACATGAAAATACAATTTCTAAATCAGTTCCAATCATTGCTCTCACTGCCAATGCATTCCCTGAAGATCGTGAGAAATGCCTTAAAGCAGGCATGAATGATCATCTTGCCAAGCCTTTTGAGCAAGACCAACTCAAGGAAGTTTTATTAAAATGGCAGGCACCAATAGAAGTGAGCTATAAAGAGAAGGTCTCTGCCTGATTTAAAAAGCTAGAGCTTTTTTGAAGGGCTTACTTAAGAGGTCTATCATCATCATCAAGAATACGATTTGCAGAACCTTCTAGATCTTCAAATTGATCAGTTTTTAACGCCCATAAGAAGCCAAGTAGACCTAAAAATCCAAGCCCTAATGCTATTGGAATAAGTAATAATAAATTGCTCATCGCGTCTCCTATAGGGGCTCATCTTCCTGCCATTCATAAGAAGAAGCAAGAAGGTGCAATCGTAACGCATTTAACGTTACAATCATAGATGAAAGAGACATAGCAATTGCTGCAACAATTGGGGTCGCAAATCCAAACACAGCGATAGGTACAGCGATCAGATTGTAAACTAAAGCAAGAGCAAAATTTTGGTATATGAGCGCCTTAGAACTTTTTGCAAGTTGAAAAAGACCAATTATAGATTTCAAACTATCATTCATTAAAACAAAGTTAGCCGTAACCTGAGCAACATCGCTCGCACTTGAGGGGGAGAGCGAAGTAAAAGCAGCTTTTAAAGAAGGGCCATCATTTATCCCATCACCAACCATAAGAACTTTTGAACCATTTGATCCTAGATCTTCTATATAACTGCATTTCTCATCTGGTTTCATTTCAGCTTTGAAATGTTCTATATTTAGCAATTGAGCCATGCGCTCAACAGCTTCTTGCCGATCTCCAGATAAGAGCTGCACATCAAGGTTCTGTGCCTTTAAGGTTCTAATTAATCCTATAACGCCTGGGCGCAACTCATCTTCAAATGTAAAAAGAGCTATGCGCGGTTTTTCTCCTGCCCTGTTGTAGGAAGCCCAAAGCATCAAATTAATTTCATTATGAGTTTCATGGGTCTTATCAATGTTGCACCACTCAAAAGAACCAAGACGCAACTCACCGTCATTATATGTTGCACGAAGTCCTGAACCAGGATGCTCTTCAATATCCAGGAGTGTTTCTGTAACTAAGTGTGTTTCTGATTGCTCGTTTTTTCCCTGTAAAGGAGGGCTTTGATAAGCTCTGGCCAAAGCTCTAGAAAGAGGGTGAAGACTATTTTTTGCAAGCTGAGCAGTTATCGGAAGCAATTCATCAGCTTCAAAAAAACTACCAGAAAGTTTGAGCTTAGATAAAGTAAGTGTGCCTGTTTTATCAAAAACAACAGTATCAACTTCACTTAACTTCTCAAGCGCAGCACCATCCTTCATTAAGAGGCCATGCTTGTGCGCAATCGAGCTAGCGACCACTTGTACAACAGGAACAGCAAGGCCAAGAGCACAAGGACAGGTGATGATAAGAACTGAGATAGCCGTATAAAGTGAACCTTGCCAAGGCACGCCATAAAGCATCCAACCAGAAAATGTTAAAAGAGCAACTAAATGCACAAAAGGCGCGTAAACGGAAGCGGCACGATCAGCCAGTTTTCTATATCGCGGAGCTCGTTCATTCGCCTGTTCCATTAAACGGATTATTTCAGATAGCAGCGTTGTATCCCCAACAGCTGTGGTTTTAATTTCAAGCGGGCCAGATAAATTAACAAGCCCTGAAAACACCTCATCTCCCGGTTGAGCTTTGGCGGGAACAGATTCGCCATTGACCAAAGACCAGTCAATATCACTCTTGCCAACAAGAATTTCTCCATCAACAGGAATGGTCTCACCAGGCAAAACAAAAACCCTCATACCAGTTTCGATATCGGAAATGGGAAGAGTTCTCTGGCTTCCATCATCATCAATAATCTGTGCAATTGAGCTTTTGAAAGCAAGCAGTTGACGCACGCCTGAAAAAGCTTGATCTCTCATAAGGCGGTCGAGAGTTCTGCCAATTAACAGAAAAAACAATAAGGTGAGGGCCGCATCAAAAAAGGCATGCTCGCCGTGATGCGCGGTTTCAAACAAGCTGAGGCCCGAAGCCAAAATTACAGCAAGTGAAATGGGCACATCCATATTCAAATGGCCTGCCCTGAGAGCCACCCATGCGGAACTAAAAAAAGGACGCCCGGCAAAAGCAATAGCAGGTAAAGCAATCAAAGCTGAAAGCCAGTGAAATAAATCCCTTGTCGCACCCGTAGCACCAGACCAAACAGAGACTGAGAGAAGCATCACATTAGCAGCCGCAAACCCCGCAACCCCAAGACACCAAAGAAGACGGCGCATTTCCGCACGCTCAACTTTTATTAAATCACTATCATTGAGAAGAGGAGATGCCTTAAATCCAAGTGCAGTTAAATCATCAAATAAGTCATTGGCATGCGTATCCCCCTCAAGCCATTCAAAGTGAACAAGCTTTTGACTTAAATTAACACGAACTTTTTTGAGTTTGGGGTGTTCCGAAAAGGAACGCTCAATCTTGGACATACATCCAGCGCAATTCATGTTGGCCACAATCAGGTCAAGACCAACCATCCCATTTTCTAAGTCGGTTTGAAAAAAAGAGATGTCTTTCTTCGAAACTAACGTCTTTGTAGCTTCTTGGTTATGAGAAGAAGGAGGAACCTCTGAAGCCGTCAAACTAAATTTATGATCAGAAATAAGTGCCATAGAATTTACCTAGAAGTTGTTGAGATTGCCTATTTAATAGGACGTAGTTTTGGGGCCATAAATTTATAAGTCTGAACAAATTTATCTGTCATTTTTTTGTGGTTGACCTTTAGAGATTGGTCCGAAGGGCAAAGCGCTTGCACCTCTAAATTCCATCGCCCTGGCTTGAGTTGGTTACGAACAATATAGTGACCACCTGCTTGCTGGCGTTCTGTATGAGAATATTTGAATTGAAGCCTTTGATTGTCATTTTCATGAACGGGGCGGTTCAAGAGAGCTGTCACTACACAATTTGCCAAAACTTTAGAATTTTTTGTTAAAGTTAAAGAGAAAAGTCCATTGTTATATTCAAGCGCACTTTGCCAGCCAGCAGCGATCAATTTTTCATGGGCCTCTTGATTCTTGTTAAAACGTTGACTAGCAATATAGCCGTTTTTCACTACCAGGCCTGTCCAACTCTTCGTCGCTAAAGTCGCCATGGTAAGGTTGACAATTATTATAACTCCAAAAAAGCTTAGCATAACAAACAGCATGTGCTTGCCGGTAAAGGTTTTTGGATCTTTTGAATATGCTGGATCTGTCATAGTTCAGCTCCTAAAAATTGTGGACTTAGGCCCTAATGTTTCTTCACATGAAATTTGGTAGTCGTCTCATGGTATTCATCACTGGCAGGTATTTCCGCAACAAAATCAAATGCCTGATCTGATTGAGGTAAAGCTGTCTGCGGTATTGTGACGTAAATTTTGAGTTCTTTTAGAACATCTGGTTCCAACATTAATTTGTAGCTTTCACCATTTTTAATGAGTTGACCATCTTCTTGTTCAATCCGCATGTATCCTTTAGGCAGGCCTTTAAAAGAGAAAAATGCCGTATGTTTTTTAGGCTCCATATTTAGGATCTTCACAATATATCCATTGCGAACAGAACCATCAGAAAGTTGAACCATCAAGGGGTTGCGATCATGCAAAACATTTACATCAAGTCGGCTGCGGGTGGCCAAAACAAAAAGCATGACCAAGCCAACAAGGCACCAGATGGTTGAGTAAATGAGTGTGCGGGGGCGAAAGATGATAGGCACTGAATTTTTAACGGGCTTACCTGCAGATGCTTGATCATATTCTTTCAAAGTGGCGTAAGAAATAAGTCCTGTAGGCTTGCCAACCTTTTCCATCACGCTGTCACATGCATCAATACAAAGCGCGCAAGTGATGCATTCCATCTGTTGGCCATCACGTATATCAATGCCCATAGGACAGACAACCACACACTTGTTACAATCAATGCAATCCCCCATAGGAGCTTGAGGTGTGTCATCGTTGGCATGTTTTTTTCGATGAGCCGTACGAGGTTCGCCTCTATAATCATTATAGGTAACAACCAGACTTTCTTCGTCTAGCATCGCCGCCTGAATGCGGGGCCAGGGGCACATATAAGTGCAAACCTGGTCTCTCATAAACCCACCAAAGATATAAGTAGTCGCAGTTAAAACAGCAACGGTAGAATAAGCTACAAAAGGAGCTTTTAAAGTGAAAAAACTAACAAACAAAGAAGGGGCATCAGCAAAATAAAAAATCCAGGCACCGCCGGTTGATATAGCAACCAAAAGCCAGATGAAATGTTTGGTAATTTTCATGCGAAATTTTTTAAAATCCCATGAAGCTTTATCAAGTTTCATACGTGCATTGCGGTCACCTTCAATGGCGCGTTCAATGACCAAAAACAAATCAACCCAAACAGTTTGTGGGCACGTATAACCACACCAGGCTCGTCCCCAAACTGAGGTCACGAGAAACAAACCAATGCCAGCCATAATAAGTAAGCCTGCCACATAAAAAAATTCCTGCGGCCAAATTTCAATAAAGAAGAAATAAAAACGGCGGTTCGCAAGGTCGACCAAAACAGCTTGGTCTGGAGCAAACTCACCGCGATCCCAACGAAGCCAGGGAGTGATATAGTAAATCGCTAAAGTGACCGACATGATCAACCATTTAAGCTGGCGAAATTTCCCATCAACTCGTTTTGGGTAGATTTTCTTTGCAGCTGCAAATAATTTCTTTGCACCATCTTTGTTAACAGCCTGAACATCAAATTGTTCAATCTGAGAAGGTTTGGTCATTCAATAATCACCTTAAATGAAGATTTTTATAATTTTTAAAAGCTCAGGGTTAAAAAGGACTGCTAAAACATTCAACCCTGAGACTCAATTTGTTATTTGCGGTGAAGTAGGTGCAAAGGGAGCTAAAAGGTCATGGGGGGCCTAAAGCTCCAGTTTCGCACCTACTTCTCTCCACCCCCGAGGGAGTGAACATAAATGGCTAATTGCTTAATGGTTTCAGCATCAAGGCGGTGGGTCCAGGCTGGCATCACAGCTTTTCTAGAATTGTGAATACTTTCCATAACGGTTTTCTTGTCGCCGCCATAAAGCCAAATTTGGTCATTCAAAGGAGGGGCACCAAGAGAGCGATCACCCGCGCCGCTTTTACCATGACAAGAAGCACAATTATCAGCAAAGATTTGAGCTCCTGTACTAGATGCATCAGCAGATCCTTTGCTTAATGAGAGAACATAGTCAGCCACTTGTTCAATCTGAGCTTTATCTAAAAGTTCATCTTTTCCAAAGGCAGGCATGTCAGATAAACGAGTGTCATCATCTTGTTCATAGCGAGCACCATGCAAAATGGTTTGGTGAATTTCTTCAAGTTTACCGCCCCACAACCAATCATCATCATTGAGGTTTGGGTTACCAACAGAGCCTTCAGCACCAGAACCATGGCATTGCACACAATTCACCTTAAAAGCGGCCTTGCCGCCAGCTTTCGCAAATGAAAAAAGTTGAGGGTCAGCAATGATTGTTGCCAATGAACTGTTTTTGATTTTATCTCGCAAACCTGATTGAGCATCACGTGCTTTTTGTAAAGATTTATCAAGCTCTCCTCGAGAGGAATAACCAAGCGTTCCTTGTGTGTTGCTATTTAAAAGTGGGATAGCCGGGTAAAGCACACAATAAACAACAGAAAAAGCAATGCATAAATAGAAGGTTATCAACCACCAGCGTGGCATGGGGGTGTCAAGCTCACGAATGCCATCCCATTCATGTCCAGTTGTCTCAGTTCCTGTAAATTCATCGATAGGTCTTTTAGTCATTATTGGAGTGCTCCTCATTGAGGGGTATACGGGCTTGTTCGTCATAGATTTCTTTAGAGCCTGGTCGGAATGCAAAAAAGCAAACGCCTAGAAAAATCAGAACCATATAAAGTAAGCCCCAACTATCAGCAAAGGCTCGCATTGCGGTGTAAGTTTCCATGAAAGAGCTCCTATCTTAAATTGGCTTTTGCATCGTAAGTTGAGAAATCGACCATGGTTCCAAGCACTTGCAAATAAGCAATCAGTGCATCCATTTCAGTTAACGTCTCGGGTTTACCATCAAAGTCCCTGACCAAAGCTTTCGGATACCGTGCCTCGACATCTTCAGCCCCATCAGAGTCAGGGTTTGCTTGCGAAACTAGGTCAACAGCGGCATTGTCAATTTGATCTTTTGTGTAAGGAACACCCAAAAGTTTATTAGCTTTTAAGTGAGCTTGAATGTCGTGCACTTTCAAAGGCTGCATTAAAAATGGGTATCCAGGCATAACAGATTCAGGCACCAAATTCCTGGGCGCTATCATATGCTCGCGGTGCCATTCATCTGAATATCGTCCACCAACACGAGCTAAATCAGGCCCCGTTCTCTTAGATCCCCAAAGAAACGGGTGGTCATACATACTCTCAGCAGCGAGAGAATAATGTCCATAGCGCTCGACTTCATCTTTAAAGGGACGGATCATCTGACTATGACAAAGGTTACACCCTTCCCGTTTGTAGATGTTCTGCCCCATTAATTCGAGTGGAGAATAAGGACGCACGCCCTTAACCTTCTCAATCGTATTTTCGAGATAAAATAGGGGTGCGATTTCCACCAAGCCACCAATAGCCACAACTAGAAGGCTAAGGACAAGCAAGAGAGAACCATTTCTTTCAATTGTTCCGTGATTCATCATTTTTTCCTATGCTCCAACAGTAATGATTTGCGATACAGGTTGATCGACTTTGACCTCACCTTTAATGGTGCGCCACACATTGTAGATCATGATCACACCACCAATGAGAAACATCAGACCACCTGCGGCTCTAAGAACATAGAACGGATGCATCTGAACAACGGTCTCTGCAAATGAGTAAACAAGGAAACCATCGCTATTATATTCGCGCCACATTAAGCCCTGCATAATGCCAGAAACCCACATTGAAGACGCGTAAATCACGATGCCCATCATGGCTGTCCAGAAATGCCAATTCACAAGCTTAAGACTATAAAGTTCCTTCCGGCTCCATAGTTTAGGTACCATGAAATAAATTGCACCAAATGACACAAGAGCGTTCCAACCAAGTGCACCAGAATGCACGTGACCAATGGTCCAGTCAGTGTAATGGCTAAGACTGTTAACAGCTTTAATAGACATAAGAGGTCCCTCGAAAGTCGCCATGCCATAGAAAGCAATAGAGGCAACCATCATCCGCAAGATCGGGTCAGTACGAAGCTTGTCCCATGCTCCAGAAAGGGTCATAAGGCCATTGATCATCCCACCCCAACTTGGCATCCACAGCATGATAGAAAAGACCATGCCAAGGTTTTGCGCCCAGTCTGGTAAAGCTGTGTAATGCAAGTGGTGTGGACCTGCCCAAATGTAAAGGAAGATCACCGCCCAAAAGTGAATGATTGAAAGGCGGTAAGAGTAAACAGGCCGGTTCGCTTGTTTAGGGACAAAGTAATACATCATGCCCAAGAAGCCGGCTGTTAGGAAAAAGCCAACCGCATTGTGCCCATACCACCACTGCACAAGCGCGCTTTGTACGCCTGAGAATGCCGCATAACTATGCGAAGAAAAGGCAGATACTGGCACAGCCAACCCGTTCACCACGTGAAGCATGGCAACGGTGACAATAAAGGCCAGATAAAACCAATTCGCCACATAGATATGCGGTTCTTTACGGCGCAGCAGCGTAAAGAAAAACACAATTAAATAAGCTACCCAAACAACTGTTAGCCATAAATCGACATGCCATTCAGGTTCTGCATATTCTTTAGCTTGTGTTGAGCCTAGTACATAGCCAGTCGCTGCTAATACAATAAAAAGTTGATAGCCCCAAAAAACGAACCAGGCCAACCCACCAAATGCAAGTGGTGTCCGGCAGGTTCGTTGAACCACATAAAAACTTGTTGCTATAAGGGCATTACCACAAAACGCAAAAACCACAGCGGATGTATGAAGGGGGCGTAACCGGCCAAAGTTTGTCCATGGCAGGTCAAAATTAAGAGCCGGAAAAGCTAATTGACTGGCGATGAGAACACCAACCGCAAATCCGACAATACCCCAGAATAACGTTGCTATAACCCCGTATCGAACAATAGAGTCATTATACATCTGAGGCCCGGTAGCCTTTACAGCTGTAAAAGAACAATTTCGAATAAGGAAAAAAAGCGTCAAGCCACCAGCGATTGCAAAGATCATCATGTGAACGGCAAACACTGTGTCATGGGCCTGAGCTGAGGAATATAAAGCTAAAATGATTGCGAGCAGAGTTGCGGCTGCTGCAGCAATGGTGCTGATAGGATCCATCAGAAGTCCTCATGGTTAGTTAGTAAGTGGTTTAAAATATATTTGGGAGGACAATGAAGAAATCATTGGGCGCATGATAACAGAGCAGAAGTAACACAAACCACAGCTTTTATTTCACTCTTAATTCATAAAAACTGTCCCACCCCCCTGTCTTAAGACATCGCACTAATGGGATGTATTGATGTAAGTCAATTTCATGAATTAAGGTGGGTGAGGTAGATTGTCGCAGGGGCAATAAAAATTTGAAAATAGAACTTTCAGGTTATTTCGATGGAGAAAAACCCAAGCTATTAAATCAAAATCTATAAATTAATAGTTCTCATGGCCGGCAAGCTTATCAAGAGCAAGGCGATCTATAATATCAATAAACCTTTGATTTTGAATGCTAATTAGATTTTTTTGCTTGAGTAGCGAAAATTGACGGCTCACCGTTTCAATCGTTAGCCCAAGAAAATCAGAAATTTCAGCTCTGGTAAGGAGAAGTTCAAATTTATTTTTCTCGCTTTCCAAACCTTGCAATAGACGCGCATTATGCAGTCGCTCAGAAAAATTCAGTAAAAGAGCTGCTACTTTTTCAAGTGCAGTCATCCGACCAAGCATCAGCATCCATTCTCGCGCTGAATCAAGCTCGTTTAAAGTGAGTTCAAAGAGCTTATGTTCAAGGGTTGGTGTTGCTTTAAGGTAGTCATTAAATAATTCGCGTGGAAACGTACAGACGGTTACATCTGTGAGCGCGCTGGCAAAGGATGAATTTTTATCTTTAAACGCTCTGCCTATGAAATCCGGTGGAAAACCTAGCCCAATGGTCTGCTGGCGGCCATCAGGTAAAATTTTAGAAAGCTTTACGATTCCATTTTTGATGGTGGCATAATTTTCCGTCGGCTCATCATCGCAAAAAATCTGATCACCAGCTTTATATTCTTTCAAACGGGTAATCTTGCGTAATTCATGCAAATTATCAGTATCGAGCTCAGAACACATGCCACAAGCTCTAACTTCGCATGCTTGGCATACAGGATGATCAGAACCGCAATAAGACTTATGAGTATTCAAAGAGACAACGTTTTTATTATGCATGATCATTCCTATATATGCGCAAAGGCTTAACTTACTTTGCACGATATTATTGATCTATGTCAATTTAAGATATATTTTTTATATAAGAATTTGCATTGATAATTAGTAACTCTTTGTCTCCGTCTCGATCTCGGTTTTTGGTTTTTTCTTCATTGTATCCCGTAACTCACGGGGAACATACTTTTCATCATGTTTAGCAAGAATTGTCTTAGCTTTAAATTTGCCATTTTGTTCAAAAGAACCCTCAGCGATAACCCCTTGTCCTTCTTTAAATAAATTAGGCAAAAGCCCTGTATAAGTGACAGGAATAGAGTGACTAAAGTCTGTAACTTGGAAAGAAACGGTCAAACCGTCTTCAAGACGTTTCAATGACCCATTTTCAACCATTCCACCAATGCGTAATTTACTTGAGCCTTTTGCTTTTCCAGCCATCACATCAGTCGGTGTGAGGAAAAATACCAAATTATCTTTAAAAGCAAAAGCAACAAGACCAACACTGACAAAAAGAAGTGTTAAAGCACCAGCAATCACCACGGCACGTTTTTTCTTTCTAGTCATCTGAGAATTCTCTCCATAAAGCACTTTTTGCAAAAAAGTGAGTTAAAAAATATTTAGAGCGTATAAACCCCTCTAAGCCGCACAAACTAAGCAGCTCTGGGCAATTTTATTTCTGACCAAATTTTAGATAGGGCTGAAACTAACTCTTTCAACATTTCACTTGAGTGAAGTGGCCCAGGTGTGATGCGCAAACGCTCAGTCCCACGCGGAACAGTTGGGTAATTAATAGGTTGAATATACATACCAAATTGCCCAAGCAACCTATCTGAAACTTCCTTGCAAAGCACAGGGTCACCCACCAATACGGGAACAATGTGTGTCACACTATCTATATAGGGAATCTCAGCCTCAGATAAAAGGGTACGCAGTTCTGATGCGCGTTCTTGTTGCAATTTTCTCTCACTGTCAGAGTCTTTTAAATGACGAACACTGGTCAAAGCACCAGAAGCAACAGCCGGCGGCAGTGTTGTTGTGAATATAAAGCCGCTTGCGTAGCTACGAATAGCATCAATAGTAGAGCTTTTACCTGAAATATATCCACCAATAACCCCATAAGCTTTCGCAAGTGTGCCCTGGATGATATCAACACGCTCCATTAGCCCTTCACGATCTGCAATACCACCGCCTCTAGGGCCATACATACCAACAGCATGAACTTCATCCAAATAAGTGAAGGCATTATATTTATCCGCTAGATCCAATATTTCTTCCATGGGGCAAATATCGCCATCCATTGAATAAACACTTTCAAAAGCAAGTAATTTAGGGCGAGAAGGGTCAATCTCCTTCAAAATTTCTTCTAAATGCCCAAGGTCATTATGGCGGAAAACACGTTTTTCAGCTTTGCCATGCAATATCCCCTGTATCATAGAGGCATGATTAAGCTCATCTGAAATCATCACGCACCCAGGCAGCAATTTAGATAGAGTGCTAAGGGTAGATTCATTCGCCACATATCCAGAAGAGAACACAAGCGACGCTTCTTTATTATGAAGGTCAGCTAGTTCTTTTTCTAATTCAACAATCAAGTGATGGTTGCCTGAAATATTACGCGTACCACCAGCACCAGCACCCATCCGGTCAATAGCATCTTTCATAGAGGCTAAAACATCAGGATGTTGTCCCATGCCAAGATAATCATTAGAACACCAAACGGTAATATCACTCAAAGGTTCGAGGGTGTTACGAGGGCATTTACCGTCAACAGAGGTATAATCTCCAAAATTATAAGCTTTTGGATATTGTCCAACGATCCGCTCCAAGTCTAAAAAGACGCGGTACCGGCCCTCATCTTGAAGTGATTTAATATGGTCTTCAAGACACTGATCATAGTGAAACATGATATTTCCTTTCTAACCCCAATAGAGCAGTCTTTGTGAGCTTTTTATCTGAACTGGTAAGTTCAGTTTAAGTTAGCTCATACTCTCTTGGTTTCATTTTTTCTGGGGCTGAGCCCGATTTTTATCCAGTTCGGCAAGAAGTTGCTTCACAGCATCTTGTGCCTTCTTATTATCTTTTGCGACCGTCTTCAGTCGCACCAGTATTTTGCGTGATTCTTCGATCTTCCTGTCACGGATCAAAGCCAAAGATTTATACCAAAGCGCTTCAGGCTTATCTGGCTCAACATCAAGAGCCTGATTGAAATATTTTAGCGCTTCTGATTGGTCTTGTTTTTCTTTTGAATTAAAGTGAATTTCTCCAAGCGCCATAAGAGCGCTAACTTCACTTTTATTCTCAGTAACTATTTTTTTGTAAAGCGCAATAGAGTCTGCTTTACGCCCAAGAACTAGGAACGAGCGTGCCAGCATCATCTGTTCTCTTTTGCTACCACCACCTTCAGCAACCCGTTTCTCCAAAGTTGCTACCATCTTTTTAATTTCTGGCATTGTGGTGTTTTGAGCGACTTCTTGAGGGCTAACTTTGCGTACAATATCTAGCCCCTTGAGATGGACAATCAAGCCACCGGTTGCAATCAAAATTGCAGCGGCAAAGCCCATTCCATAGCTTGGGTAAGCGCGTGCTTTATGATGCGCTCTTGTTGCGAGTTTCTCACTCATACTGCGCGCTTGGCGCAGTTTATTCAGCGCTCGTTTGGCATCTTCCATCACCTGTTCACGCTCAACTTTGTGAGTTTCTTCAGTGATTTTGCCTTCAGCTAAGGCAACATCTAGGTCATTTTGCTCTTTAACTAAGCGGTCTTTTTCACTTTCCCATTGAACGGAAAGGTCATTGGTTTCAATACCAGTTCCTAGCGAGCGGTCAGAGCGGCGCTGCCACAACGGAACAAACATAATAAAGAGCGAAAGCCCTCCAAGTGCTAAAATGCTAATCAACGCACTCATAAACGCAGCTCCTCAATTTCACTCACCTTAGAATTATCTTGATCAGATGCGTCATCTTGATCAAAATCATCATACTTGGTGTCTTTTAATTCTTTTGCACCCGATTTCAGGTTTTGGAAAAGGAACAATCCTCCAAGGAGAGCCATAAAAATAGGGAACACCCAAATCACCCAATGTAATCCCTCAGCAGGAGGCTCCATTAAGACGAAATTTCCATAGCGGTCCTTGAAATAGGTCAAAATCTCTTCAGTAGATTCACCAGCTTTCAGTTTGTCACCAATCAAGCGCTTCATCTCAACGGCCACATCAGCATGACTATCGTAAACACTCTCTCCCTGACAAACAGGGCAACGAAGCTTGGTCGCAACTGTGCGGATCCTCTTTTCAAGCTCACTCTCGACCTTGATTTGCGGTGTTGTCACAGTTTCTGCCGCAAAGAGGGAAAGAGGAGTTGTAATCAAGATCATATTTATGCAAACAAAAGCAATTAGTTGCCTCATTGGACTGCCTCCGCTTGTTTCAATTTATCGGCTAAAATTTTATGAGTTAAAGCACCAATATGCTTGGCCGCAATCACACCGTTCTTATTGATGAAAAATGTTTCAGGCATGCCGTACACCCCATATTCAAGTGCCATGCGCCCCTGACGGTCAATAACAGAAGGGTATGGAAAATGTCCTCGTTTATCCATAAACCCAAAAGCCGCCTTGTCAGTGTCTTTACTATTCACGCCAATAAATTGCACCTTGCCATTTGGTTGCAGTGCTTTTGAGCTTTCAAGCAAAATATGGTGTTCCTCACGGCAAGTCACACACCAAGAGGCCCAAAAATTTAAAATAACTATTTTGCCTTTATAGTCAGAAAGCTTAATCTGTTTTTCAGCGCCAAGTTGCTTGAGATCAAAATTAAATGCTGCCTTGCCGATAAGCGGAGACGGGATGAATTTTGTATCTCGCCCCAGTCCAGCCGCAAATAGAATGAACATCATGATCATCACCCCAATAAGGGCGAACTGCCACCAACGAACTGTTTTTTGAGGATTTGTTGTCATTTACACCAGCACCTCTTTTGTTGGTTTCTTATTCGGAGTTGATACAATTTTGGGAGCCCGTTTGGTCATAGCAAACAAAACACCAAATAAAATAATCATCCAGCCAATCCAAACCCAATTCACAAGAGGGTTCCAGAATACTCGGGTAGTTACTTCACCTTTGCCATGCTCATTTCCAAGCACCACATAAAGGTCTCCAACAAGAGTTGAGAGAATTGAAGCTTCCGTTGTCACCGTTTGCGTAACCGGGTAATTTCGCTTGGAAGGTGTGAGAGTGCCGGTTGTACCGTCTTCTTTCTTCCAATCGAAAAACGCCATGCGTTCAGAATAATTCGGCCCCTTTTGTGGAACGATTGTTTTGTAAGTCAGGGTGTAAGGTCCGCTGACAACCTGGTCACCAGGCTTCATATTAACCGTAGCTTCTTCCTTGAAAAAGGCAGAACCAATAACGCCAATGATCAGCACCAGCGTTCCAAGGTGAACAATAAACCCGCCATAACGACGTTGATTATTCCCTGCCAAAACAGAAAGACTAGAGAGCCAGCTTCGGTCAGTCACTTGTCTGTGAGCTTTCACAGCACCAATGATATCAAGTGAAGTGGAGGCAAGAACGAAACCAACCAAGCCAATAGCTATCATTGCAATGATGTCTGTAGCTCCTAAGAAATAAGACACAATTGAAATAAGAACAGCAAGACCAATTGGAATGCTAAATTGTTTTTGCATTTTTGTGTAGCTGGATTTTCGCCAAGGGATCAGAGGTCCAATTCCCATAAGTAAAACAATGCCAAGCATCACAGGGGCCATAACCTTATTAAAATAAGGAGCCGCAACAGAGACCCGCTCTCCAGTTAACACCTCAATCGCAAGCGGATAAAGTGTGCCTGTTAAAACGATGATAGCCGCCGCCACAAACAACAGGTTGTTATATAAAAGAGCCGACTCGCGCGAGACAAGGTTCGAAACTTTGTGCGGCCCAATCAGGCGGTGTCCGCGCCAAATCAATAAACCATAAGCAATAACTGAAACAACGATAAGGAATAAGAGGATGTAAGCACCGCGTCCTGGATCTGCTGCAAAAGAATGCACGGATGTTAGAACACCAGATCGAACAAGGAACGTTCCAAGTAATGAAAGAGCGAACGTCGTTATAATTAAGAACACATTCCAGGTTTGAAATAAGTTACGTTGGTCTTGCGCCATGATGGAATGCAAGAATGCTGTCCCTGTTAACCAGGGCATCAAAGACGCATTTTCAACTGGATCCCAAGCCCAGTAACCACCCCAACCAAGCTCGTAATAAGCCCAATAGCCACCAAGTAAAATACCACTAGTGAGTGTAACCCAGGCAAATAAAGTCCAACGCCGCGTAGTCACAACCCATTCACGCCCAGATTGCCCACGTGCCAATGCGGCAATAGCAAATGCAAAAGGAATAGAAAAAGCAACATAGCCCATATAAAGCGTTGGTGGATGGAAGGCCAAACCAGGGTCTTGCAATAAGGGGTTCAGATCTCGCCCATCAGGCATCGCCGGGTGTACTTCAATGAAGGGGTTTGAGAGAAAGAGTATAAAGACCATAAAGCCAATTTGCAGTCCTGCTAATGTCATAATCACATAAGGCATTGAAAGCGGGTGGCTTTTCCAGTGAACAAAAACAGCAATAGCTGAAAATGTTGCCAGGTACCAAAGCCACAACATCAGTGAGCCCTCATGCGCGCCCCACAGAGCTGTGAGGCGATAAAGAAGAGGAAGCTGGCTATTCGAATTTTGCGCTACATATAAAACGGAAAAATCTTTAATCACAAAAGACCAAATGATAGTAAAGCAGCCAATTGTTGTCAGAACAGCAATTAAAATCATGCCATGGCGAGCCGCATGCAAAAATGACGGTGCACCGCGATGAAGCGAAAGAAAAGCCAGGATCATTGAAGCTACGGCAATGATCAATGAAAGACTTGTTGCCCCAAGCCCAATTTCAATAAGACTACCACTCATGCAAACGCTCCTCTAATATGGTTGTTACTCATCATATTTAGTGTTCCGTTCCGTTTTTATGTTTAATTTCAGCAGCTAGTTTTAGTACACCAGTTCCAATATCTTCAAGTGCCAACGATGAATAGCCAAAAATTAAGGCTTGCTCATCAACCTTTTTATTCGTCACAACAGTTGACCCCCCAGATTGTACGCAATAGAGGCCAATTTTATGAGTTTCTAACATTCTTTTAGAAACAGCGTCAGCGGTTCCGAATTTCTTTGGTAAATTCCAAATCAAATGTAATCCTCCCTCCACTCCAGAAAGAGCAATATCATCACCAAAATGTTTGGTCAGGAGAGAAATAAGAAGGTCGCGCTTTTCTTTACATTTTTTACGCAATTTACGCAAATGCCGATCATAGGCGCCATTATCTATAAATTCTGCAAGTGTCGCTTGTTCAAGCCAGGAAGCAGACCCAAATCCAAGGGTTTTAAGATGGTTTAAAGCAGGAATTAAGAACGAAGGCACAACCAAATACCCAATTTGAATACCAAGTGATTTCTTAAATCCGCCCAAATAAATAACACGGCCGCTTCTGGCATGAGAACCTTTTGCATCAGTTTCGCCACTTCCTGTTAACCGGCTATCCAATCCTTTAAGAGCCGTGAGGGGAGAGCCACCATAACGAAAATCACTTGTAGATTCATCCTCAACAACCATGATGCCAGTTTTATGAGCCCACTCAAGTAATTGAATGCGCCTGGAAAGAGCGAGGCTAACTCCTAATGGAAAATGATGGGACGGCGTGACATATGCCATACCACTAGAAATATTTAGGCCACTAGAAATAGCTAAATCATTGGAAGCATCCGACTGAAGTACATCTTTTTTTAGAGGGAAACAGGTAGAAGCATCAAGCGGAGGTAAGTCAGAAGTTTGCAAGCCGTCCTCATCAACATTTATGCCATAAGTTTTTGTTTTATAATGAGAAAAAAGATGAGCGATACCGTCAGGACCAGGAGCTTCCATAATAGCTGGGGCTCCTTCAGTGAGGAGTAATTGCGCTAGTAACGCTCGTGCTTCTTGCACGCTCGAAACAATCACAATATCGCCAGCAGAAGCTATAATGCTGCGCGCTGGGCCAAGATGTTCAGCAATGGCACGCCGCAGATCAAAGGAGCCTAGAGGGTCCATTGCTTCATGGTAATAATCATCAATTTGCGTTAATTTACGGTTCAACAAACGGCGCCATGTACGAACAGGAAAAGCTTCAACATCTGGGATGCCAGGCTTAAAATCTATGATTAATGGGTCTGCTCTATAAGCATTTGCTATAAAGGAATGAGGGGGATCTTGTTTATCTTCAATAGAGTTTATCTCATGTGAAAGATGAGTGTCTGCTTCAAATTTTTCTAGATCAGAACTAGTGTCCAGTGTCTGAGGTGTATTAGTTGCCTGAGGTGTATAAGTCTCATTTTCGTAAGGTTTTAAACCACTATCTGGAATAGCATCGCTTACAAAAGTACCGATAGAACGTTTACTCTCAATATACCCTTCAGCGAGCAATCGATCATAAGCTAGAACGACAGTGTTGCGAGAAACACCTAGTTGTTCACTAAGAGCCCTTGTCGCAGGTAAAGGAGTGCCGGAGGTTAGCTGTCCATCAATGATCATGGCGCGCACTTGCTCAAACAACTGCGCTTGCAGAGGTCTGCTGGTATTCACATTCAGCATGAGAGCTACATTTTCAGCAGCTTTTAACATGATTCACACAACATGGCTCAGGTAGCCTTAAGTTTGATGAGAGGCGCCTCTCACATTGAAAACAGCAAAAATTCTTCTATTAGGGCCTTAAAGTTTAATATCTATGTTGAAACTGAGACCTTTAAAATTCTGTTGGGATTTAGGGGTGATCTGTTCAACCGTGGACCCATTGAGTTTTTATTTTTTATACTAAATATAAGTCCAGTTTCCAACAACTTTATAGGTCCACTTAGACGAAAGATGGCAAAAAAGTCGATTTGTCGCGAAAATTACAGAGATTTAATGTGCCAAAACTCGATTGGACCTATTCCAAACCCAAAACGGATCTTAAACTTGAGGTCAGTCATATTGTTAATATATGAGTTTATGGCCTAGTCTAGAATGAAATGAGATCATGAATAATAAAATAAAGGGAGTTGAGAGCATGGGTGATAATTTACAAAGTAAAAAGAGGCTGAAATTGATGCAATCTTACAAAAAAATCTCAATCCCACTCGTTGTAATATGTCTCTCATTAGGCTTTGTATCCAAAAGTTTCGCTGCAACTGTTGAATATACCTGTAATGAAGGCATTCCACTCATTGTGGACTATGTAGAGGAAAATGATGTGGCAATCGCAAGAATTTCTCATGATAGTTCACCTAAGATTACGTTGGTCAGTGTTAGGTCCGGTTCAGGCTCCAAATATTCAAATGGCAACTGGGTTTTGCATGTAAAAGGAAAAACGGCACTTGTTGGAACACAAGGTGAATTTGATGATAAATGCACAGAAGTGACGAACTCCAATCATAATGAACCTCGCCGACAGGCAATCTCATTTCCAAGACAAGCCAAATCATGGGGCGGCAAAGTACGCACCGGCCCCGGTCAGCATTATAAGAAAAAAGCATCTCTTAAAGAAGGCGAATGGATCACTCTTTTAGAGAGAACCGATAAAATGTTTCAGGATCGCCCCTGGTTTAAAATTAAATACCGTGGCCGCATCGGCTACCACTGGGGTGGTATTGTCTGCTCAGTCGGCGAATTCGTTGAAGGAACCTATCAAACCTGTAATTAGCATAATTGATTATGCGGATGGTTTCTGGGCATCTGAAGCATAGAAAAAAAGCGGATGGTTTCTGGGCATATGACAAACCAATCCCACCATGTGAAGGAGGAGCTCAGCCCTTGTCGGGCTGAGGGACATGACGCCTCTGGCGTCCGGCGTATTGCGCCGCCCCTCGGAGGCCCAAGCGCTAGCACGGTTGCTGGTGGGCATCTGAAGTGCCACTAAAAAGCGCTTGGAATAGCCGTGAGAGGTAGAGAGAAAACTTAGTTAAGTTTGTTAAAAAAGAACTCATCGCTAGACCCAACAATTTTAGGATCTGGCAAGGATGCAATCTCGGTGTCTTTAGCTCCATAGTCCACTTTGTTCAAAACAAGTTTTATCGCATTGAGGCGAGCACGTCGCTTATCATTCGAATAAATCACGGTCCAGGGTGTGTTTGGCTTGTGTGTGGCTTTAAACATCTGTTCTTTAACAGCTGTATATTCATCCCATTGATTAATGGCCTCAAGGTCAATTGGAGATATTTTCCAGTGTTTCAAAGGATCATGACGTCGTTTGTGAAGACGGCGTAATTGCATTTCCTGGCCAATAGTCAGCCAAATTTTTATGAGACGGATCCCATCATTAACAAGCATTTCTTCAAAACGTGGTGCTTCTTCTAAAAAGAGTTTATGTTGAGCTTCAGAGCAAAACCCCATAACAGGCTCGACGCCAGCTCGGTTGTACCAAGAGCGATCAAAAAACACCATTTCACCAGCGGTTGGTAAATTTTCAATGTAGCGTTGGAAGTACCATTGGCCGCGTTCTGTATCCGAAGGTTTAGAGAGGGCAACAACGCGGGCATGACGTGGGTTTAAATGTTGTTGGAACCTATGAATGGTTCCCCCTTTACCGGCAGTATCTCTCCCCTCAAACACAACCACAATTCTCTCACCTGTGTTGGCAATAGAGCGTTGCAGTTTTAATAGTTCAATTTGAAGTGCTGTTAATTCTTTTTCATAGAGCTTACGCTTCATACGATCTTCATATGGGTAGCCACCACTTGTAAGAGCATGGTCTTCAATCCACTGGTCAAGTTCAGGCGCTGACAAGTTGAAATTTGTTATTGCATCACGTCGTTTCTCATTGCTCATATTTGGATCTACTTTCTTTCCGCACAAAAAAAGCCTACAACTTTTGTTGGTAACATATAACTGAAACAGTTTTTGTTTATCTAGGTCAAATCTTGTTTGTTTAGGCCAAATTTTTTCTATCTAGGGTGGAAGTAAACCATGGGTGAAGTCAATGAGCTTTGGGGTATTCATAGAATTTGAGCACAGAATTTTTATTCAGTATAAATAGAAAGCTAAAAAAACATCAAATTAGAACAGTTATAAAGTTTTAATATACCATTCGAGCCGCAAAGAATTAACAATAAATGAATAAGCTTATGGGCTTGAAGTCGCGAAACCGCTAACCATTTTAAGGAGAGGGTCTGGAATGTCTGCTACTCCTTAAGAAGAAAATTTAAGTGAATTTAAAAGTGAAAGAACAACTATCATCCGCTCTGTATAGGCTTTTAAGCACATGGCCATTTATGCTTTTTACGGCAACGGTTTTGGTCGTAATTAGCAACTATACAAGCCTTTCATTCTCGAGCGCAGCATTTGCATTCGTGTCTACCACATTCGGTCTGGCGTGGGCATCAGCTCCCATAGCAAAAGAAAGGCAGCAAGGGGCAAGAGTTGCTCGCAGTAAAACAGCCAAAAGAAAAAATGAAAAAATCATCTGGGCCCAGGTAATCGAGTCAATTCCAGATCCAGTTTTCATTTTAGGGCCGCAAAACAAACTGCTATATGCCAATGAGCATGCTAAAAATATATTTAATATTAAGAAATTAGATGTTGGTGTTTCAGCGATCATCCGCACACCAAAATTTTTGGAAGCCATTGATGCTGTTACGGACAGTAAAGAAAAGAAAAAAATTCAATTGGTTGAGCGCACACCAATTGAGCGACAATTCACAGTGAATATTGCCTGGCTCGAAAGAGAAAACGGGCTCGAAAGAGAAAATAAGTCAGACCCAACAATCTTGGTTCATTTTAGGGATTTAACAGAGCAAGAACGCTTAAACAGAATGCGGGCTGATTTCATCGCGAATGCAAGTCATGAATTGAGAACACCGATCGCGGCTTTGCTCGGTTTTGTTGAAACTCTACAAGGGCCAGCCAAGAATGATGAAGCCGCAAGGGAAAAGTTTCTAGGTATTATGGCAGTTCAGGGTAAGAGAATGACGAACTTGGTTGACGATCTATTGTCTCTAAGTCGTGTGGAGATGAACGCTCATAGAATACCAAATGAGAAAGTTAACTTAGTAACCCTCCTGCACAATACAATGGATAGTCTTTCTCCCTTGGCTGAGCAGCAAAACATAAAGCTGGAATTCGAAGAGCCAGAAAAAGAATTCATCGCCATCGGTGAAGAGGATGAGTTGTCGCAAGTTTTTCAAAACTTGGTTCATAATGCGATCAAATACGGCAAAAGCAACGGCGAAGGTTATGTGCGGATTTATTTAGCTGACATTAAAAGAGACAAAAACGAACAAGAAAAAATTAAGGTCATTGTAGAAGATAATGGAATTGGTATTGCGTCCCATCATATACCGCGTCTGACAGAACGTTTTTACCGTGCAAATATCGAGCAAAGCCGGGAAAAAGGTGGGACTGGCCTGGGCTTGGCGATTACAAAACATATCATCACCCATCATCGCGGTGAATTAAAGATAAATTCGCGCCAAGACCATGGCTCAATTTTCTCGGTATTACTCCCAAAAGCATAGACATTGGTTGAAAACTCTTCCAAACAGCCTGGACGTGTCACGGTATTGTGGTCAAATATAACGAGTTTCTTAAACAAGAATTCGATCAACACTCTTGTTTAATGACAAAAAAAAAGTGACCAAAGGTAAGGCGTAAAAATTTATTCCTTTAAAACAACGGGATAAGTTGTCATAATAATTTTACAGAAGTGTCATAAAACTCTACTGAAGGGCCGTTAGGTTGCAAGCGTTCATCCTGAAGTTTTTGTGATATTGCGGATACTTTGTGGGCATCTGAAGCAACAAAAAGACACGTTTTAGATATCTCAAAAACTTTGGCCAAAAACTTGGATGACATTTAAAACATGAAAATGATCAAATACTCTTTGAGGAGTTCCCCATGAATAAGTTTTTAATCGGAGCAGTGACTGTTCTTTCAGTTGGTACAATCGTGAGCGCTCCTGCATTCGCAGGACAGCGTAAGCACGTATCAGTTGCGGGATCATCAACTGTATTACCTTATGCCAATATCGTTGCTGAAGAATTTAAAAAAGCGTTCCCAAAGCATAAAACAGTGATCGCATCAGGCGGTTCTTCAAAAGGCATCAAGCTTTTTTGTCAAGGTCTTGGTGAAGCAACAATCGACGTTGCAAACGCATCGCGCAAGATGAAAGAGAGCGAAGTTAAGAAATGTGCTGAAAAAGGCGTAAAAGAAATCATCGAAGTTCGCTTCGGCTATGACGGCATCGTATTCGCACGTGACGCTAAATCTGAGTGGAAAAACTTCGCCCTTACACCAAAAGACGTTTACCTAGCTCTTGCTAACGTAATTCCAGTTGACGGCAAGTTGGTAGCGAACCCAAACAAAACTTGGGATCAAGTTAACCCAGCTTTCCCTAAGTGGAAAATCACAGCATACATTCCTGGTGAAAATCACGGCACTCGTGAAGTTTTCGAAAAGAAAGTGATGCGCGCTGGTTGTAAAGAAGTCGGCGGCGAAAAGCTCCATCATGCAGCTGTAGTGGCTGGTGGTAAAGTTACCGTTGAAAAGAAAATCAAAAAGGCTGCTAAGAAACTTTGCTACAAAGTACGGAACGATGGAGCTTCAGTTGATATCGCTGGCGACTACACAGAAACTCTAGGTCGCATCGACAGCAACAAGCAAGGCATCGGTGTTTTTGGTCTTTCTTTTTATGAAAACAACACTGATAAGCTAAAAGTTGCAACAATGTCGGATATCGCACCTTCAGTTGAAACTATTTCAACAGGTAAATACCCGGTTTCACGTCCATTATTCTTCTATGTGAAAAAAGCTCACATCGGCAAAATTCCAGGTCTAAAAGAATATATGGAATTCTTCACTTCTGAAAGAATGATTGGTGAAGACGGACCATTGGCTGAATACGGCTTAGTTCCAATGCCAGAAAAAGAGTTTGACGAGCTACAAGCAGCTATCAAAGCTCAAAACGTAATGTAACTTACGAACAAAAAATACAGCCAGTCCAGAGTAAACTCTGTCTAAGTAAGCTTTGAATGAGAGTGATCTCTGGTCTGGTTATTAAACTGAAAACTATACGTATTTATCTATTAATCATTTGTCCTCCCATATGACAGTGAAGAGGGTAGGACAAAAACTATCAGTCACCGTTAAGAGGTAAGTCTTTTTGGTGAAACTGTGAGGTAAAAGTGTCTGAAGTGCTTTCATTATATCTGACCGGTTTCATCACCTATATACTGCCTCCAGTTATAGTGGTCGGCCTTGTCTATTTTATCGGGAAATGGAAAGCACAAAATCTACTAAAAGATAAAGGTCTTGCAAACACTGCCGCAAATTCAGAAAGCCTTCATTCTCGCCCTCCTTATCACGGAGCATTTTTGGTGCTTGTTTCCTTCCTTCCAGCTGTCATTGTATTTCTGGCCTGGAGCATAGCTGAGAGACCAGT
>Ga0209344_10000273_pt1 | contig 101654 bp, 93 predicted proteins | sample Cruoilmetagenom6_FD_187293 | JGI IMG/M metagenome (GOLD analysis project Ga0209344, IMG submission 187293) | Oil polluted marine microbial communities from Coal Oil Point, Santa Barbara, California, USA - Santa Barbara Oil Seep Sample 6 (SPAdes)... | ecosystem: Environmental > Aquatic > Marine...
GCCTTTTTTTGAAAATTAATTTTTTTTTATTTTTAACTCTCAAAAACAATCCTTAAAACTCAATGAACTACCGCGCTAAGCGGGGTGCAAATATACAACCCTTTTTCCCTAATCAACAAACAAAATCACAACTTTTATTTAATATTCTCTTAATAACTTAAAAATGAATTATATGCAAAGTAACATTTGTTAGTATTAATCGTTGAGCATCAAATATCATAGTATAACATCTATTAAAATTAGTTAAATCTTATAAGTTCTAGATGACATTTATATATCTTTCAGTCATGGAATATTTTACTTGGCACCTATATATAATGAGCGGAATGTATATTATCGCTGGTCTTTTTCATTTTATTAAACCTAAAATGTATTTGAGGATTATGCCTAGGTATCTACCCGCTCATCTCAGTTTTGTTTACTTAAGTGGTCTTCTAGAAATTGTATTGGGTACACTTCTTTTATTTAAAGCTTATAAAGATTGGGCAATTTATGGTATCATTCTTATGCTACTCATTTTTTTGTTGGTTCATTTCTATATGCTAAGTTCTAAGAAAGCTAGTGCTGGTATCCCGCGATGGATTTTATTATTAAGACTCCCTCTTCAATTTGTTCTTATATGGTGGGCTTACTTTTATTTGCAATTTTAATTCCGTGAAAACGCTATATGAAACCTTTGCTTCTACCCGATTCTGAAATTTATTATGAAAATCACTTTTTAGATAATAAAGAAAGTATTACTCTTTTTAATACTCTTAGGGAAAAACTGGAATGGCAACAAGACTCCATTAAAATATTTGGAAAAGAATTTGACCAACCTAGATTGACTGCCTTGTATGCTGAGAATAATCAGACCTATTCTTATTCTGGAATTACTATGCAGCCAAAATTATTTACGCAGGAGTTATTAGATTTAAGAGATCGGTTAAAGGAGGTTACAGGAATTCATTTTACTACTTGTCTTTTGAACTTATATAGAGATGGACAGGATAGTAATGGTTGGCATGCAGACAATGAAAAGGAATTGGGTGAAAATCCGCCTATAGCTTCTATTAGTTTGGGAGCAGAAAGAGTTTTTAAATTAAAACACAATACTTTAAAAGAAGAAAAGAAAAAGCTACTTCTTGAGAATGGAAGCTTACTACTAATGAAAGGAACCACGCAACATTATTGGAAACACGAGATTCCTAAAACCAAAAAAATAGTTGGGGAAAGAATTAACCTAACATTTAGAATTATAACATAATTATGGAAAGAGATTTCACCGAAAGAGAATTAGATAGAATAATAGAAATGGCCTGGGAGGATAGAACGCCTTTTGAAGCTATTGAATTTCAGTTTAATATTTCTGAAGACGACGTTATTAAAATTATGCAGCGAGAACTAAAACCTTCTAGTTTTAGAATGTGGAGAGCTCGCGTACAAGGAAGAAAAACAAAACACTTAAAACTAAGAGGCGATGATGTAAATACTTTTAAGTCTAAACAGCAAAAGCACATTTCTCGAAATAAATTATCTAAAAGATAATAAGATTAACAAGGTCACCGATTGTAATAGATATAGAAAAGGATGGTTAGAGTTTGATTATCCGTAAATTTCATTTAAAATTTTAGCTAATCGAATCCCTCCTTTTTGCAATTGTTTTTTCAATTGAGGAAACCAATCATACATATACCTATATCCTAAATTTCTATTATCTTCTACAGACTCATATAATTTCTTTGCTAAAGATTGAGATTCTAAAGCCCAAGTTTTTGCACTTCCTTCTTTAATTTTTGAGATTTCAGATTTAGAAAGCTGTTGTGCGTGAGCAGACAATTCTGTAAAACTCATATCGTAACTGTCTATCATATTAGAATCCCATACACGATGTAAGTTAGATTTTTCACCAAACCACTCTACTTTAATATCGTTCCCTCCTCTATCTTCTGCTCTACCAACATGCATAGGTTGGTGTAGATCTCCTACCAAATGAACTAACATTTTTAAATAAAACTGTTGATCTTTAACCTCAGTATCTTTAGATTGTAATTTATTAATGCACTCTTCTATTCCCCACACTACATTTTCTTCAAGATCTTTTTCTATTTCTGCATAAGTCTTACCATCTGGAATATTTACATAATGCCATTTACTATAACCTCTAAAAGCTTTATCACTTTTAATCTCGTCTGCAAAAGTAGATCCTACTGCAATGGTATTACCATCTAGTAACTTAGTAATTCTTTTTAAAGCTTTCTTAGAAAGATGCTTTTGTGCGATTTGCGCAGTAGTTCTATGTCCGTTTTGTCCCCAATCTTCGTTCGCGAAGATTTGCATAGAACTCATGCTAATTAGTAAAAAAAGTAAACTTAGAGAGATTTGTTTTTTCAAAACTTATATTTTTTTCAAAAGTACAATATTGTTTTAAAAATTATTTCTCTTTTCTTCAACTTAATCTAAATTTAAAACAACATTTATCTCTACAAATCGTTTTATATTAGCAAAAATTGAATTTACCCTTATGAAAAAGTTTTGCTTTTTAATTTTAACCACCATTACACAAATTTCCTTTGCACAATCTAATGTGATTGCAAACGATATTAAGATCAACCAATTTGTAGAAGGAACTCTTTTAACTAGCACTGCTCAGGAAAGTCCGCTTGTAATTATACTCAATGATGCTGGCGCAATAGACCGCAATGGTAATGAAAGAACTCAAACGAATAATGCTACTAAAAAATTAGCAGAAAGTTTAGCTCACCGAGGTATTAGTTCTTTTAGATACGACAAAAGAATTTTAAAAGCGCAAAAACTTAATCTGCAAGAAAAAGACTTCAGGTTTGATTTTATGGTTGAAGATGTAAAGACGACCATAGACTACTTTAAGAATAAACAAAGATTTACTTCTATATATATTATAGGACGCGGACAAGGTTCTTTAGTCGGGATTTTAGCTGCGCAGAACAATGTAGACGGTCTTATAAGTATTGGCGGGGCAGCACAAAGTATAGATCAAACTATTTTAGGTAAAATTAAACTTCAAGCTCCTGGTTTAGCTCAAGATGCTACTAGCGCTTTCGCGGAATTAAAAGAGCGAGGGAAGGTTAAAAACTATAATCCAGCCTTAGAGTCGATGTTGCGTAAAGATTTGCAGCCTTTTATGTCTTCTTGGATGGCTTACACCCCTACTCAAGAAATTCAAAAAATTAACATCCCAGTACTTCTTATCCGCGGAAGCAAAGATTTACAATCCACTCCAGAAGACTTATCTGCTTTACAAAAAGCTTACCCTAATGCTTCCGTTAAGGAAATTGAAAATATGAATTACGTATTAGTAAATGTAGAGGGCAATAATGATATGGTGAACCAGAAAAGTTACTACCGTAAAGATTTGCTTATTTCTGAAGAACTTACTAAAGCAATCTCACTTTTTATTAAAGATAAATAAGAAGTCCTTCCTCAAAATATTTGAAGTTTTCCTAAAGTAAGTATATTTACCAAAAATCAGATATTTTATGGAAAACGCACCTGTTTTTACGAACGATGCCATTGTTTTTGGAATACTAATGCTCATTTTAGCAGCTGTATTTTATACCTCTTCAGCCAAAACTGGCTTTTGGAAAAGCTTTTATAAAGTAGTACCCGCACTTTTAATGTGTTATTTAATTCCTGCAATTTTTAATACACTAGGAATTATAAGTGCAGAAGAATCTCAACTTTATTTTGTTGCTAGTAGATATCTTTTACCTGCTTCTTTAGTTTTAATGACATTAAGCATAGATTTAAAAGCAATTTTTAATTTAGGTCCAAAAGCTTTAATTATGTTCTTTACAGGAACCATTGGTATTGTAATTGGCGGACCTTTAGCGATTCTCTTAATTTCTGCTGTTTCTCCAGAAACGGTTGGCGGATCTGGTCCAGATGCGATTTGGAGAGGTCTAGCTACTCTTGCGGGGAGTTGGATTGGTGGTGGCGCTAATCAGGCTGCTATGTTAGAGATATTCAAATTCAATCCAGAGAAATATGGCGGAATGGTCTTCGTAGATATCGTTGTCGCGAACCTATGGATGGCGGTGATTTTAATGGGAATTGCTAAAACCGAAGCGATTGATAAATGGTTAAAAGCAGATTCTTCTGCGATTACCAAACTTAAAAATAAGGTACAAGATTATACTGCAGGGATTACAAGAAACCCTTCTTTAGCAGATTATATGATTATGCTAGGTTTAGCATTAGGTGCTGTGGGTATTGCGCATTGGGGAGCCGACGGTATTTCTGCTGCTTTAATTAATAATTTTGAAGTATTTAATGATAAATCATCTGCTCTATCATCGTTCACTTCTACTTTCTTTTGGATGATAACCATCGCTACCCTTATCGGGATTTTACTTTCTTTCACCAAAGCCAAACAATATGAAGGAGCTGGTGCTAGTAAATTAGGAAGTATTTTTATTTACATCTTAGTAGCAACTATAGGAATGAAAATGGATCTTTTAATGATTTTTGAAAATCCAGGGCTAATTGCTATAGGTTTAGTATGGATGACCATCCACGCTGGCTTACTTGTTGGAGTAGCTAAACTTATTAAAGCACCATACTTTTTCTTAGCCGTAGGAAGTCAAGCTAATGTAGGTGGCGCAGCCTCTGCTCCTGTTGTGGCTGCAGCTTTTCACCCCTCTTTAGCTACAGTTGGTGTACTTTTAGCAGTGATGGGATATGTAGTTGGTACTTGGGCTGCATATTTATGTGCTGTATTAATGGAAATTGCCGCGGTAAGTGCCTAAATTCACTGGTCCTAAATTTGATTCAGTATTCATAATCTAATAGTACAGTTCAATAAAAAAAAGCATATTTGCACCCAATTTAAAAAAGAAGATGAAAAGAATATTTATTTTAACACTCACTATTTTAGTAATGGTTTCTTGCCAAGAAAAAGAAACTAATTTTAGCCTTAGCGGAAATATTAAAGGATTAAAGCAAGGATCACTTTATTTACAAAAAATAAAAGATACCAGTATCGTAAATATAGATTCGGTTATTATTGATGGAGATTCTAATTACCTTTTAGAGGCTTATATAGATGAACCTGAAATAATGTTTCTATACTTAGATAAAATTGATGGAGACAAAAATGATGACATCATTGATTTCTTTGCGGAAAAAGGAGAAATGACCATCAACTCTACTTTAGACAATTTTGTGGCGAACTCAAAAGTTTCAGGATCTAAGAATCAAGCTATTTTAGAAGAGTATGAAGGAATTATTAAAAGGTTTAATGAGCAAAATTTAGATTTAGTAAAAGAAAGTTTTGATGCTCAAAAAGCAAACGACCAAGAAAAAGTGTTAGCTATTAATAAGTCGTATGAGAATTTATTAAAGAGAAAGTATTTATATACTGTAAACTTTGCTATCAACCATAAAGATAAAGAGGTTTCTCCTTATATTATCTTAACGGAAGCTTTTGATGCCAACATTAAATATTTAGATACCGTTTATAATTCTTACCAAAAAGAGATTAGAAAATCTAAATATGGTAAAGAGCTGAAAGATTTAATTAAAGAACAGCGTAAGCTTTTGAAGCTGGAAGATAAAGTCAGTGACAAATAGTAATTTACAATTTCATAAAAAAGGCGATGTAAAAACATCGCCTTTTTTTGTATCTACTAATTGAGTTTTACAATTCTTGCATAATTTCAGCAAAGATCTCATAAGACTTTACCCTGTCTTGGTGATTATAAATATGAGAAGCAACGATAATTTCGTCTACTTGGGTATCTTCTAGAAATTCTTTTGTCTTTTTCTTTAAACTTTCTTTATTCCCAATAAACGCATATTTTGTCATCTGCTGAATGCTAGGGTGACTAGCAATTTCTTTTAATTCTTGAGTCATATTAGTGGGTGCTTGTACATAATCTATATTTCCAGTCACCACCCCTAAAATCATACGTAGCATAGAAGTAGAAAGCTTTTCGGCTTCTTCATTAGTATCTGCTGCAATTACATTTACTCCAGCAATGGTATAAGGCTTGTCTAAATATTTAGAGGGCTGGAAGTTTTCATGATAAATTTGCAAAGCTTTATGTAATTGTGCAGGTGCAAAATGACTTGCGAACACATAAGGTAAACCTTTTTGAGCTGCCACGTGCGCACTATCTGTACTAGAACCCAAAATATAAATAGGCATCTCTACTCCTTCAGAGATATATGAGCGTACCTTATCCTTATTTTCAGCAGAAAAAAAATGTTGAATTTTATTTACTTCTTCTGGAAATTGATATACAGCTTTCATACGATCAGATCGTATCGCCTGTGCGGTTTCTTGATCTGTTCCTGGTGCTCTTCCTAAACCTAAATCTATACGGTTGGGATATAAATTACCTAACGTACCAAATTGCTCTGAAACTACTAACGGAGAATGATTGGGTAACATAATTCCACCAGAGCCTACTCTTATTTTTTTCGTTGCTCCAGCAATATGACCAATAAGTACCGATGTTGCAGAACTTGCAATACTTTTCATATTGTGATGTTCTGCTAACCAAAATCTTGTGTATCCTAATCTTTCGGCTGCTTGTGCTAAATCTACACTTTTGGCAAAGGTTTGTCCTATAGTAGAATCTTTAGCAACACTTGCCAATTCTAAGATTGAATATGGGGTTTTCTTTTTCATAGTATTAGAGATAAAAAAACGCAACTCCTTTTGAGAGTTGCGTTTTATATATTAAAATATTTAAAGAACTTATTTCACTTCTTCGAAGTCTACGTCTTCTACATCGTCTCCGCTTTTAGCATCGTCTGCTCCTTCTGCACTTCCGCCAGTTGCTCCTTGTTGAGCTCCGCCTTGTTGTGCTTCAGCTTGTGCTTTATACATTTCTTCAGAAACGCTTTTCCAAGTTTCATTTAACTTATCTAAAGCTGGCTCTATCTGCTCTAACTCTTTAGTTTCGTATGCCTTCTTTAATTCTTCTAAAGCATCTTCAACTGGTTTCTTCTTATCGTCAGAAAGTTTATCACCAAACTCTTTTAATTGCTTCTCTGTTTGGAAAATCATAGCATCAGCTTCATTAAGCTTATCTACTTTTTCTTTAGCTTTCTTATCAGACTCAGCATTAGCTTCAGCTTCTTGCTTCATTTTTTCGATTTCCTCTTCGGTTAAACCTGAAGAAGCTTCGATACGAATGTCTTGCTTTTTACCAGTTGCTTTATCTTCTGCGCTTACTTTTATAATTCCGTTAGCATCAATATCAAAAGTTACTTCAATTTGTGGAGTTCCTCTTTGTGCTGGAGGGATTCCGTCAAGGTGAAATCTACCAATAGTTTTATTATCTGCCGCCATTGGACGCTCTCCTTGCAATACGTGAATCTCTACAGATGGTTGATTATCTGCCGCTGTTGAGAATACTTGAGATTTTTTCGTAGGAATTGTAGTGTTCGCTTCAATTAACTTAGTGTTTACGCTTCCCATAGTTTCAATTCCTAAAGAAAGTGGTGTTACATCTAATAATAAAACGTCTTTTACATCTCCTGTTAAAACTCCTCCTTGAATCGCTGCTCCTAAAGATACTACCTCATCTGGGTTTACACCTTTACTTGGCTTCTTATCAAAGAATTTCTCTACTGCTTCTTGTACTGCAGGAATTCTTGTTGAACCTCCTACTAAGATTACTTCGTCGATATCACTCTTAGAGATTCCAGCAGCTTTCATTGCTTTCTCACAAGGAGTGATTGTTCTTTTTACAAGATCAGAAATTAATTGCTCAAATTTAGATCTAGATAAAGGTCTAACCAAGTGCTTAGGTCCGCTAGATGTAGCAGTAACATAAGGTAAATTAATTTCAGTTTGGCTAGAAGAAGACAATTCAATTTTTGCTTTTTCTGCAGCTTCCTTTAAACGTTGTAAAGCCATTGGGTCTTTACGTAAATCGATATCTTCATCTTTGATAAACTCTTCAGCTAACCAGTCGATAATTACCTCATCTACATCATCACCTCCTAAGTGTGTATCACCATCGGTAGCTAATACTTCAAATACTCCATCTCCTAATTCTAAGATAGAAACATCGTGTGTTCCTCCACCAAAGTCAAATACTACGATTTTTTGATCTTGTCCTTTTTTATCTAATCCATAAGCCAATGCTGCTGCAGTAGGCTCGTTAATTATTCTTCTTACTTTAAGACCAGCAATTTCTCCAGCTTCTTTAGTTGCTTGACGCTGAGAATCGTTAAAATATGCAGGAACAGTAATTACTGCTTCTGTAACATCTTGTCCTAAATAATCTTCTGCTGTTTTCTTCATTTTTTGAAGAATCATAGCAGAAAGTTCTTGTGGTGAATATAAACGACCATCAACATCTACTCTTGGTGTATCGTTATCTCCTTTTTTTACTTTATAAGCTACACGACCAGCTTCTCTACTAGACTCAGAGAATTTATTACCCATAAATCTTTTAATAGAAGAAATCGTTTTTTCTGGATTGGTAACTGCTTGACGCTTTGCAGGATCACCTACCTTAATCTCTCCATCTTCTACAAAAGCAATCACAGAAGGAGTTGTTCTTTTACCTTCGGCATTAGGTATTACCGTTGGCTCGTTTCCTTCCATTACAGAAACACAAGAGTTGGTCGTACCTAAATCAATACCAATTATTTTACTCATAACTATATATTTTTATTTTTTTGTTTTTTAATTCGGTAAGCATATTTCAATCTCTGTGCCACTCAAAAAATTATGACAGGTTGTCACAACCCTAAATATTCAATACCTTAAAGATGACAAGCTTTCTTTAGTTTAGAGTTCTTTTTATTTTTCGCTTTAAGCGGAATAAAAAACACTGCCAGTTATGGAAAGCACAATTTTTTCTATCATATTTGTATTTACTAAAAATTAAACACTCTTTTCTTATGAAAAAGATAGAATGCATAAGTGTATTTGATATGCTAAAAATTGGCGTTGGCCCTTCTAGTTCTCATACTTTGGGACCTTGGCGTGCTGCACAACGATGGATAGATGAATTGAAAGGAAAAAATGTTTTTGAACAAGTAAAAGAAGTAAAAGTAGACTTATATGGTTCTTTATCTCTTACAGGAAAAGGGCACGCTACAGATATCGCTTCTATATTAGGGCTTTGTGGTTTTGATCCTGTAACGATGGATTTATCTTTACTAGATGAAACCATTGAAACCATCCATACTTTTAAAAGATTAGAACTTAACGGAGAAAAACAATTAGAATTTGATCCTACTACGCAAGTTATATTCAATAAGAAATTTTTAGAGTTTCATCCTAATGGTATTAAGTTTACCGCTACTTTAGAAAACGGCAAAACTTCTTCTTCCACGTTCTATTCCATTGGTGGAGGCTTTGTGGTAAAAAAAGAAAGAAAAAATGCTAAACAAAATCAAAAAGAATTAGCTCAATTCCCATTTCCAATAGAAAAGGGAAGTGACTTACTTGCATTTTGTAAACAGGAAGGTAAAAGCATACCCGAAATTGTTTTAGAAAACGAGAAATCTTTACGTAATGAAAATGAAATTCATACAGGACTAAAAGATGTTTGGGATGTTATGCTAGAATCTATGTATGTAGGTTGTCACACCGATGGTGTTTTACCAGGAGGATTAAATGTGCAGCGTAGAGCTCATGGGATGCACCAACGCTTAATTGGTGATGAGCAATATAACAATCCGCAAGAATGGTTAGAATCGATTCGTAATACCGAGGTGAAATTTAGACAAATTCTTAAATGGGTAAGTTGTTATGCCATTAGTGTAAATGAAGTTAATGCAGCATTAGGAAGAGTAGTTACTGCTCCTACTAACGGAAGTGCAGGAACTGTCCCTGCCGTTATGATGTATTATATGACAATTGAAAACCACGATGCGACTTTTGAACAACTAAAAGAATTTATGTTGGTTGCCGGAGAGATAGGAAGTTTATTTAAAAAAGGAGCAACTATATCGGCTGCGATGGGAGGTTGTCAAGCAGAAATTGGCGTTTCCTCTGCTATGGCTGCGGGCGGACTTACACATCTTTTGGGTGGATCTCCCGAACAAGTTTTAATGGCTAGTGAAATTGCTATGGAACATCATTTAGGTTTAACCTGTGACCCTATTGCTGGTTTAGTACAAGTTCCTTGTATAGAACGAAATGCTATGGGAGCCATAAAAGCGATAAATGCCGCCGAAATCGCTTTAGAGAGTGATGCCAGCAAAGCTAAAGTGCCTTTAGATAAAGTGATTGAGACGATGTGGGATACGGCAAAAGATATGAATTCTAAATACAAAGAAACATCGGAAGGTGGTTTGGCTGTAAAAGTAAGCTTAAGTGATTGTTAGAAATAAAATAGAACTAAGCTTTAGGGAAAAATTAAAATATTATAGAGTTTCTATTGGCTTTTGTACTATAGCAATATTTTGCTTATTCACTAATTTTAGCTTTAATCTTTCTCCTAATTACTTCACTTATACTTCAAGCAAAATTGGGTTAATAATTCTAGGTATAGCTTTAATTATATACATTAAATTAAACCAAAAATTAAAATTTAAAAAGAAGAAATTAAATTTAGATAAAACTCTTTTTCTAAAAAAGTTGAATGCATTGACTAAAAAACATTCTTGGGAAATTCATTCGCAAAATGAATATTCAATTATTCTTAAAACCAATAGTAATGGAGCCAATGGTAGGTTTTTTCTATCTAAAAGTTATGGTGAAATAATATATATATTTTTTGATCAACAAATTTTATACTACCGAAGTATTTTTGATTTTGATAAAAATTTACAAATTACTATCCCTACAGGAGAAAATATTTTTAATGAGAAACTGATTTCTACTTTAGATAAAGTAGAAAGTTATATCCACATCTATGAAGAAAAAAATTAAATTCCTTTTTATTTTCTTTTGTATCTTTTCCATTGCTTTATTATTAGTCTCAAATTATATAGTTACTAAAGCTGCTAAAAACAAAACATTCTCAACGCTTAGTGAAATTCCTAAAAATAAGGTAGGTCTTGTATTAGGCACCTCCAAGTACTTAAAAGACGGAAGAGTTAATTTATATTTTACACACAGAATTAATGCGACTGTTCAACTTTTTAAAAGCGGAAAAATAGATTTTGTTCTCATAAGTGGAGATAACGGAAGTGTGAACTATGACGAACCTAACGATTTTAAAAATGAACTTTTAAAAAAAGGAATACCTGAAGATAAAATTTTCCTCGATTATGCAGGCTTTAGAACGTTAGATTCTGTAGTTAGAGCTAAAGAAATATTCAGTCAAAACAGTATTACTATTATTTCTCAAGAGTTTCATAATGAAAGGGCTATCTATTTAGCCAGTAAACACGCGGTAATTGCAGTAGGTTATAATGCTAAAGATGTTTCGCTTAATTATGGATTTAAAACACAGATTAGAGAATATTTAGCGAGGACAAAAGCTTTTTTAGATATTGTGATTGGAATAGAACCTAAGTTTTTAGGTAATAAAATTGAGATTAAATAAAAAAGCCCGTCTAAAAACGGGCTTTCTTCTGAATCACATTTAAGTTTTACTTTAAAGAATCTCCGTTCTTTATTTGTCTTTGTTTATTAATCTTCATTTCTAAAGAGTCATTTTTCTCTCCTAACATATCCATTAATGGTTCTAAGGAATTAACATTCACGTTTACATCTCCATTTCCTATAGATTTTGCTAATTTTAAGATTGCTCCTATATTCATATCATCTCCTAAAACACGAGCTACTGCAAAGCCTTTTTCTTCATCATTCCCATAAATTACAATTTCATCTATAGAATCTTCATCACCTAAGTAGGATATGCGCACACCACTTTTAGAAGATCCCATTCTCATTAATAGACTATACTTTTCATTTTCTAAGATTTGTTCTATTGTAACGCGTTCTTCTTTATAGAATTCTTCATTTTCTCCGTTTAACGGTAAAGCTAGCACTACTGCTTTTTTTACCGATTTTAAAGTTTCTTGATCTTTTGCAGGAAGTTGAGAGTTATCCCCTACAATTAAACTTGCAGGAACATCTAGCACCATAAAATTCTTATTGTCTTGATGGTCTACATAATAGCTCTGTAGGCTTGGTTCGCTTGTACAAGAAGCTAGTCCTAGAATTAAAACTAGTATTCCTATAATATTTATTTTCTTTTTCATTTTTTTCTTAATTAACTTTTTCTAATTCTTCAGCTCCTGGTACTTCTAAATCTTTGGCTAACTTAGATACTTCCTTAAGATCAATATCTCCTGTTATAGAAAGTACTACCGTGATAGGTTTCCCATCTTCACGCCCTTGCATTAACATCATTAACTGACTTACAAAGTTTTTCTTACTGCCAGGTTTAGAGTAAAACTGTACATTCTTGTTATCATCTTTAAAGCTCATCAACTTCTCTAAAGAACCTGAGTTGATATGAGAATCAAAATCTTTTTTCATCTCTGCTCCTATAGATGTATTTTCGGTAGAAATAACTTTAATGTCCTTTAAATTCTCTATAAGGTTAATGTACTGCTGCATTTCTGGATCATCACTATCTAAGTCTATTTCCGCTAAAAGCTTAAACATATTGCTGGTAATGACCATAGCATTTACATCTCGCATCTTCTCATAACGCTCAAATTTTGATTGTGCATTACTAAAAATCGGAGCCAACATAATGGCTAAAACTAAAATTATACTCTTTTTCATCTTTACTTATTTTGTTGTTATTAATTTATTTTTTGTTTGGGGTAACTCTTTTAAATACATTAGATTTTCTTTGCTGTTAGCTACTGCCCCGGTTACCATATTGAATAAATCTTGTGTGTTTTTCATAGCCAATTCATGGTTTCCTTCTACTACCAAATGCTCTTCTTGATAATTGGAAAATTGAAATACACTTATTGCCACCATCAATATAGCTGCTATAGAAGCAATACTGGCGTATAAACTCGTACGGCTACGCTTCCGCGGAAGCTTAATTACACGCTCCTCTTCATTTAAAACAATAGCTTTCTCTAAGCTGTAAAACTGAAATAAAGGACGGTATTGTTCTAAACGAGGCTCTACCTCTGAAGAAGAAAAATAATTTTTCAATATAGTTTCTTCTTGTACTGTGGTTTCTGCCTCGAGGTACTTCTCTAAGAGAGACTCTATTTTATGCAATTCCATAGTTATGTTTTTTTAATATTTCTTTTCTAATTTTTTTTCTGGCTCTAGAGAGTGCCACTCTAATCGCAGTTTGATTCATTTTTGTAATTTCCTCCATTTCATCATACTCTAACTGCTCTATATCTCTTAACTGAATAAGTAATTGTTCTTGATCTGATAAATTTTTTATGATCTCTTGTACTTTTAAAAGTTCATCTTTTGCTTCAATTTCTTTCTGCAATGAGCTTTTCTTTCCATCTTCATAATTGCTATGAACGATTCTTAGGTTATTGTTTTTTTTTGCTTTTAATTGATCAAAACAATAATTCTTAGTAATGGTCATCGCTAAAGCTTGCGGACTTTTATAATCTTTCAATTTATCCTTCATCTTCCACAACCTTATCATCACTTCTTGTGTAGCATCTTCGGCTGCATCTTTAGAAACTAGCAATCTTAAAGACAATCGATAAATTTTATCTTTTATAGGATTTACAAACTCTAAAAATACCTTCTGATTCAATTTCCTTTTATTTGATGGTTTCTATAAGCTTGACGTTCCAATTTAAATTTTGTTACAAAGGATTAAAATTTAATTATATTGTACTTAACTTTATCCTTTATAAGAGTATACTATGAAAAAAACCTATTCCCTTTTACTTCTCATTATCTTTTCCCTCGTGGTCACCTCTTGTTTTAAAGATAGAGATGATGATTTTCAACAAGCTAGCACTATAGAAATACAAGACTTTATCTATAACGCTATGCAGACGTTTTATTTGTATAAAGCAGATAAAACCGTATTGGACAACAATAGTTTTAGCTCTACAAACGAACGTAATCAATACCTAAATGGTTTTAATACGCCAGAAGAACTTTTTGCAGATTTACTCTCTAGTCAAGATCGTTTTAGTTTTTTAGTAGATAATTATATTGAGTTAGAACAAGCCTTTAACGGGACCACCACCAATAACGGAATGGAGTTTGGATTGGTACAACTACAATCTACAGGAGAAATTTTTGGATATGTTCGTTACGTTCTCCCCAATACTTCTGCTTCGCAAAACAACCTAGAAAGAGGAATGATTTTTAACCGAGTAGATGACCAAATACTTACCGAAAATAACTTTAATCAACTTCTTTCTTCCAATAATTACAGTATAGGTTTGGCTTCTTTTGAAAACGGAATTTTAACTCCGCTAGATGAAACCATTAATCTTACTAAGCAAGAATATACAGAAAACCCTGTATTTATAGCGAAAACCTTAACCGTAGAAGGGCAAAAAATTGGCTATTTAATGTATAACGGATTTAGACAAAATTTTGATAGTGAACTTAATAACGCTTTCGCGGATTTTAAAGCAGATGGGATTCAAGATTTAGTTATCGACGTGAGATACAACAGCGGCGGAAGCATTGAAACTTGCAATGATTTAGCCAGTATGGTTACTGGACAGTTTAATGGGGAATTGTTTATTACTCAAGTTTATAATGACAATTTTGATGATTTTGAACGTGACTTTAATAATAAAATCTCTACCGATGAGTCTATAAATAGCCTTAATTTAAGTAAAGTATATATTTTAACTACCGGTAGTTCCGCTTCAGCGAGTGAATTGTTGATTAGTGGTTTAATGCCTTATGTAGATGTTAAGCAAATAGGAACAACAACTGTAGGAAAATTTCAAGGCTCAACGACGCTTTATGATTCTAACAATTTTAGAAGAAACGGAGATAATCTCAATTTAAATCACACTTATGCTTTGCAACCTTTAATTTTAAAATCGGTTAACGCCAACGGCTTTACAGATTATGTTGATGGTCTAACTCCTACTATTGAAGTGAATGAAGATTATTCTAATTTAGGAGAATTAGGTGACCCTAACGAATCACTGCTTAAAGCTGCTATAGATGATATCTTAGGAAACGGGAGACCTTCAGGAAGAACTCAACCATTAGAAATAAAAAATATTGGAGAAAGTAAAATGTATAACGCTACCTACCAACGTATGTATGTAGAAACTAAATAAATTTTATCTATAAAAGACAAAAGCCCGCTTATTGAAAAGCGGGCTTTTTTTATATAAATAGTTTAACTAGTCGTTAAAGTAAAATCCGTTAGGGGCCAGACCTACTTCTACATTTTTAAGTAAAGTTCCGTTAAGGTCATATATTTCTACAAAGCTGTTAGATGCAAAATCGCCACCATCTCCAATAAAAATACGGTCATCTTCAACTTCAAAACCGTACATTACTCCATATTCTGAACTAGTTTGGTAAGTTATTAATGCATTAACAGGTGCTGTAGTTGCATTCAACGCCATAGTATACACTTTATTACTTGCCGTAAAATAGATATTCTCATCTTCAATTTCTAAATTACCTGCACTTATAGAACCCCCATCTTGAGTGTAATTTAAATCTATTTCAGATTCTAAAGCCTGAGTAGTAAGATTGAACTTTTGCAATTTATTTCCGCTTAAAGCGAATAAAGAGCCGTTTTCTATTTCTATAGAGTTTAGCGCATCATTGGTAGTAAAGGTAGCTTCTACTATACTGCTGGTTGGATTAAATACAGAAATTTTATTACCAGCTCCATAGGTTGCATTTTGTATGTAGAGTATACCATTCTCTTCTTCAATAGACTCTACAGCATCTCCAATGATTACAGAATTTTCTACCAATAGGGTTTCTTGGTTAATAACAGCTACATAATCATCTGCAGTGGTAGCAAAATCGGCTTGATTGGTTACATAAAGCTTACCATTCATAGCAACACCATATCGTGGAACGCTAAGACCTGCATCTACTTTTCCTAAAAGCTCAAACGTATAACGGTTGACTACTGTGATAAGATTAGATCCATTAGAAATAATATAAGCTTTCTCTTCATCAAAAAATATAGATTGTACATAAGCTCCTAAATCATCTCCCCTATTTACAGTCTGAAAAATTTCTTGATCTACGCTCGCTAAGTCTTCACTAATATAAGTTACAGAACCCGTTCCTCCTTCGTTAAGTACTAATATTCCATTATCATAATCTCCTCTTGGTTCTTCTGGATCTGGATTTTCTGTACCTGGTGTTTCTGAGTCTGGAGTTTCTGCTACAAAATCATCATCATTACTACAAGCAGTAAAGAAAAGTGTGCTCATAAAAGCAAGCATTAAAAATTTGGTAAAGTTCATGGTTTAAAAATTTAAGGTTATATAAAAATTGAGATTAAATCCTGGCATATAGCGATTTTCTACGCTTTGGTATGCTTTATTAAAAATGTTTTTGGTTCGTATACCAATTACATTATTATTATTTTTATCTAATTGAAATCCTGCTCCTAAATTGGACACCGTATAAGCATCTAAGTTATATTTAGAATTATTATCGGTTCTAGTAAAAACTTCTCCAGTGTATAAAAACTGATAATCTAAGAACCAACGATGCCACTCATATATTGCAGAAAATGTCGTTTTGGTTTTTGGAACGTAAATAAGGAATTTAGATGTATTTATATTTTTTGAAATGGTATAAGAAAAAGTGCTTGCAAAGGCTAGTTTTTGTTGATTCCAAGTATAAGAGTAATCTGCCAGTAGTTCACCTCCATAAGTTTTCACAGCATCTACGTTATCGGGTACCCACACGCTGTTATTACTAGGTAACCAACGTATCATGTCATTAATATCATTGTAAAAACCAGTTATATTAATAGTGGCGTTTTTGAACTTAAATATGTTTCCTACTTCTACTTGATGAGATTGTTCCGCTTTAAGCGAAGTATTACCGCTGCCTTCCCAATACAAATCGTTGAAAGTGGGCATTCTAAAATTCTTAGAGAAATTCAGTTTTAAATCATAGAAACTAGCAATGTCGTAGATTACGCCCAAAGAATATAATAACGGACTTTCATAACTGTGTGAGATTTCTTTACGGAAGGCAACGTCGTAGGTTAATTTAGGAGAGAGCTGGTGTTTTCCCAAAAGAGAAAATGAAGTGACTTCTCTTTTATTATTTCCCAAACTTGACCCTTTACCCTGAGTATTTTGATAAGAAGCAATCCCGTTAATTAAGCTATTACTGGTTGGTTTATATTGAAGATCATATTTCCATATATAGGTTTTTGCTTCTGCAAAACTGTAATTTTGAGTAGATAAATTACCAAAATATTTATACCTTTCTTCTAAATACGCAGCTCTTGTCACCGATAAAAATTTACCGAAACTACGCTCCCACTCTAATAAATTTCGATTATTTATATCTTGGTACTTGGTTTTAGTATCAGATTTTCTAATCAAGGAAAAATGGCGTTCTCCATCTATAAATTGACTATAAAACTTTAGGGTATTGTTTTTATTTATTTGGTAGCCAATATTGGTATTTATAGCTTGTTGATAAAACTGTCCGTTTCTGTTTTTTCCTTTATCATCAGGGTATTCATAATCATTTTCAGATTGATTTCTGCTTAAGTCAATCGCTACAGACCAGTTATTTTTTGACAATTTCCAACCATATCGAGCATCATAGGTATGAAAGCTTCCATAGGAGAAGTGAACCTGATGCTGATACTTAGGATCGAAATCTAAATTGTTATTTAAATGGATGGTTCCACCAATGGCGCCAGTTCCGTAAAGTACACTACCTCCTCCTGGTTTAACGGAAACCTCATCGTAACCTGCTATACTCAATGTATTAAAATCGGTTTGACCGTTAAATTGAGAATTGATATTGATACCGTTCCATACTACTGCGGTTTGTTGGGCGGTAGTTCCTCTAAAGCTCGGCGAAGAAACCATACCTAAACCATTTTCTTTAAAATAAACGGGGGTATTATAGTTTAAGAAAGAAGTGAGTAAAGGATCGTTTTTGATAAAAGTAGAATCGGTAAATGTGGTTAGTGATTGTCCTGTAGAAAATTGTTCTAATTTTTTAGAACTCAGCAAAACCTCCTCTAATACGTTTATAGAATCGTTTTGAGCAAATGCTTGGAAAGCACACAGGCTTAATAAAAATGTGAAAATAAAATATTTCATACACGTAAGACCTTTTACCCGAAAGTCTTCATTTTTAGGTTTAAAATTGGCAGGTCTCCTGGCTTGCGTCTTTTGGTTGATCCTTCCCGTTATAATAAACAGTGGAATTGAAGTGAACCAAAAGCATCTCTACGAGACTAAGCTTACAGTTGCGGGAACAGCTTTCGCGTTTAACGAAATTCCCTTTTAATAAACAGCTAATTAACATTAACCGTTTAACCAATTTGGCTGCAAAAGTAAACATTTTGCACACTTTACGCATCAGAAAATGAAATAATCTTACTTTTGTCAAAAATCATCTGCTTTGAAAAAAATCTTTTTCTTATTAAGTCTTCTATTTATATTTGCTTGTAAAGAGCAAAAAACAAAAGAATCTAATCTTTCTTCTTTCCAGGGAAAAGAAATTGAAGTTTCTAATGCTAATGGGTTTTCAATTACCAATTATGACGACTATAAAATAGTAACGGTAAACAATCCTTGGCCAAAAGCTGAGAAAAAGTTTACTTATGTATTGTCTAGAAAAGGGACTCAATTACCCACAGACCTAGAGTATGATCAAAGAGTAACCATTCCTGTAAAAAAGATTGTGGTTACTTCAACAACACATATTCCTTCTTTAGAAAGTCTAGAAGTTGAAAATACATTAGTAGGTTTCCCTAATACTAAATATGTGTCTTCAAAAAAGACAAGAGCTTTAATCGATGCAGGACAAGTAAAAGAATTGGGGAAAAACGAATCGATAAACACAGAGGTTCTTCTTGATATTCAACCCGATGTTGTTATTGGTTTTGCAGTTGAAAGTGGTAATAAAACCTTCGAAACCATTAAAAAAAGTGGTATTCCCGTCATTTATAATGGTGATTGGACAGAAGCCGATCCCTTGGGAAAAGCAGAATGGATTAAATTTTTTGGTGCTTTTTATGATAAGGAAGACCTTGCTACTACAATTTTTAATCAAATTAAAACTGAATATAACAAGGCAAAAAAATTAGCTTCAAAAAGCGACCATCAACCTAATGTTCTTTGCGGGGCGATGTATAAAGATGTTTGGTATTTACCTTACGGGGATTCTTGGCAGGCTAAATTTATTGATGACGCCAATGCAAATTATTTATATACCAACACTAGCGGTAACGGAAGTATTTCTTTAGCTTTTGAGAGTGTTCTAGAAAAATCTCAAAAAACAGATTACTGGATAGCTCCAGGAGCTTTTACCTCTTATGATGCTATGATGAATGCGAGTGAACATTACAATAAATTTGAAGCCTTTCAGCAGAAAAAAATCTACTCTTTTGCCGGAGTAACAGGAGAAACTGGCGGTGCATTATATTATGAGTTAGCACCAAATCGTCCCGATCTAGTTTTAAAAGATTTAATTAAGATCTTTCACCCAGAGGTATTACCTAATTACGAAACCACTTTTTTTAAGCCTTTAGAATAACTTGAAAAACCTAACTACATATTTATGGGTAGGAATTTTTATTTTAATTCTTGCCACCTTGTTAAACATTAGTTTAGGGTCGGTTTCTATACCTTTAGATGAAATTGTAAAATCAATTTTCCACTTAGAAGTAAGCAAAGAAAGTTGGCAATACATCATTCTAGAATATCGTTTACCAAAAGCTTTTACCGCCATCCTGGTAGGTTCTGGTTTAGCATTAAGTGGTTTATTAATGCAAACCTTATTTAGGAATCCATTAGCAGGCCCTTATGTCTTAGGCTTAAGTAGCGGGGCAAGTTTGGGAGTTGCTCTAGTCATTATGGGCAGTAGTCTTTTTGGCGGAATTGCCGCAGGATTATTTCTCTCTAAATGGACCTTGGTTATTGCTTCCAGCTTAGGAAGTTTTTTAGTACTTCTGGCTATACTTGGCGCTTCGTTTAAAATAAAAGACACCATGGCGTTGCTCATTATCGGTCTTATGTTTGCCAGTTTAACCTCTGCAGTAGTCAGCGTTCTTTCCTATTTTAGTCCGTCACAACAATTACAACAATACATATTTTGGTCCTTTGGGAGCTTAGGTAACCTTTCATGGACAGAGGTTGGTATCCTTTTTCTTTTTTGGCTTAGCGGAATTATACTAAGCATCTTTTGTATTAAAAATCTTAATTCACTTTTATTAGGAGAACAATATGCTAAAAGCTTAGGTACTAATTTAAAGCAAAACCGTTTTCTAGTTATTTTTGCGACTAGCTTACTTGCCGGAAGCATTACCGCTTTTGCAGGTCCTATCGCTTTTATAGGTTTGGCAGTTCCTCATTTGGTTCGTCAAATTATACCAAGCAGTAACCATTTGGTTTTAGTTCCTGCTGTTATTTTAGCCGGAGCTATTCTAATGCTAATTTGCGATAGTATTGCTCAAATTCCCGGTAGCGAACTTACTTTACCCATTAATGCAATTACCTCTATTATTGGTGCTCCTGTAGTGATTTGGTTGTTAGTAAGAAAAAAGAAGTTGATGTTTTAGATATGAAAAATAAAGAAGCAAAAACAATTTTATCTACTCAACATCTTAGTATTGGCTATGAGGACAAAGTAGTTGCTCAAAATATTGAATTAAATATAAAAAAAGGGGAATTGCTAGCCGTTATTGGCGTTAATGGTTCAGGAAAATCGACATTGCTTAAGACCATTATTAAGGAGTTGACGCCTATTGCAGGAAATGTATTTTTAGAAGAGGTCGCTATAGAGAATATTTCTGCTAAAGAAATTTCAGAAAAAATAAGTATTGTTTTAACCGAAACTCATTTTTCCAAAAACTTAAGAGTCGAAGAGTTGGTTTCCTTAGGAAGACAGCCTTACTCTAATTGGTTGGGTATTTTAACCTCAAAAGATAAAGTTGCTGTTCAAAATGCATTAAACCTAATTGCGGTACAAGATTTAGCACATAAAAAATGTAGCGATCTTAGTGACGGTCAGCTTCAAAAAGTGATGTTAGCGAGAGCCTTAGCTCAAAACACACCTTTAATTATGCTAGATGAACCTACCACCCATTTAGACCTATATCACAAAGCATTTGTTTTAAAAATGCTCAAAAAACTTTCAAAAACTACTCAAAAAGCCATTGTATTTGCTACTCACGAAATTGATTTAGCTTTACAATTATGTGACAAAATTATTCTCGTTAATAACGGAGAAGTTATTCAACAAACTCCCGAGAATCTTATCAAAGAAAAGCACTTAGAAAACCTTTTCCCAAGTGACCTTATTCAATTTGATTCAATAAGCAAAAGCTTTAAAATTAAAAGTTAAGTTTGTTAACTTAGCCTTGCTAATATGTATATTTGAGATATCATTTACCTTGATTTATGCAAGAACATACACTTTTTATTGTTTCTACGATTTTTATTTTCCTTAGCGGAATTATACTTGGCTTTCTCATTAAGCACTTAAAAAGTAGTAAACAGATTAAAAATTTAGAAGCTTTTTCTAAACAAAAAGAACTTGAATCTCTTTCGTTAAAAGAACAGCAACAAAAATCTGAAACCTACTTTCTAGAGCTCAAAACAGAAATGCAAAAAGAGATCAAAGGAGTTTCTAGAGACCGAGAAGAGATAAGAAATGAAAAAGAGTTCTTTAAAAATGAGCTTACGAGGAAAAATGTAGAGTTCGAAAACCTAAGACAAAGAAACGAAGAGCAAAAAAGTGAGGTAGAACAGTTGCAAGAAAAATTCAGTAAAGAATTTGAAAACTTGGCCAATAAAATTTTAGAACAAAAATCTGAAAAATTTACACTTCAAAACAAAGAGAACATTCAAAATATTTTAAATCCGCTGCAGGAAAAAATTAAAGTATTTGAAGAAAAAGTAGATCGAAATAGCGAAAACTCTCTTAAAAGATACGCCGAATTAGGTAAACAACTTCAATTTCTTAACGAACAGAATTTGAAAATAAGTGAGGAAGCAACCAATCTTACCAAAGCCTTAAAAGGAGATACAAAGATGCAAGGTAATTGGGGCGAGATGATTTTAGAAAGTGTGCTAGAACGTAGCGGACTTCAAAAAGACGCTGAATATTTTGTTCAGCAAAGTTTTCACACTTCAGAAGGTAAAAGAGTTATGCCAGATGTTGTGATAAAACTACCAGGCGAAAAGAGAATGATTATCGATGCCAAAGTCTCTCTAAATGCCTATGAACACTATATAAATGAAGGGGAAGAGAACAAATCTAGACACCTTAAAAATCATTTAATTGCCATAAAAAATCGAGTAGATGAGTTAAGCAAAAAGAATTATCACCAACTCTACCAAATGGAAAGTCCAGATTTTGTATTGTTGTTTATCCCTATTGAAGCGGCGTTTGCTATAGCTTCTAATGAGTATCCTCAGTTGTATAGTGATGCTTTCGATAAAAATATTATTATTGTTACCCCTACCACCTTACTAGCAGTTTTAAAGACTATTGATAGTATGTGGCAAAATGAAAAGCAAAAGCAAAATGCGATCATAATTGCTACACAAGCAGGTGCTTTGTATGATTCTTTCACCAATCTAACCGACGAGCTTTTAAAAATAGGTCGTCAACTAGGCACGGTTCAAGGTAGTTATGATAATGCTATGAAAAAATTAACAGGCAAAGGAAATCTAATTAGGCGTGTAGAAAAGTTAAAAAAATTAGGGGCTAAAGCAAGTAAGCAAATAGATCAACAACTAATTAGTCATACCCAAGAGGATGAAGTTTAATCTTTATTTATTATGAAAAAAATACTTATTTATATATTATTAGCCATTGCGGTGGTCGCGATTGCTTTTTACTCTTTTGTATACTTTGTTCCTTACAGTGAAGGAACTAGGGCTGGTGAACTTATAAAGTTTAGTAATCGAGGTGTTATGGTAAAAACGTGGGAAGGTGAAATTAGTCAGGGGATTAGTGGAGCGCAAATTTTCAGTTTTTCGGTATTAGATAAAAATGAAGAGGTGATAGAAAAGCTTAATCAATATCAAGGTGAGTATGTTAAACTCACTTACGTGGAAAGATACGGTACTTTTATTTTTTGGGGAGATACTAAATATTTTATCAATAAAGTAGAACTTTCTCAATCTCCCCATTTTAGAAGATAATATTAAAAAAATTAGCGCAAGGGATTGAAGCGACATCCTTTTTTGCAATTTAGCATCAGCAAAAATGCAAAAAAGATATAGCGTAAAGCCCGACCCGTTAGGGATGCGCCCAAATAAAAATTGTATTACATGAATAAAGAATTTAAAACGGTTAAAGAGTCTCAAGTCACGATTTCTGAATTGATGCTTCCCTCCCATTCTAATTTTAATGGAAAAATTCACGGAGGCTACGTATTATCACTTCTAGACCAAATAGCATTTGCTTGTGCCTCTAAACACAGCGGAGAATATTGTGTGACTGCAAGTGTAGATACCGTAGATTTTTTGCGTCCCATAGATATTGGTGAATTAGTCACCATGAAAGCTTCGGTTAATTATGTAGGAAACACATCGATGGTGATTGGGATTCGAGTAGAAGCAGAAAATATTCAAACAGGAGATGTTAAGCATTGTAACTCATCCTACATCACTATGGTAGCGAAAGATAAAAATGGCGATAGCGTTAAAATACCTGGACTTGTATTGGAAGATGAGAATGAGAAAAGACGCTTTTTAAAATCGGTTAAACGTATTAAAATAAAGCGCCATAGAAGTGATGAGTTTAATGAAACCGACTTTTCTTCGGAAAAATACTTAGAAGAATTTAGCTCTTACAGAGTACAAATTGTATAAAAGTTAAACCTCTGCTAAGATCATTGACTTGCCTTTGTATTTTCCTTATATTCTGTGAAAACAAAATTATACTATGAAAACAAAATTATTATTATTACTCGTATCTATAAGTCTTTTTAGTTGTGCACCGAATCTTGTGAATCAATGGAATATTGACAAGTATGAGGTTATTAATAGCAAAGGTCAAAATACAACTTCGCAAAACATTGGTACCATCGAGTTTAAAAAAAATGGTACAGGAAGTAAGAATATAAATTATAATGTTTTTCAAAATGATTTTAAAGACGAAAGCGGCTTTAATTATGAAATGAAAGAAGGCTACGTGATTATAAAAAGTGGCGATAAGAAAGATAAATCTGCTTTAAATAAAACTTGGATCATTGTAAGCGACAAAAGCAAAAAACAAGTTTGGAAATCTACAGATGGAAGTGATAACGTTCAAATTTTAGAACTTAGTCGATAGATTTAATTGAATTTATTTAATGACTTTATCGGAATATGTAAAAAAAAGGAATGGGGTTTCAATAGGAAACCCCAAGTCTTTGAGATACAATCTTTATAAATCCTTTGGAGCTATAAATTTCTCTACTTTTTGGAATTTTTGGAATCCCATATTTGGATATTATTTAGGGAAGTTTATTTTTAAACCCCTTAAAAGTATCTTTCCCGTCCCGATTTCTTTAATATTTACTTTTCTTTTCTGCGGGTTGATACACGATATGGTTACCCTAATTTTTAAGGGATCAACATCTTTCTTATTTAGTGTATGGTTTTTAATTATGAGTTTAGCTGTTTTAATCACTAGACATTTAAAACAAGATCATTCAAAACAAAAATGGGTTATTCGTGCCTCGGTTAACCTAAGCATCATCAGCTTTTGCTTTTTACTATCATTATATTTTACACGAATTTTAATAAAGTCTTAAAACTCTTATATCTATATAAATTTTCCATAAGAAATAAAGTAAATAAGCAAACAGACCCAACCTGCAACTAATAATAAACCACCCAAAGGAGTAATTGGACCTAAAATTTTTATTTTATTTCCCTTAGCGGAAGAAATACAAAGACCATAAATACTAAAACTAAATAAAAGAGTTCCTATAATAAATAACCACACCATTACTACTTCTAAAGAGGTTACCAAAGGAAGCTGAGTCCCTATAATTAAAAGTACTATAGCGTGATACATTTGGTATTTTACACCAGTTTCAAAACTTGCAATTTGTTCTGGAGTAAATATTTTTTTTAGTGCGTGAGCTCCAAAAGCTCCTAATATAATTGCTAATCCACCATATAAAGCAGCTACAATTAGTGTAATTTCTTTGATCATTTTTTAAATAGTTTTATTAATTGAAAGGAACGCATAAGGTGAAAAAGTCCAGGTAAGATTATAGCACCTCCTATTAATAGTGCAACTCCTAAACTTGTAATAACACTGTCTGGTGCTACTCCCTCAAGAATGCTATATTCTTTGGTTGAAGTTATAATTATATGGGGAAAATGAACTGTCATTGCTGCTGCGATTACGAAAAACACTTGAAAGCCAGCTAAAATTCTTGTCCACTTTTTTTGCTTTCTTTTTATCATCATCCACAAAGGAATTAAAAATAAAGCCGATAAACCTATGGCAATTATCGATATAGGATTGTGTATAAAATCCTGTACAAAAGCAACTTCTTTCCAATAACCGTATCCTAAAATTAAAAAGCCAAAAAATACAAGCACTATGGTAGCTACGCTTGCTTTTTTTCTATAGTTCTCTAACTCATTATTTTCATCAGCTTCACCAATTAAAAAGTTTGCAGCTATAAATCCACATAAAGCGACATAAAATAAGCCTACAAGAATTGAAAAAGGATTAAGCCACCCTTTTATGTAAATGTCTGCAAAGCTTTGATTGGTTCCTTCTTCAAATAATTGAATATTTCCACCTACTAATCCGCCAAAAATCATCCCTAAAAAAAATGGAGTTACTACACTTGCGATCTTAAACATCCCATTATACCAAACTTGAGACTTCCCTTTTACCGCATCATAATGTCTAAATATAAATGCGAGTCCGCGCATGGTAATCCCTAAAAGCATGAGCGTAATTGGAATGTGTAAGTACACTACAAATATTTGATAATATACAGGAAAAGCAACCCATAGGATTACAATAAGAATAATAATCCAAATATGGTTAGCTTCCCAAATGGGACCCATTACTCTATAGACTGTTTTTTTTGTTTTCTCCTGTTGATTTCTTGAAGAGAATAACTCTATAATTCCTGCTCCAAAATCAGCTCCAGCTAAAAGCACGTATAGAAATAAGGAGAAAAATAAAAAAAATAAAACTACGCTTAACATCATTATTCCTCGTTATTTAAAGCATTAATCTGTCTTATCATTAACCAACTTACCACAAAAGTAAGCAGTACATAAATGAAAGAATATGTAATTAAACTGTAAAAAATACCTGGCATGGGTGTTACAGCATCTTTAGTTCTCATTACATTATGGATTATCCAAGGCTGTCTTCCTACTTCGGTCACAATCCACCCCGCTTCTAAAGCTATAAATCCTAAAGGAGTTAATAGTGTAAAAAATAACCAAAACCTTTTTTTAACTCTCCAATGTTTCCATTTGGCACTTAAGAAATAAAGCAAACCGGATAGTGCCAATAATGTCCCTATACCTACCATGATTTGGAAAGCATAATGAACAATAGCTACTGGAGGTTGATCTTCTATAGGAAAATCATTTAAGCCTTTTACTTCTGCATCAAAATCTCCAAAAGCTAAAAATGATAAGGCATTAGGAATTTCTATTTTGTAATTCACTTCTCGTTTTTCTTCATCTACAATTCCTCCAATATATAGCGGTACTCCCTTTTTGGTTTCATAATGCGCTTCTAGGGCTGCTAATTTTGCAGGTTGCCTTTCTGCAATATCTTTGGCAGAAAGATCTCCGCTTATAGGTTGCAGTATAGCTGCTACGGCTGCAAATGAAATTGCTATATGAAAGGCCTTTTTATGTAACGGCTTATTTCTTCCCTTATAAATTTGATATGCATGAATTCCTGCTACAGCAAAACCTGTGGCAACAAATGCTGCAAGTGTCATATGTAGCGCTTGAGTGAACCAAGCTTCATTAAGCATTGCTTTTATAGGATCGATATTACTAAAAACTCCGTCTTTATAATCAAAGCCAGACGGTGCGTTCATCCAAGAGTTGGCGGCAACGACTAATATTCCTGAAAGAACACCAGAGATTCCTATGATCACTCCTGTAAACCAATGAAATTTTTCGGGTAATTTGTTCCATCCGTAAAGGTAAAATCCTAAAGCTATAGCTTCTACAAAAAAAGCTGCTCCTTCTAAAGAGAAAGGCATCCCAATAATCGGACCTGCATGTTCCATAAAACCTGGCCATAATAAACCTAATTCAAATGAAAGCGCTGTACCCGAAACAGCTCCTGTCACAAAAAAAATTGCTACCCCTTTTTGCCAGGCTTTAGTTAACTTTAAATAAATTTCATCTTTTGTTTTGAGCCACTTGTAGTGCGAAATGACCATAAAAAAAGGCATCACCATGCCTATACAAGCAAAGACAATATGAAAAATTAATGTTAGTGCCATTTGGAGTCTTGCTGCCTCTAAATTTTCCATAGTAAAGTAAGATTAATTGCTCTTTACAAAGATACAACAGCTAAAAAATATAGCCTTTTTAATCTTTTATAAAATCTGTAATTTTAACGCTTTCGCGGAATTGCTTACTTCTTTATCATCGCCTAATAACGCGATAATTACATTTATCGTTTAAAAAGACGATATTTGCATATATCGTTTAAAAGAACGATATTTGTTTATGACTAGTATTATAACAGGAGATATTGTAGCATCTAGAAAGAAGCACAATCCAGAGGAGTATTTAAGTAAGTTACGCTATGCACTCGAAATTATTCAGCCTAAAAAATCATTATGGGAAATTTTTAGAGGAGATAGTTTTCAGGTAGAAATAGAAGATCCTTCACAAGTTTTTTGGTCTACAGTCTATCTTAAAGCTGTAATTAAAACCGTAAAAAACTTAAATGTAAGAATAGCTATTGGACTAGGTGAAAAGACATTTTCTACAGAAAACTTGAGTGAATCTAATGGGTCCGCTTTTGTGAATTCTGGAGAAATCTTTGAGAATTTGAAAAAAGAGAAAACTAATCTCGCCATAAAAACTAGTAGTCCGTTTTTAGATAAAGAATTAAATACCTATTTTCAGCTTGCATTAATTGCTATGGATAACTGGACAGTAAATTCGGCTGAAGTAGTTCAATTAACTATTGAAAACCCTGAATTGAATCAGCAAGAATTAGGGAAATTAATTGGTATCAAACAAAACACAATTAGTGAACGACAAAAAAGAGCTTATTTAGAAGAACTAAAGGCGTTCAATGAAGTATTTTCTTTAAAAATAAAATCTATTTTATAATATGCTATTGGCCCTTCAACTCTTATTCGCGCATTTTTTAGGAGATTTTCTTTTTCAACCTTACAGCTGGGTAAAAGATAAGGAACGCAGAAAATTAGCTTCCCCTAAGCTTTATTTTCACATACTTATACATATTGCTCTTAGCTTCTTATTTATATGGGATTTAAGGTTATGGTATATTCCTCTAATTATTGGGATTAGCCATTTGATTATAGACGCCAGTAAACTTCTTTTGCAGAACGGGAGAAACAATCGATTGTTATTTTTTATAGATCAAGCTTTACATATCCTTGTCATAGGGTTTATTGTTCTTCTTTTTACAGAAACCATTGAGGTAATAGAAGTTCCTACAGAGTTTTGGCTTTACTTACTAGGTGCATTTTTAGTAACCAACCCAGCCTCTATTAGTATTAAAACTATTATTTCTGTATACACTCCAAAAACTGAAATTGAAGAAGATGAATCGCTTAACAATGCAGGAAAATATATAGGCATTTTAGAACGTCTTTTGGTGTATATCTTTATTATCACCAATCATTGGGAAGGAGTAGGATTTTTAATTGCCGCCAAATCTATTTTCCGCTTTAGCGACCTTACCCAATCTAAAGACAGAAAACTCACCGAGTACATTCTTATTGGTACTTTACTAAGTTTTGGAATTGCTATTGGCATAGCACTTTTAATAAATGGATTACGCTTTTGGGTATAAAAAAAGCCCTTAAAAAGAGCTTTATTATATATACAATAAACTGAAATTTAGTTTTTCACAAACTTCTTTGTAATCGTCATTTTATCATCAAAAATCTTTAAAAGATAGACTCCCGAATTCCAAGAAGAAAATTTTACTGAATTAGATATTTGATCGATTTTAGTCGAATGTATTTTTTTACCCAAAATATCAAAAACTTCAAGCTTTAAACCACTACGCATTTTAGGTAGTTGTATATTCAAATTAGAGTTCAATTCTGAAGATGGATTTGGATAAACCGAGATGGTATTTTTAAAACTTAAATCATCTACCGCTAAACTACCATCTGGAACGACTGTAATTGTTCCGAACATACTGCTTGCATGGGGATCACATTGATAACCATTAATTCCTTCTTCTGTAAAAGTATAAGAAAAAGTAGTACCAACTCCCGACAACAATCCGCTATCAAAGTTCTCTTTTGAACCAGATTGATTATGTACATTATGTGTTTGAGTATCTGTCCAAGTCCAAATTACCGTATCTCCCACCTCAATAGTTTTATTGGTATGATTGGATTGACTTTCGGGTACATTAGGTGTAGAACCTATGCCCCAATCAATATGAATAGTTTCGGTGGTTTGTGCAAAAAAAGAAAATGACAGTAAAAAGCTTAAGCTAAAAAGTATTTTTTTCTTCATAAGAATAGAATGAATTATAAAAAACAAAAGTACCTCTTTTTTTTGATTTTATATCTAAAACCCTAAAAAAGAAGTACTTTCAAAAAAATTGAAGTTAAAATTTTAACTTGTTAAATACATTTTTCTACGCGCATATAAGTCGTAAAAATCGTCATCTTTTAAACTATCTATAAATAAGATACTTTCTCCAGTACTTTTCATTTCTGGTCCTAATTGCTTATTTACATTATGGAATTTATTGAAAGAAAATACCGGTTGTTTAATCGCATAACCTTTAAGTTGCGGATTAAAAGTAAAGTCAGTTACTTTTTTCTCTCCTAACATCACTTTAGTAGCATAATTTACATACGGCTCTCCATAAGCTTTTGCAATAAAAGGTACGGTTCTAGAAGCTCTTGGATTGGCTTCTATGATGTAAACCTTTTCATCTTTGATCGCAAATTGAATATTGATTAACCCTACAGTTTTTAATGCTAATGCAATTTTATGTGTATGATCTTTTATTTGCTGAAGTACTAAATCACCTAAATTAAAAGGAGGAAGCAATGCATTAGAATCTCCAGAATGTATTCCGCAAGGTTCTATATGCTCCATAATACCTATAATGTACACATTTTCTCCGTCGCAAATCGCATCTGCTTCAGCTTCAATGGCTCCGTCTAAATAATGATCTAATAATAATTTGTTATTAGGTATTCTATGTAGAAGATCTACTACGTGAGATTCTAATTGTTGCTTATTAATAACAATTTTCATTCCTTGACCTCCTAATACATAGGAAGGACGGACTAAGATTGGAAAATCTAATTCATCAGCTAAAGCTAAAGCCTCGTCTGCATTCTCTGCTGTTCCAAACTCTGGATAAGGAATATCGTTTTCTTGTAATAGAGTAGAGAAACTTCCTCTATCTTCAGCTAAATCCAAGGCTTCATAGCTGGTTCCCATAATTTTTATTCCGTATCGATCTAATTTTTCAGCAAGCTTTAAAGCGGTTTGACCACCAAGCTGAACAATTACCCCTTCTGGCTTTTCGTGACGAATAATGTCGTAAATATGCTCCCAGAATACAGGTTCAAAATAAAGTTTATCGGCGATATCAAAATCGGTCGAAACAGTTTCAGGATTACAGTTAATCATGATGGTTTCATAGCCACATTCCGCGGCAGCGAGAACACCGTGAACGCAGCAATAATCAAACTCGATTCCTTGTCCTATTCGGTTAGGCCCAGAACCTAATACAATAATTTTTTTCTTGTCGGTTACGTGACTCTCATTATCGGTATATACCGTTCCATCTGCACGCTGCACTTGATTTTCAAAAGTAGAGTAGTAATATGGTGTTTGCGCTTTAAATTCGGCTGCACACGTATCTACTAATTTATAAACTCTATTGATTTGAAGTTCGTCCCTTTTATTATAAACCTGACTTTCTAAACATCCTAGCATATAAGCTACTTGGCGATCTGCAAATCCTTTTTGTTTTGCTTCTAGCAACAAGTCTTTACCAAGATTTTCTATCGTATAATTAGAAATCTCTTTTTCTAGCGTATAAAGTTCTTCGTATTGCTTTAAGAACCACATATCTATTTTAGTGATTTCGTGTATTCTGCTTAACGGAATTCCAAGCTGGATGGCATCATAAAGTACAAATACACGATCCCAACTTGCGTAAGTAAGCTTTTGAATAATCTGATCGTAATCCTTGTATCCTTTCCCGTCGGCTCCTAATCCATTTCTTTTGATTTCAAGAGATTGTGTAGCTTTTTGTAAAGCTTCTTGGAAAGAACGCCCAATACCCATCACTTCACCTACAGATTTCATTTGAAGTCCTAAAGTACGATCTGATCCTTCAAACTTATCAAAATTCCAACGAGGAATTTTTACAATTACATAATCTAAAGTTGGCTCAAATAAAGCCGAAGTTGATTTTGTAATTTGATTATCTAACTCATCTAAGTTATAACCAATCGCTAATTTTGCTGCAATTTTTGCAATAGGATATCCTGTTGCTTTTGAAGCTAAAGCGGAAGAACGAGACACACGTGGGTTAATCTCAATAGCAATAATGTCTTCTTTATCATCTGGACTTACAGCAAATTGAACGTTACATCCTCCTGCAAAATCACCAATACTACGCATCATTTTGATGGCCATATCTCTCATTTTCTGGAAAGTAGCATCACTTAACGTCATTGCTGGCGCAACAGTGATAGAATCTCCTGTATGGATTCCCATAGGGTCCATATTTTCAATGGTACAAATAATAACAACGTTATCATTTTTATCACGTAGAAGTTCTAACTCATACTCTTTCCAACCCATCATCGCCTTATCGATCATCACTTCGTGAATTGGCGATATTTCAAGACCTCTAGTTAATATTTCATCAAAATCTTCTTCTTTATAGACTATTCCTGCTCCTGCTCCACCTAAAGTGTAAGAAGCTCTAATTACTAAAGGAAAACCAAAATCTTGTGCAATTTCTTTACCCTTCAAAAAAGAGGTAGCCGTAGCTTGTGGTGCCATTGGGACACCTATTTTGGTCATTAATTCTCTAAACTGCTCCCTATCTTCAGTAATATTAATGGCATTAATATCAACTCCGATAATATTTACATCAAAATCTTTCCAAATTCCTTTCTCATCAGCTTCTATACATAAATTTAATGCTGTTTGTCCTCCCATTGTAGGTAAAACGGCATCAATTTGCGGATGTTCTTTTAAAATCTCAATTAAAGATTTTGTAGTTAAAGGTTTTAGATATACATGATCGGCCATTGTAGGATCGGTCATGATAGTTGCTGGATTAGAATTAATAAGAATAGTTTCTATTCCATCTTCTCTTAATGATCGTAAAGCTTGAGTTCCTGAATAATCGAATTCACAGGCTTGACCAATAACGATTGGGCCAGAACCTATAATTAAAATACTTTTAAGGTTATTATTTTTAGGCATTACAAAGGGTTGAATTTATGATACTTGTAAAAATACGTTAGATTTGGGTATAAAAAAAGGCGTTACGTAATGGTAACACCTTTATATTTAACAACTAATAAAAAGCATTAGTGTTTATGTCTATTTTCTGAAGATACAGAAAGTTTCTTTCTACCTTTAGCTCTTCTTCTCGCAAGCACTTTGCGTCCGTTTACACTTGCCATACGTTCTCTAAAACCGTGCTTGTTTTTTCTTTTTCTCTTCGAGGGTTGAAACGTTCTTTTCATCTTAAAATATCTTTAATCTTCGTTGAATATCTTATTTATAATTACCAAAGCAGTTATGCTTTTTAAACTGCGGGCAAATATACAACAACTTTTCAGTCTCACAAACCTAACTTAAAAATAATTTTAATTTATTTAAAGTTTATTTTTTTGCTTGAAATATGCTTCCTAAGAAGGGGTTTCATGGTAAAATGAGCTAATTCCTCATAAGAAAGAATTTTGATAGCCTATAATTACTCAAAATTTTCATTTCTTTTATACCTTTGGCTTCTTAAAAAAACAATATGTATAACAAAAATATAAAACTCATTTTAGCAATAGCCTCTTTTGCTTTTGCTGTTTACCAATTTATTGAAGGAAATATAGGAAACGGAATTTGTTTTATACTCCTTGCCGCTATTTTTATCTTCTTATATTTTAAAAACGAAATGATTTTGTTAGCGTTTATGCGCTTAAGAAAACAAGATTTTGAAGGTGCAAAAAAATGGTTAGATAAAATAAAAAATCCAGAAGCTGCTTTAGTTACTAAGCAACAAGGTTATTACTGGTACTTACACGGGTTAATGTACTCACAAAAGAATATTACTAAAGCTGAGAAGTACTTCAAAAAAGCAATCAAGCTTGGTCTTTCTATGAGTCAAGATTTAGCAATGGCCAAGCTTAATTTAGCAGGCATTTCTATGACTAAAAGAAGGAAAAGAGAAGCACAAATGTATTTAAAAGAAGCAAAGAATGCCGATAAGCATAATATGCTTGCTGACCAGATTAAAATGATGAAGCAGCAAATGAAAAAAATATAACATATTTCACAAAAACAAACACATAAGTTATTTATTTAACAATAAATCCCGACTTTTCGGGATTTTTTTGTATTTTTAAGAAAACATAAAAGAAAAGCGTATGAAATTATTTCTACCATTTCTATTTATTTTCTTAATTAGCTATTCGGTTTTTGCACAAGGTAGAAAAGTCTATTTTTCTGAAGCTGTAGGAATTCATATACCTAAATACAAGAAGAAAGCTAAAAAAGCTTACCGACAAGATAATGCCCAATACGCTGAATTTTTATTCGACTCATTGGTAAAGAATCATCTTTCTGGAACTTACATAGATAACTTCAATATCAATTGTATTGGCAAAACAAAAAAGTGCTTTAACGATTATAAAAAACCTATCTACTTAACTACTTACGCTTCTTGGTGCGTGCCAGGTAAAGGTGAGATTCCTGCGCTTAATGAACTAGCAAAAAAATATAAAGATAAAATAGATTTTATTGTGCTTTTTTGGGACGAAAAGAAAAATGTGAAAGAAGTAATTTCTGATTATAGAGGGTATATCGATATCGTATATGTAGACGAACTGAAGAACAAAGATGCCTATATTGTAAAAACCATGAAGCACTCATTAGGTTTCCCTACTACATTTTATATAGGTTCAGATAAAAAAATAATCCACATAGACCGGACAGCAAAACTTCCGTTTACAGATCCTTTTGAGAAATCTTACAACCTCAACTTCAATAATCTTTCATCTGGTATTTCTGAAATTTTAGCCCACGAAGAAGAATTGCTATCTTCAACTCCATTTACTTTAAATTGATTAAAGTAAAGGCGCCCAAAGTCTGCAAAATGATTCTTTTAATTTTTCCGAAAAATCTCTTTTTTTCCAGTTTTCTAAAGAAACTTTATCACAATGTTCTACATCATCATTAAACATATGAATTAACTGCTGACTAATTTCTCTATTGTAAACTAAGGCATTTACCTCAAAATTAATCTCAAAACTACGATAATCCATATTAGACGTTCCCACAGTTGTAAACTCTCCGTCTACCACCATCGTTTTGGCGTGTACCATGCCCTTGCAATAATGATATACTTGAATACCAGATTCTAAAATATCTAACACATACGAATTAGTAGCATACTTTGCGGCCCAAGAATCCCCCTCTTTAGGAACCAAAACCTTGACCTCAACTCCTCTTCTACTAGCGGTTTTAAGCGCCGTTAAAATTTGTTCATTAGGAATAAAATAAGGAGTAGTAATGTAGATACTTTCCTTAGCGGAATTGATCGCTGTAAAAATTGCTTCCATAATATGTGGCCAACTAGAATCTGGCCCACTAGCAGCGATTTGGACAGCCACTTCACCACAATTATCCATTTGAGGAAAAAAGGGATCAATAATCTTTATCTCTTGTTTACTCACAAAATTCCAATTCAGTAAAAAGTGTGATTGTAGAGATTTTATAGCATTTCCTTCAATTCGTAAATGTGTGTCACGCCAGTAACCTTTCTCACATGGGTTTACATAATCATCAGACACATTTACGCCTCCTACGTAACCTAACGTTCCGTCAATAATCACAATTTTACGATGATCTCTATAATTCAGTTTTCTAGTTAAATTAGGAAACCAAACAGGCATAAATGGGAAAATCTCTATTCCGCAAGATTGCATGCGTTTTACTTGTTTTCCGCTAAGGTCACTTCCTACGTAATCATAGATAACTCTAACGTAAATTCCTTCTTGAGCCTTTTTACAAAGAATATCTATAAGCTGAAGTCCGATTTTATCTGAATTTAGAATATAATATTCTAAATGAATATGATCTTTCGCTTTTTTTAAATCTTTAAAAAGAGATTCAAACTTTTTCTCTCCATTGATTAAAACTTTCACATCATTGCCAAAGGTGAGCGGTTTTTTTTGGTTATGTTGAAGCAGTTTTACAATATTTACTTGATTGTCTAAAAACTTATCTTCATACTTATCTAACTCTTGTTCGCCTAATAACAGCTTCTCTTCCCATTGTTTTACCTTTTCATCATTAAAAACCTTTCGGCGTTTAAACATCTTATCTTTTCGATACTCTTGACCAAAGAAAAAGTAGATAAGCAAACCTACAAATGGTAATACAATAAGCGATAATATATAAGAGACGGTAGTGACAGGATTTCTATTATTTAAAATAATAAAAAAAGCCGTACCAATAGCTATCACATAGTTAATGATAAGCAATGTAAAAAAAACATTGTTTTGAACGAAGTCTATCATTTAGGGCTTATAGGTATATGTTCCTTTTTCTGGAATCTCAATTTGATAAGCTTTTCTAGATTTATTATTAAGATGTGCTTCTCTTAACCAAGGGTTATGAATTTTTAAAATCTTATAATTGACTCCAAAATCTTTTGCAAACTTAGCAAAGTCGGTAACAGCCGTATCTACCATTACTTCCTTAACCGAAAGCGTTTGGTATAAATTATCTTCCGTAAAGTTGAATCCGTAGTTTTCTGGATTATCGAGTATGGTTTTTAAAGCTAATATTCTAAATACATATCTACCAGTTTCTGCATTTAAAAGCAAATCGTAATATTCATGAACGTCTTGACGGTCTTGTTGTCTAGTAATGCCATAGTTACCTGCATTATAAGCTGCTGCAGCTAATGTCCAACTATCAAATTTCTTTTTTGACTCTAATAAATACTTACAAGCTGCTATGGTAGATTTTTCTATATGATAACGTTCATCTACATTCTCGTTTACTTCTAACCCATATTCTTTTGCTGTAGATTCCATAATCTGCCAAAAACCAGTTGCTCCTGCTGGAGAAACAACTTGTGTAAGTCCGCTTTCCGCTACAGCTAAATATTTAAAATCTTCAGGAATTCCGTATTTTTTTAAAATAGGTTCGATAATAGGAAAATACTTATGAGCTCTTTTTATAAGCAACAAACCATTAGATTGCCAATAGGTGTTTACTAGCAACTCCCTATCCATTCTTTCTTTTATATCAGGATTCTCTGTAGGCACTCTTTCTCCTGCGAAGTTTAAATTTTCTGGAATAGGCAGAGCATAGATATTGTAATCTTTTACCACCTTATCTGGATCTACCTTGCTTTTTTCAACCTGTACTTTCTTTTCCTTTGAAACCGAGCTCACCCCTTGTATTCCAATTCCAGCAACGGCAATTGCCCCTGCTATCGTTAATATGCTTTTTATATTTTTCATTTGCTTTTTTTTAATCTTGTTCTTTATTCTTATTTCTTAATTTACCTTCTAAAATAAGTTCAGGTAGGTGTTCATTAAACCATCTAAATCTATCGATAATCATAATATGGGTACCATTTTTTATGGTAATGCAATTTCTAATATTTTTATACGGAAAGACAATATCCTTGTCCCCATGAATATGAATTACATTTGGAATCGTTTCTTCTTGATCCCAACACAACATTTGTTTTACTGCCCAATCTATATAACGTTTATCACTTACTGATAAGTATTGGCGGTATAAGGCTGCTCTTTTTTTTAAAAATTTGCTAACTGGTAGTTTTTCGAGGTTTCCCAACTTATCGACTAAACTCGTTGGGAAAATCTTATAAATAGCCGTTTTCCTAGCAAATTGCATTCTTCTAGGCAACTCAAACTTATTCTTTACCGTAGAGATTAAGATTAAACGCTTTACGCGGATTTGCTTACTCATCTCTTGTACAATTACCCCGCCAAAAGAAACTCCAATTAAAACAGGATTCTCATGATGAACATCTTGCAACATTCTTTTGGTATAATCTTTTAAAGATTCGTTTTTCAAAGGGATTTTCCACGCTAGCCAATGTATTTTAAAATTTTCTTTTGGCAATTTAATATGTTCAAAAATACTTGGATTAGCCGCCATCCCTGGCATAAAATAAACGTGAATTAAATTGTCTTGAATCATCTTTTAACAACGGTCTAACAGTAACCTATTAAAATATACAGTAAATTTACTAGGTAAAAATATTTTATAAAAATGGTTTTACCTCATTTAAAAGGTTAAAACTAAAGCAATTTTATTTTTACTCTACCTCATTTTAACCTATATCCTAAATTAAACCATTATGGAAGAGGACACCATCGAACTTAAAGACAATGAATTTCTAAGACAGTTTGAAACTAATATTGATAATGAATTGATTAAACTTGAATATTCCTTACAAGAAAGAAAAATTTTTCTTTCTAAACTTACCATTTCAGAGGAAAGAAGAAGTGACGGTACACTTGAAAAATTCTTAACCGCAATTTTCGATTACATATTAGATAAAGGTCGAATAAGAATTGTTCCTACAGGTAAAGATGTGGCTAAATTTTTTAGAGCCAACAAATCTAAATATAGCGATCTGCTTCCTATAGGAATGAATATCTAAGCTGTTATTTTTTCTGAAGCAAAATTAAAGCGAACCAATCCATCTTCATCAATTTCAGATAAAGTAACTTGATGAAGTGTATTGACAAAAGAAGGATCCCAAGGCATCTTTACTTTTACATAGTTTTCTGTAAAACCGTGGATGTAACCTTCTTTATTTTCCCCTTCAAAAAGAACTTCTAATGTATTCCCTAACTGACTTTCGTAAAAAGCACGACGCTTTTTAGCCGAAAGACCTCTAAGCATTTTACTTCTTTTCTTTCTTACTTTTAATGGTACTGCTCCTTCCATTTCTGCAGCTGGGGTATTGTCTCTTTCTGAATAAGTAAATACGTGTAAATAAGAAATATCAAGCTCATTTAAAAAATTATAAGTCTCTAAGAAAAGTTCATCTGTCTCTCCTGGAAAACCTACAATTACATCTACACCAATACAAGCATTTGGCATTACTCGCTTAATTTGACTTACACGGTCTACATACAAGCTACTCATATAACGACGCTTCATCTTTTTTAATAGAGTATCGCTACCACTTTGTAACGGAATATGAAAATGCGGAACAAACGTATTGCTTTGCGCCACAAAATCTATAGTTTCATTTTTTAAAAGATTGGGTTCTATAGAAGAAATGCGTAAACGTTCAATTCCATTTACCTCATCTAACGCCTTTACTAAATCTAAAAAAGTGTGCTCATGGCGCTTATTACCAAACTCTCCTTTTCCGTAATCACCTATATTTACACCAGTGAGAACAATTTCCTTTATATTTTGTTCTGAAATTTCTTTAGCATTTTTTAGTACATTCTCTAAAGTATCACTTCTAGAAATACCTCTTGCTAACGGGATGGTACAATACGTACATTTATAATCGCAACCATCTTGTACTTTTAGGAAAGCTCGAGTACGATCTCCTATACTGTAAGAACCCACATAAAAATCGGCTTCCTCGATTTCGCAAGAATGAACCTCCCCCATGTCATTTTTAGAGAGATCATTAAGGTAATCGGTGATTTTAAATTTTTCGGTTGCCCCAAGAACTAAATCTACCCCATTCACATCTGCCAATTCTTCTGGCTTTAGTTGCGCATAACAGCCTATAGCAATTACAAAAGCATCACTATTTACTTTCTGAGTTTGCTTTACGATCGTCTTAAATCGCTTGTCTGCATTTTCGGTTACACTGCACGTATTTATTACGTAAATATCGGCTTCTTCATTAAACTCCACTCTAGAAAATCCTTCATTTTCAAAAGATCTAGCGATCGTAGAAGTTTCAGAAAAATTTAATTTACACCCTAGGGTATAAAAAGCGACTTTTTTATTTTCGTGCATCATAAGCTCTTTCGTATTCTTTTAGTAATATTGTGTGATACTAAAGAAGTAGTTTATTTTTCCTTAAAGGGCTGCAAATATACGACCTTAAACTGTTATACTCAAATTGAATAGATCCTCACTTGTTTTAAAAATCGACTCTCTGGCATTATTACTTTTACCATTGCTTTTCTATGCTTGTGGAAACTCTTCTACTGATCAAAATGATCATCTAGTTTTTAGATATAATGAACATGCTAATATTACTTCTTTAGATCCTGCTTTTGCAAAGGATCAACGTAATATTTGGGCTTGTAATCAACTATACAATAGTTTAATTCAATTAGATGACCAGCTGAATATACAACCCGACATTGCTAAATCCTGGCAAGTTTCAAAAGATGCAAAAACCTACACTTTTGTACTAAGAGACGATGTTTTTTTCCACGAAAGTGAAATTTTCGGAAAACAAAAGACAAGAAAAGTAAAGGCTAAAGATGTAGTTTACAGTCTTAGGCGGTTGACCGATACTAAAATTGCTTCTCCCGGAAGTTGGGTCATGCAGCAAGTAAAAAATATTTCTGCTAAAAATGATTCGGTTGTAGTTATCGAATTAAACCAAGCTTTTCCTGCTTTTTTAGGTCTACTCTCTATGAAATATACCAGCATTGTCCCAGTGGAGATGCAAAATTCTGATTTTCGAGAAAACCCTCTCGGCACGGGTCCTTTTCATTTTAAACGCTGGGAAGCCAATGAAAAACTAGTATTTAGAAAAAATGCTCTTTATTTTGAAAAGGATAAAAACGGAAATCAACTCCCCTACCTAGAAGCTGTAGCTATCACATTTTTACCCGACAAACAGAGTGAATTTCTTCAATTTGCACAAGGAAAGATAGATTTTCTTAGCGGATTAGATCCGTCGTATAAAGATGAGTTGCTTAACGCCAAAGGAGAATTGCAAGCGAATTACGAAGAGCGTATTCAAATGCTAAGAGCACCCTATTTAAATACTGAATATCTAGGTATATACTTAGACCACCCTTCCTCGGAAATCAAATCAAAAAAAATTAGACAAGCTATAAATTATGGGTTTGACAGAAATAACATGATCACCTACCTAAGAAACGGTATTGGCACACCAGCTTTTGGAGGCTTTATCCCTAAAGGTTTACCAGGGTTTTCAGATGCTAGCTATTACGAATACAATCCGCGTAATGCGAAAAAACTTATTGAAGATTACAAAATTGAAACAGGTAATCAAAATCCCAAAATAAGCATTAGCACTAATGCTTCTTATTTAGATTTATGTGAATATATACAACGCGAATTGCAAAAAGTAGGATTGCAAGTTGAAATAGATGTTATGCCACCTTCTACACTTAGACAACAACGATCGGCTGGAAAATTAGCTTCTTTTCGTGCCAGTTGGATAGCAGATTATCCTGATGCCGAAAATTATCTGTCTCTGTTTTACAGTGAAAATTTTTCTCCGCAAGGTCCAAATTACACCCATTTCTCTTCTAAAAAATATGATAGCTTATACGAGCAATCCTTAGAATTAGGAGAATTAAATCAAAGAATTCCTCTATATCAAGAGATGGATTCTCTAATTATGACGAATGCCGCTGTAGTACCATTGTATTATGATGAAGTGATTAGGTTCACTCAAAACAATGTAAACGGTCTAGGTATTAACCCGATTAATTTATTAGATTTAAAACGGGTAAAGAAAGTCAAGAATTAAAATGAAATCTTAACTATGTATTTTTATACACGAACGAACCAAAAATGAGTTTTAAAGCAGATTTAAGAACTGTAAATGTAACCCGTTACATCACTCCTCTTAGAGAAGGAGGGTCTTTACCTGCGGTTGCAGATGCAGATGATGGCTTTAAATATGTCATTAAGTTTAGAGGTGCAGGTCACGGTGTTAAAGCTTTAATAGCCGATTTAATTGGTGCAGAGGTGGCTAGAGTATTAGGATTTAAAGTACCAGAGTTGGTATTTGCTCAACTAGATGAAGCCTTTGGAAGAACAGAAGCCGATGAAGAGATTCAGGATTTACTTAAGGGTAGTCAAGGATTAAATTTGGGATTGCATTTTCTTTCGAGTGCCATTAATTTTGATCCTGTAGTAACTCAAGTGGAGAACAAGTTAGCCTCCCAAATTGTTTGGCTAGATGCTTTTCTCACCAATATTGATCGTACGTTTAGAAATACAAATATGCTAATTTGGAATAAAGAAGTATGGCTTATCGATCACGGAGCTGCTTTGTATTTTCATCATTCTTGGACCAATTGGGAGAAGACTGCTCAAACTCCTTTTCCGTTTATTAAAGATCATGTTTTATTACCACAAGCCAGCGATCTAACCACAGTTGATGTAGAATTTAAAAAAAATCTTACTTCAGATGTACTCCAAAAAATAGTAAATCTTATTCCTTTAGAGTGGCTGGATTGGGAAGGGTATACTGAAACTCCGGAAGAAATTAGAACCGTGTATTTTAATTTTCTGCACACACGTTTAAATTATTCAAATTTATTTATAAAAGAAGCACAGCATGCAAGGGAAGCACTTATATGAATATACAATTGTTCGAATTGTTCCTAAAGTAGAACGGGAGGAGTTTTTTAATGTGGGCGTTATATTATATGCTAAACAGTCTAAGTTTATTGATATGCAATATCATTTAGACGCTAAAAAATTAAAAGCTTTTTGTCCAAAATTGGATGTAGAACAAATTGAGAAAAACCTTGCTGCTTTTAAATCTATTAGTTTAGGAGAAAAAGATGGAGGTCGCATTGCCGAAATGGATATCGCTTCTCGTTTTAGGTGGCTTACAGCTACACGAAGTTCTGTAATTCAAACTTCTAAAACTCACCCTGGTTTTAGTGATTCTCTAACAGAAACCATGACTTGTCTTTTTAACGAATTGGTATTATGAGTCTTTTGCGTTAGGGATTGTAACGAAAATCCTTTTTCTTTTTTCAAAAAAAGATTGTAGTGAAAAGCCCGATCCGATAGGGAAACGCCCCAGAAAATCACCTATTAATTCCCATTTTGTTAATCCAACGCACGTAAGCTTGTCTGTTATTATTGTGCTGCCTTAAGGTTTTAGCGAACATATGGTAGCCAGGATTTTCTGGATTGGCTACAAAATAATAGTAGTCGTGCTTTTCAAAGTTAAGTACTGCATTGATTGATGATATATCGGGCATAGCAATAGGTCCTGGAGGCAGTTCTTTATACTTATAAGTATTATAAGGCGATTCAATTTCTAAGTCTTTGTACAAAACACGCTTAATAACGGTATCAAAATCCTTGTTTTCTTTCTTTATAGCATAAATAACAGTAGGATCGGCGTCTAATTTCCAACCGTTTAGATAGCGGTTCATATAAACCCCAGCGACTCTTTTACGCTCGTCTACTTTAGCTGTTTCTTTTTGAACAATAGAAGCTACCACGCTTACTTCTTGCGGAGTTAAATTTGATTTTTTTGCTTGTTGTAAACGAGATTCAGTCCAAAAGCGATGATACTCCTTTAACATTCTTTCTCTAAAAGCTTCCGCGGAAGTATTCCAATACAATTCATATTGGTTAGGAATATACATACTTAAGGCATTCTCTAGATTGAAGTCATTCTTCTTCAAAAAAACCTCATCTTTCATCGAATTGAGTAAAGAAATGCTATCGGATTCTATTTGCTGAGCCACTCTTCCTGCAAGATCTTCTATACGTTCTTGATTATTAAAGACTACTGAAACAGGCTCGTTTTTACTTCTAAGTGTATTAATGATTTCATTATTATTCATTCCTTGTTTAAGAATAAATCTTCCCGATTTAAGGTTGGTAGCATAACCTTTTCTTTTAGCAACTTGATCAAAGTCATTTATATTTTTTACCAAGGGTTGAATTTGCTTTAATAACTCCTTATAATTAGTGTCACTCGCCACATAAACTGATGCTTCTTCACTTTCAAATTGAGTATTAGGAGAAAAAATAGTGTTATAAATTACGTAGCTAAATATCCCGACAGCTACAATTCCTAACAAAGCAATAGTTAGTAATATCTTTTTAATATACATGTTTGATTAATTGGTATAATATTTCGTTTTTATATTCTCCTTGAGTAAGCACCCAATCTTTTTTAACTCCCGCTTGAATATATCCTGCTTTTTCAAAGAGTTTTCTACTCGCAATATTATCTTCAGGAATATTTGCATACAATTGATGAACTTTTAAATGTGTAAAGGCATAATTAGCGAGCAATTGTAAACTCTCTAAAGCGTATCCTTTATTACGCATCATTTTAGACGCAATAACAATCCCTACTCCTGCTCTACGATGAGAAGGGTTGAAGTCAAATAAATCTATAAATCCTAAAGCGGTAGAGCTTTCTTGTGAAGCAATAGCTAATCGTAATTGTTTGGTTTCATAAATATCTAGATGACTGTTTTCTAAATATTTTTTAAGTATAAATCTAGAAAAGGGTACCTGTGTAGAACTTACTTCCCATAAGTGCTCATCATTTTCAACTTTTTCAAGAAAAAGAAGGTCTTCTGGCTCTAAAGCTCTTAAATAAATATGTTCTCCTTTTAATGTTAGCATGGTATAAAACCTTCAAAAACATATTGAGCTGGTCCCGTAAGCCATACGTTTGTATAATTACCTTCACTTTCGTCAAAACTTACCGAGAGACTTCCGCCTTGAGCTACAATAGCGATCTTATGATCTAAAATTAATTTTGAGCGATGTGCTGCAATGGCAACAGCGGTTACTCCTGTGCCGCAAGATAAAGTTTCATCTTCCACTCCTCTTTCGTACGTTCTTACCTGCAAATAATCTTCTTGTGGTGTCACAAAATTTACATTTACACCTTCCTCTTTATAAGTTTCGTTATAACGGATTTTTGCTCCCTCCTCTTTGACGTGTAATTGATCAACATTTTCAACAAAACTAATGTGATGTGGAGATCCCGTATTTAAAAAATAAGTATCATCAACGTTCTTTATTTCATATACATCTTGCATTTGTAGACTTACTAGATGTCTATCTATACTTGCGTGATGTTTTCCATCTATGGCAGTAAATGTAGCCTTGTCTTCTATAATTTCTAAAAATTGAGCAAATTTCACCAAGCATCTTCCTCCATTACCGCACATTGTACTTTCGTTTCCATCAGAATTAAAATATACCATTTTAAAATCATCCTCGGCATCTTCAGAATGTTCTAAAAGTATAAGTCCGTCTGCTCCTATGCCAAACTTTCTGTCACATAAAAACGCTATAAGTTTGGTATCATTTTTGAAAAGTTTTTCTCGGTTATCAATCATGATAAAATCATTACCAGTTCCTTGATATTTATAAAATTTTAGCGTCATTTTTTCGTTTTATAAAAAGCAAAGATACAATTTACTTATGAAGAAAAACACGTTAAAATCACGTTAACCAAAGAAGAAATAGAAAGTGAATCTTTTAATTTTAATCTTAAAAATTTAAATCTATATGAAAAAAATTCTAAGCTTAGTAATGGTATCTGTCCTAGGCGGTGCTATTACTTTAGGAACATACAAACTGTTTTTGGAAGAGGAAAATCAACAAATGATCTCCTCGACCCCAACCCAACAAACAGCAACTACCTTTGTTAATCATTCCGATTACGGAAAAAAATTTAACAGTGCAGATGTAGACTTTACGGAAGCTGCCGATAAAACAGTACATGCCGTTGTACACGTTAAAAATGTTGCTATAGGACGCTCTCCTAGTAGTATTGCAGAATATATGGAGTACATGCGAACAGGAAGAGCAAGCGGACAAACACAACGCGCTATACAAGGGGCAGGATCTGGAGTCATTATTACTGAAGACGGCTATATTGTAACCAACAACCATGTGATTAAAGGAGCTTCAGAAATTGAAGTAACGCTTAATAATAACCTAACTTATAAAGCTGAGGTGATAGGTACCGATGAAAGTGCAGATATTGCTCTAATAAAAATTAATGAAGATGGTTTAGATTACCTCCCATTTGGTGATAGTAATTATGTTAAAACAGGAGAATGGGTACTTGCGGTAGGTAATCCTTTTAATTTAACTTCTACAGTAACTGCTGGTATTGTTAGTGCTAAAGGAAGAGACCTTAATCAAGGAGACCAACGTATGCAATCTTTTATACAAACCGATGCTGCTATTAACCCAGGAAACAGCGGTGGAGCTTTAGTAAATATTAATGGTGAACTTATCGGAATTAATACTGCAATCACTTCTCAAACTGGAAGTTATATTGGTTATGGTTTTGCCGTACCTAGCAACAATGCAAGAAAAATTATTGAAGACCTTCTAGAGTTTGGAGATGTACAACAAGCTATTTTGGGAATTACAGGAGGTACATTGAACCCTGAAGCTGCCAAACAAAATAATTTAAGCATTTCTCAAGGAGTTTATATAAGTTCTACCGATGACGGTGCTAAAAAAGCAGGACTTAAAGAAGGGGATTTGATAACAAATATAGACGGAATTAGAGTGAGAAAATTAGAAGATCTAACTTCTTACATACAAACTAAACGTCCTAATGATGAAGTACAAATTAATTATCTACGCGATGGAAATGAGAAAATCAGCAAGGTTAAATTAACGAAGTTTGAAACGTTTGCTATTGAAGCTGCAGGAATTGAAATTACAAATGCAGAAGATGCTTTTTTAGCTCAGTTTAACTCTAACACCGGAGTTAGAATCTATAGACCTTTATCTGATCAAATAGAAATCCCGGTTAACGAATTTATCATTACAAAAATAAATGATCAAATAGTTAATAATGTTGATGATGTAAAGAAAGTTTTTAAAAACAAAACTAAAAATCAAGCGGTCAAACTAACCTTTAAAAACAAACGAGGTCACGAAGAGAGTTATATTTTTAGGTAATAAGTTAATTCCATCCACTAATAAAAAATCCTCTTATAGAATTCTGTAAGAGGATTTTCATTTTTTAAGGGATAAATATGTTTTAAATAATTATTTTTGCACGACCTTAAATCTTAACACAACAAATAATGAGTCAAAACGAAACTTACGAAAAAGAACTTGCTTTTCAAGCAGATAGAAGGAAAGCTACGGTAGAGTTTATTAAAACCATAAATGATTTATGGTATGATAAAGCAATAGAGCTTGTTCTTTTTAAAAACCAATTAATAGATAAAAGTGTTAGTGAAATTCTTAACCTTCATGAATATGCAGGAGAATTTGTTCAAAAACCTATTTCTATCTTCGATTCTGTAGAAATTGCACAAGCAATTAAGACTATTGATCTTCCACCTGCAAAATTAGATATTGGAAAGTTAACTTACGAATATCAAAAAGAAGCTGAAAACTATAACAATGCTACAGCTTTTGTAAACGGAAAGTTAGGAGAAGCTAAAAACTATGAGAATATAGAACCTAAAGATGTGGTTTTATATGGTTTTGGTAGAATTGGTAGATTATTGGCTCGTGAGTTAATGTCTAAAACTGGTAAAGGAAGTCAGCTTCGCTTAAGAGCTATTGTAGTTAGAGGAAGTGTAGATGAGACTGTTTTAGAAAAAAGAGCTTCTCTTTTAAGAAGTGATTCTGTTCACGGAGATTTCTTAGGTACTGTTTCTTATAACGTAGAAAAAAGTGCTTTAATTATTAATGGAACCACGGTACATATTATTTCTGCTAACCAACCAGAAGATATTGATTATACAGCCTACGGAATTAACGACGCCCTTATTATTGACAACACTGGTGCATTTAGAGACGATGTGGCACTAAAAAGACACTTAACAAAAGGAGCTAGTAAAGTTTTATTGACTGCTCCAGGGAAAGGTGTTCCTAATATTGTACACGGAGTAAATCAAAAAGAGCATAACCCAGATGAAGTTTCCATCTTTTCTGCTGCTTCTTGTACTACAAATGCTATTACTCCAGTTTTAAAAGCCATTGAAGATTCATTAGGCGTAGAACATGGACATTTAGAAACTATCCATGCATATACTAATGACCAGAACTTGGTGGATAATATGCACAAAAAATATAGAAGAGGTCGTGCTGCCGCTTTAAATATGGTAATCACCGAAACAGGTGCTGGAAAAGCAGTGGCTAAAGCATTACCTGTTTTAGAAGGAAAACTAACTTCTAACGCTATTAGAGTCCCTGTTCCTAATGGATCTTTAGCGATTCTTAACTTAAACATTAAAAAAGAAGTTACCTTAGAAGAACTAAATGATATTTTAAAGAAGTATGCCTTAGAAGGTGATTTAGTTGAACAAATAAAATACTCTGTAGATAATGAATTAGTATCATCAGATATTGTGGGATCTTCTGCTCCTTCAATCTACGACAGTAATGCTACTATAGTTACTGAAGATGGTAAAAATATTATCCTTTATATTTGGTATGATAACGAGTATGGTTACAGTCATCAAGTTATAAGACTAGCAAAATACATTGCTAAAGTAAGAAGATTTACTTACTACTAGTAGTTATAAAAAATTCTTCAAACCTACTGTTTTCGCAGTAGGTTTTTTAATTCTATAAAGCTACATTTAATTAGTATATTTGTCGCTTCAAAATTGTATCGCATATCATACAATAAGTAATTATTCTAAGACGTTGTGCTTACAAACTATAAAAACCTTGAAATGAAAAAATCGCTATCTAGCCTTATTCTTTTTTTATTCCTTTACGGAAGTATTTTCGCGCAAGAAGAAGATTCTCAAAATATCGACAACTCAATTAACGCTCAATTTACAGAGCTTATTGAAGATGCCAATAATTATCAAGAATACAAAGTTGTTAAACACAACAAACTTCTTCAATTGCAAAAAAATACGGTTAACGAAATTGAAGGTCTTAATAAAACCATTCAATCTTCAAGCGACACCATACAAAACCAAAGAAAGGAAGTTGCTCAACTTCAGCAAAAGCTAAATCAGACTAAAGAAGATTTAGAAAATGTAACTCAAGAAAAAGATGACATTAGTTTTTTAGGTATGGCTACTAACAAAGGTACCTATCAAACTACCATGTGGGTTATTATTCTAGCTCTTGTCTTAATTCTACTCTTCTTTATTTATAAGTTTAAAAACAGTAATGTTCTTACCAAAGAAGCTAGAAAGAATTTAGCCGAAAATGAAGCTGAATTTGAAGAATATCGTAAAACTGCCTTAGAGAAGCAGCAAAAATTAGGAAGAATGCTTCAAGACGAAAAGAATAAACAAGCTAATAAAAGCTAAGAAATTAATCCTTACTTATGCGTATTGATATCATCACGGTTGTACCCGATATTCTTAAAAGTCCGTTTGAAGCTTCTATCTTAAAACGTTCAATAGAAAAAGGACTTGTAGAGGTTCACCTACATAATTTGAGAGATTATGTAACCGATAATTACAAGCAAATTGATGATTATCAATTTGGCGGTGGCGCAGGAATGGTCATGATGATTGAGCCTATTGATAAATGCATTTCTGATTTAAAATCAAAACGAGACTATGACGAGGTCATTTATATGACTCCCGACGGAGAGACACTTAATCAAAGTATAGCCAATCAACTTTCTTTAAAAGGAAATATTATTATTCTTTGCGGACATTATAAAGGTGTTGATCAACGTGTACGAGATCATTTCATAACTAGAGAAATTTCTGTAGGAGATTATGTGCTTTCTGGAGGAGAATTAGGAGCGGCTATTTTATGTGATGCCGTAATTCGTCTCATCCCAGGAGTGTTAGGCAATGAAACTTCAGCCTTGACAGATTCTTTTCAGGACGATTTATTAGCCCCTCCTATTTACACCAGACCAGCAGACTATAAAGGATGGAAAGTACCTGAAATTTTAACCAGCGGAAATTTTCCTAAAATTGAAGCTTGGAGAGAAGAAAAAGCTTACCAAAGAACACAAGAAAAAAGACCAGACTTGTTAAAAGAATAAATTAATAAACTTGTTGGTTTAAAAATAAATATTATTTTTGCACTCGCTTCTAAATCAACCTCTGGCGAAAATCGCGAACGTTGTTTTAGTTTTACTTAAACACTATAGAAAATATGGAATCGTTAATTAAATTTGTACAAGACGAATTCGTTACAAAAAAAGAATTCCCAAAATTTGGTGCCGGAGATACAATTACTGTATACTACGAAATTAAAGAGGGTCAAAAAACTCGTACGCAGTTTTTTAGAGGAGTAGTAATTCAAATGAAAGGTACAGGATCATCTCAAACTTTCACGATTCGTAAGATGAGTGGAACTGTTGGTGTAGAGCGTATCTTCCCACTTAACTTACCTGCTCTTCAAAAAGTAGAGATCAATAAAAGAGGTAAAGTTCGTAGAGCTAGAATTTACTACTTTAGAGAACTTACTGGTAAAAAAGCAAGAATTAAAGAGCGTCGCTTAAAGCAATAAGCTTTTTAATCTTAATAAAAAAAGTCTTCCATAATGGGAGACTTTTTTTATTAACAATATTCTAATAGCATACCACTTTCACTAAGAGCGCTAATTCCTTATATTTGTGAAAAATTACATAAAAAGCAATTTTCAGCTTTTATCCATTACTAAAATTAACTTCTAATACAAACAAATAACCATGGCAGACCAACCCAAAATTATTTATACAAAAACTGATGAAGCTCCATTTTTAGCAACTCATTCTTTGTTACCAATCATAGAATCTTACACCAAATCTTCTGGAATTAACATTCAAACTAAAGACATTTCTTTAGCAGGAAGAATTTTAGCGGTTTTCCCTGAAGTACTTACTGAAGAACAAAAAGTTCCAGATGCTTTAGCTGAATTAGGTGAATTAGCAAAAACTCCAGAAGCTAACATCATCAAATTACCAAATATTAGTGCTTCTATTCCACAATTAAAGGAAGCTATTAAAGAATTACAATCTCAAGGGTATAATTTACCAGATTACCCAGCTGAAGCTTCAAATAAAGAAGAAGAAGTTATAAAGAAAAAATATGATAGCGTTAAAGGAAGCGCTGTTAACCCTGTATTAAGAGAAGGAAATTCAGATCGTAGAGCTCCAAAAGCGGTAAAAAACTACGCTAAGAAAAATCCTCACCGTATGGGAGAATGGAGTGCAGACTCAAAGTCTCACGTTGCCACTATGCAAAGCGGAGATTTTAAAGCTAATGAAAAATCGGTTACCATTAGTAAAGAAGGAGATGTAAAAATTCAGTTGGTTGGTACTGACGGAAACACTTCTGTATTAAAAGAAAAAACTCCCGTATTAGCAGGAGAAGTAATAGACGGAACTTTTATGAGCAAGAAAGCGCTTTTAAAGTTTTTAAAAGAGCAAATTGCAGAAGCTAAAGAACAAGGCGTACTTTTCTCTCTTCATATGAAAGCGACCATGATGAAGGTCTCTGACCCTATTATTTTTGGTCACGCGGTAGAAGCATTCTTCAGCGACGTTTTTGAAAAATATGCTACAGAATTAAAAGAAGCTGGAGCTGATGCTACTAGCGGACTGGGATCTGTATTAAATGCAATCAACAATCTTCCCGAAGACAAGAAAAAAGCAATTGAAGCAGATATTCAGAAAGACTTAGAAAATGGTCCCGATATGGCTATGGTTAATTCTGACAAAGGAATTACCAACCTTCACGTACCAAGTGATGTAATTATTGATGCTTCTATGCCCGCGATGATTAGAACTTCTGGTCAAATGTGGAATAAAAATAATGAAACTCAAGACACAAAAGCAGTAATTCCTGATAGTAGTTACGCACCTTTATATGACGCAACGATTAAATTCTGTAAAAAGCATGGTGCTTTTGATCCTACCACTATGGGAACAGTTCCTAACGTTGGATTAATGGCTCAAAAGGCCGAAGAATATGGTTCTCATGATAAAACTTTTGAAATTCCTAGAGACGGGAAAGTTCAAGTAGTAGATACCGAGGGAACAGTACTTATAGAGCACACAGTTGAAACTGGAGATATCTGGAGAATGTGTCAAGTTAAAGATGCTCCAATCCAAGATTGGGTTAAGCTTGCTGTTAACCGAGCTAAAGATACCGGTTGGCCAGCTATTTTTTGGTTAGATCAAGAAAGAGCTCACGATGCTGAATTAATTAAAAAAGTAAACACTTACTTAAAAGATCACGATACTGAAGGTTTAGACATACAAATCATGTCTACAGCAGATGCTACTACCTATACGTTAGAAAGAGTTAAGGCTGGAGAAAATACAATATCAGTAACTGGTAATGTATTACGTGATTATTTAACTGATCTTTTCCCTATTTTAGAATTAGGTACAAGTGCAAAAATGCTTTCTATCGTTCCTTTAATGAATGGTGGAGGTTTATTTGAAACTGGAGCTGGAGGTTCTGCTCCCAAACACGTTGAACAATTTACAGAAGAAGGCCACTTACGTTGGGATTCTTTAGGTGAATTTTTAGCGCTTGCAGTTTCTTTAGAGCACTTAGGTAAAAAATACAACAATACCAAAGCATTAGTTTTGGCAGATGCGCTAGATGAAGCAACAGATAAGTTTTTAGACACTAATAAATCTCCATCTCGTGAAGTAAATGAATTAGATAATCGTGGTAGTCACTTCTATTTAGCAATGTACTGGGCAGAAGCTCTTGCCAATCAAGATAAAGACACAGATTTGAAAACTGAATTCTCTGAAATAGCCAAAGCTATGAAAGACAATGAAGAAAAGATTATATCTGAATTAAATGCAGCTCAAGGAAGCCCTGTAAATATTGAAGGATATTACAATCCTAATGAGGCACTTGTTTATAAAGAAATGAGAGCTAGTGAAACTTTAAATAAGATTATCAATAAATAATCTCAATTATCATTCTTAACAAAAAAGCCTGCAATTAACATTGCGGGCTTTTTAATTATAGATGATCCTATAAAATATTTAAATCAGGGAAACAGAAAAAGCCTTCAAATAAATTTGAAGGCTTTTTGTATATCAAAATAAGTAAAGAATTACTTCTTAAACTTAGCGTATTTGTTTTTGAACTTGTCAATACGACCAGCTGAATCGATTAACTTCGTCTTACCAGTATAAAACGGGTGAGAAGTTCTAGAGATTTCTAACTTCACCAAAGGATATTCAGTTCCTTCTACGTCGATTGTTTCTTTTGTATTTACGGTAGACTTTGTTAAAAAAATCTCGTCGTTAGACATATCTTTAAAAGCTACAAGTCTATAATTTTCTGGATGGATTCCTTGTTTCATCTTCTTAATCTTTAAATCTTATGATTTTTTCGAGGTGCAAATTTAAACAATTCTTAGAATAAAACAATCTTTTTCTAAAAATTATTCCTACAAATATAAACTTTTCATCAAGACTATGTAACCTTTTTCTATATTTGTGTACTAACCAATCAGAAACTTAAAAGAACAATCATGGAAGCTAATAACACAGTTAAGCCTATTGCAAGTAATTTGGGAGTAGTACTAGGTATTTCTCTAACATTATTCATTATTCTTATTTACGCATTTAATTTAGAACTTATTACAGAATGGTATATTGGAATTATTGAATTTTTAATAATTGTAATTTTAGGCGGCTATGCCTGTTCTAAAGCTAAAAAACATTTTACAGAACCTTTTACATTTAAAAATAGCTTCAGTGCTTTCTTTATAACTATCGCCATAGGCCTAGCTATTTATTCGTTGGTAAATTATATTCTTTTTAATTTTGTAGATCCAGAAGCAGCTAATTACATTGTAGAAGTTTCTATTGAAAAAGTACGAGAAACTATGAGCAGTTTTGGGGGTACTGAAGAACAAATCAATCAAGTAGTTGCCGATATGCAAAATGAAAATCAATTTTCGCTTTCTAACCAAGCCATCGGTTTAGCTGTAAAACTTGTATTTTATTCGGTTATAGGTTTACTGGTTGCTCTTATTTTTAAAGAAAAATCTAATCAAGTAGCATAAAATATGCAAATTTCTATCGTTATTCCCCTTTTAAACGAGCAAGAATCTATTCCCGAGTTATACCGTTGGATTACTTCTGTAATGAAAACCAACCAATATAGTTATGAGGTAATTTTTATAGATGATGGCAGTAGCGATAGTTCATGGCAAGAAATTCAGAATATAGTTGCCAAAGATGAGCATATAAAAGCCATACAGTTTTTAAAAAATTACGGTAAATCACAAGCTTTACACGCAGGTTTTGAAATGGTTCAAGGAGAAGTGGTTATTACCATGGATGCCGATTTACAAGACAACCCTGAAGAAATTCCAGAGTTGTTTGAGCTTATAAAAAATGAAAACTTCGATATTATCTCTGGCTGGAAAAAGAAACGTTATGACGACGTTTTAACTAAAAACATTCCATCTAAACTATTTAATGCTGCTGCCAGAAAAGTTTCAGGCGTTAAACTACACGATTTTAACTGTGGCTTAAAAGCTTATAAAAAAGAGGTGGTGAAAAATATCGATGTCTACGGGGAAATGCATCGGTATATTCCGCTTTTAGCGAAAAATGCAGGTTTCTCTAAAATTGATGAAAAAGTTGTTAAACACCAAGCTAGAAAATATGGCTCTACAAAATTTGGAGCCGAACGCTTTGTACATGGTTTTCTAGATCTTATCTCTATTTGGTTTTTATCAAAATTTGGAAAAAGACCCATGCATTTATTTGGCGCTTGGGGAGTAATTATGTTTGCTATTGGCTTTATAACCGCTATTTGGGTAGGCGCTTCTAAGCTTTATAAACTCTGGCATCATATTCCAGATATTTTAGTTACTCAAAATCCTTGGTTCTATATCGCGCTAACGGTGATGGTTTTAGGAACATTACTTTTTATTGCTGGATTTCTTGGAGAACTTATCTTACGAACACAAAAAGATCCACAACGTTACAAAATCAGTAAAATACTTAAATAAGTACTCGCTTCAGTAATATTCTTTACTTTTGCACTCTATAATTATCTAATCTTATGGAAGAAATACTATCTAAAGCCAAAAATTGGTTATCAGACACTTTTGATACCCACACAAGACAGCAAACTCAACATCTAATAGAAAATGATGCAACAGAATTAAAAGATAGCTTCTATAAAAACTTAGCTTTTGGTACAGGTGGCATGCGCGGTATAATGGGTGTAGGTACCAATAGAATTAACAAATACACCTTAGGAAAAAACACTCAAGGGATTTCTAGTTACCTTAAAAAACAATTCCCTAACGAACAATTACAAGTAGCGATTGCTTACGATTGTAGACATAATAGTAAAGAACTGGCACAAATCGTAGCAAATGTGTTTTCGGCTAACGGAATTAAAGTATTTTTATTTTCAGACCTAAGACCTACACCAGAACTTTCTTTTGCGGTAAAACATCTTAATTGCCAATGCGGTATTGTACTTACTGCTAGTCACAATCCGCCCGAGTATAATGGCTACAAAGTGTATTGGAAAGACGGCGGACAGCTAGTTCCTCCCCAGGACGGAGAAATTATTCAGGAGATTGAAAATTTAGAATATCAACACATAAATTTTGAAGCCAAAAAAGAACTCATTCAGTTTATTGATAAAGATGTAGATGAAGCATTTATTTCAGCATCGATAAAAAATGGTAGTTTTAACGCTTCCGCGGAAGCAAAATCGGCATTAAAAATTGTTTTCACTTCCCTTCACGGGACTTCTATTACCTTAATTCCAGAAGTATTAAAACGTGCAGGTTATACCAATGTAAAAGTAGTTGAAGAACAAGCCGAACCAAACGGAGACTTCCCAACGGTAAAATCTCCTAACCCTGAAGAGCCCGAAGCTTTAAAAATGGCCCTAGAGTTAGCCGATAAAGAACAAGCAGATATTGTTATTGGTACAGATCCCGACAGTGATAGATTAGGTATCGCTGTAAGAAACCAAGAAGGCAAAATGATTTTACTTAACGGAAATCAAGCGATGGTTTTAATGACCGATTTTCTTTTAAAAGAACAAAAGAAGAATGGTTTTAATGATGGAGACTTTATAGCTTCTACTATTGTTTCTACTCCTATGATGCTGCAACTTGCCCAACATTATGGCGTTGAATGTAAATTAGGATTAACTGGTTTTAAGTGGATTGCTAAAATGATAAAAGATTTCCCTAACCAAGATTTTATTGGCGGCGGGGAAGAGAGTTTTGGTTTTATGGTAGGCGATTTTGTACGAGATAAAGATGCGGTTACCTCTACCCTACTTATTTGTGAAATTGCAGCTGAAGCTAAAAGCAATAATAGCTCGGTTTACGAACAGCTGTTGCTGTTATATAAAACACACGGTGTTTACCAAGAACGACTTATTTCTTTAGTTAAAAAAGGAATTGAAGGCGCTCAAGAAATTGAGGAAATGCTTAAAAAGCTTCGAGCAGAAACTCCTACTCATTTTGGTGAAATTGCTGTAAAAAGAGTTGAAGATTATCAAATCTCTGAGGCGCAAGAATTACTAACCAATGAGAAAACAATCTTAGAAATTCCAAAATCTAACGTTCTTATTTATCACTTAGAAGACGGCACTCAGATTGCTGCCAGACCAAGTGGTACAGAACCTAAGATAAAATTTTATGTTAGCGCAAACGCTAAATTAGAAGACCTACAAGATTACGATAAGGTGAAAAGCGAGTTAGATCAAAAAATAGATGCTGCTTTATCATATTTCAATTTTTAACAAAAATATTTAATGAGTTATTTTAAAAAAGTACTTCAGTTTGCCAAGCCCTACAAGCGCTACGCTATCCTGAATATTATTTGTAATATTTTTTACGCTCTTTTTAGCACCTTATCATTTTTAGCATTTATCCCAATGTTACAAGTACTTTTTCAAGAAGAAGATCCTATTCTTGAAAAACCTGTTTGGGATGGTAACTTAGCAGGAATGAAAAGTTTTGCTGGAGATTATGCCAATTTTTTCTTAAACCAAAGAGTCGAAGAACACGGACAAATATCTGCACTAATCAGTATCTGTATTTTAGTCATTATCCTTTTCTTTTTAAAGAACTTTTTCAACTATATGGCGATGTTTTTTATTGCATCTTTGAGAAATGGAATGCTAAAAGACATAAGAAATAAGATTTATGAAAAAATAACAGAGCTTCCTATTTCTTTCTTTTCTGAAAAGAAAAAAGGAGATGTCATTTCAAGAATTACAAGTGATGTGCAAGAAATACAATCTTCTTTTTTAAGTATGTTAGAAATGTTTATTAAAGAACCACTAACACTCATTTTTACGCTTATTTTTATGTTATTAATCAGCGTTAAGCTTACCATTTTTGTGTTGGTGTTTTTACCGTTATCCGGACTTTTAATCTCTAGTATCGGGAAAAAATTAAAATCTAAATCGAATAAAGCTCAGCAAGAAAATGCTAATTTTCTTTCTATTGTAGAAGAAACTCTATCTAGTTTAAAGATTATTAAGGGGTTTAATGCAGAGAGAAAGTTTAGAAATAAATTTGAAGAAAGTACAGGAAGGTTAAACATCATACTAAACTCTTTATTACATCGTCAAAATTTAGCTTCACCTATGAGTGAATTTTTAGGTGTTTTAGTGATTACTATTATTTTATGGTTTGGAGGAAACATGGTTTTAATTGATGAAACTATGGACGCTTCTACATTTATAGGATTCTTAGTTCTAACCTACAATATTTTAACTCCAGCGAAAGCAATTTCAAAAGCTACTTATAGTATACAAAAAGGAAATGCTAGTGCAGAACGTATTCATCATATCATAGAAACAGAAACTACTGTAAAAGAACACGTTCAAGCGATTAATAAAGAAGATTTTGAAAAAGAGATCACTATCAAGAATATCTCATTTGGTTATGAAGAAGAATATGTTCTTAAAGATTTTTCTTTAAATGTAAAAAAAGGAGAAACCGTTGCTTTAGTGGGACAATCTGGTAGTGGTAAATCTACTATTGCTAATTTAGTGACTCGTTTTTACGATGTAAATGAAGGAAGCATACAAGTGGACGACATAGACATAAAAGAACTTTCTAAAGCATCTCTACGTAGCTTAACAGGCTTAGTTACTCAAGATTCTATCCTTTTTAATGATACTGTTAGAAACAATATTGCATTAGGTAAAGACAATGCCACCGAAGAAGAAATTATCGATGCATTAAAAATTGCCAATGCTTGGGAGTTTGTTTCAGAGTTGCCGAATGGTTTAGATACCAATGTGGGTGATGGCGGAGGAAAACTAAGTGGCGGACAGCAACAACGTCTATCAATCGCTCGAGCTGTACTTAAAAATCCGCCGATAATGATTTTGGACGAAGCAACTTCTGCCTTAGATACTGAAAGTGAGCAGTTGGTACAGAAAGCTTTAGAAAACATGATGAAGAATAGAACTTCTATTGTTATTGCTCACCGACTTTCTACCATTCAAAACGCAGATCATATTGTGGTAATGAGAAAAGGTAAAATCATAGAGCAAGGAAAACATCATGAACTTTTAGCACTCAATGGTGCGTATAAAGGTTTAGTTGATATGCAGTCTTTAGAATAAGTGACTTTATATGCTTACAGATAAAGAGAAAGAAATTGTAAACAAACTGAAGGAGAATAAAAATCCTGATGCTGCTTTTCAAGAACTTGTAAATTTATACAAGGAGCCTCTTTATTGGCATATTAGAAATATGCTAAAAGACCATGAAGATACTCACGACGTACTTCAAAATACATTTATAAAGGTCTTTAAATATATTAAAAACTTTAAAGAAGAAAGTAAATTATACAGTTGGATGTACCGTATTGCCACCAATGAATCTATTACCTTCTTAAATAAAAAAGCTAAAAAGCTAAATATTTCTAATCAAGAATTACAAGATCACCTTCTCAACAATTTAGAGAGCGATACCTATTTTGAAGGTGATAAAATACAGCTCGCTCTGCAAAAAGCTATTGCTCAACTACCAGAAAAGCAAAAGCAAGTCTTTAATATGAAGTATTTTCAGGATTTAAAATATAAAGAGATTGCAGAGATTCTAGAGATTAGTGAAGGTGCTTTAAAGTCTAATTACCATCATGCTGTAAAAAAAATTAAAAATTTTTTAGATCAAGATCAAACCTTAATAGATTAAAAGAGTCTAAATTAGAGAATGAGCAAAAAGAAGCACATATTAAAACATAAAACAGGATTTAAAACTCCAGAAAATTACTTTGAAGATTTTCAAGTAAATATGCCCTCATTCCGTGAAGAGATAGAGATTGAAAACAAAAGTATAGATTCAGGGTTTAAAGTTCCGCAAAATTATTTTGAAAACTTTAAAGTAGAATTACCTCAAGAAAACAAGAAAGGAAAAGTTATTTCGTTATTTAGCGTTAAGAATATTTCTAAAGTATCAGCCATTGCTGCTATTTTCCTTATCGGATTTTTTGTTTTCAAAAGTCAATTCGCTATAAATCAATTTTCAAACGAAGTAGACATTAATCCAATAGCACTAGAAGAACAACTAGAGAAAGATTATTTTGACATTGAATTTAGAGATTTTGATGTCTCCCTTAACGGAAATAATACCGTAGATGAAAAGGAACTGAAAAGTATAGATGAAGATGCTATCTTAGATTACCTTTCAGAAAATGCAGAACTAATTACATTAATTGAAGAATGAAAAAAATAATATACATAGCCTTTATTTTTCTTTTTTCGTCTCAGCTTATTTCAGCACAAGATAATGATGACGAAAAAATTAAAGCGCTTAAAATATCGCACATTACTAAGGCACTAGATCTTTCTCAAAAAGAAGCGGAAAGCTTTTGGCCTATTTACAATCAGTTTGAGGAAAAAACCGATAAGCTCTATGAAGCAAAATGGTGTGATGTAAAAAACGGAATTGATTTAATTGAAGAAATAGATGAAGCTACAGCTAAAACTTTAATTGAGCAATACGTAAGCCTTAAAAAAGAAAGTGCAGACCTTAAAGGAGAGTTTGTTGAGAAATTACATCAAGTAATATCTTATAAAAAAATATTGATGTTAAAAAAGGCAGAAAGGGATTTTCATAGAATTCTTCTAGAACAATATAAAAAGGATTAAAGATTCATAATTTTTGGTTAGTGTTAATTCGTTAATGGCTCAAGACTTCTTGTTTTGGGCCATTTTCTATAAAAACTAATTTTGCAATTCTTCCTTTTCCAGCAGCATAAGCGGTATAATCATTTAAAAAGCTTATTGTATAAAATGGTTCATCGCTTAATTGCTTCCAGCTTCTACCATAATCTGAAGAATAAGATATTCCCGTAAATCCTACAGCAACGATCTCTCTGGCGTTACTATTAGGAACAAACTTAATGCAGCTTTTATAACCTGGTTCTTTACCTTCAGCAATTATCTTCCAAGTTTTTCCTCCGTCCTTAGTAATAGCTTTATTTTGATGTTTCCCATCTGGGTTAGTATAATCGCCACCTATAATAATACCTGTACTTTCATTGTAAAAATCAATACTATAAATTCCTGTTGTTGATTTGCCTGAAATTATTGGAGTTTCATACACTTCCCACGACTCTCCCATATCTTCAGAAAAATATATTCGAGAGGTTTTACCTCCAGTTGCTATCCAAACTTTATCCTCTACAATAGAAATATTAGTATTGCTTGCTGCAAAAGCTGCTTCTCCTTCAATTATTGAAGGTAATTTTTCACAAGGCACTTTTTCCCAGTTCTCCCCACCATCTTTCGTTATTAAAATTGAAATACAATCCTTAGTGGGATCTCCCATTGCTATTCCGTTAAGGTCGTCATAAAAAGCCATGGCATCATAAAATACTTTCTCCCCTTCCTCTTTATAACTCAGCTTACGTTTCCCAAAATAATTTACTTTATACAATAAGGCGGGATTTCCGGCAGACAGTATATAATCTGCTTCTTTAGTTCTAGAAATAGCCCTAAACTCTAAGTCTTTGGCTTCTTCAACTTGACCAATATATGCCACCGAATTATCTGCAGTATTTAAATAACCAAATTCACCTCCAGAAGCCCCATAAAAAATGTGATTTTCACATACGTGTAAAGCTCTAATACTCTCTGGTCTTTTTATAATGGTTTCTATTTTTACAGCATTAAAATCTTTTAAAGAGTTATCGTTTTGCGATACATTAACGCATCCCCAAAAAAGAAATAAAAATAAAATAGAAATTTGGCACTTCATGAAATAGATTTAAATTCAAATATAACATTAATCCCCCATAAAATTCATTAACTTTGCGCGCTAAATTTTTTATACATGCGTTTACACAGAAATCTTGTCTTTGCGGTAATTGATACATTAAACTATATATTTAATGAAGGAAAATATGCCGATAAAGAAATATCAAAAGCTTTAAAAAGAGATAAACGCTGGGGTGCTAGAGATCGTGGTTTTATTGCTGAAACAGTCTACGACATTGTACGTTGGAAAAGACTTTATGCTGAAATAGCCGAAGTAAAAGAACCTTTTTCTAGAGCTAACTTGTTTAGACTCTTTGCTGTTTGGGCTACACTTAAAGGAATTCAGCTTCCAGATTGGAAACAATTAGAAGAAACCCCTACTCGAAGAATAAAAGGAAGATTTGATGAGCTTTCTAAAATAAGAAAATACAGAGAGTCTATTCCTGATTGGATGGATGAGCTCGGAGTACAAGAATTAGGTGAACAAAAATGGACTAAAGAAATAGCTGCTTTGAATCATACTGCTCCTGTAGTTTTAAGAGCTAACACTTTGAAAACAACACCTAAAAAATTAATAGATAGTTTATTTTCTGAAACTGTTGAAACTCATTCCTTAAAAAAATACCCTTCTGCGATTCAATTAGATGAGCGTGCAAATGTATTTTCTACCACTACATTTAAAGATGGGTTATTTGAAGTACAAGATGCATCTTCTCAATTAGTAGCACCATTTTTAAAAGTAGAACCAGGAATGCGAGTGGTAGATATTTGTGCTGGTGCTGGAGGAAAATCCTTGCATTTAGCTTCCTTAATGGAAAATAAAGGAGCAATAATTGCTTTAGATATTTACGGAAATAAACTAAAAGAACTAAAACGAAGAGCTAAACGTGCTGGAGCTCATAATATTGAAACACGGGAGATAGACAGCACAAAAGTGATTAAAAAATTATATAACTCTGCCGACAGAGTTCTTATCGATGCCCCATGTAGCGGATTAGGGGTCTTAAGTAGAAACCCAGACGCTAAGTGGAAGCTTCAACCAGAATTTTTAGATAAGATTAGACAGACGCAGCAAGAAATTTTAAATCAATATTCTAAAATTTTAAAGAAAGGTGGTAAAATGGTATACGCCACTTGTTCTATTCTACCATCAGAGAATCAAAATCAAGTAAAAAACTTTTTAGCATCAGAAGCTGGACAAGAATTTTCACTTGAAGATGAAAAAATAGTCTTAAGCCACGAATCTGGCTACGATGGTTTTTATATGGCACGATTAATTAAAAATTAAAATAAGAAATGAAAAAAATTACTTTATTAGGTTGTCTACTTGCAACTCTATTTACTTTCGCACAAGTCCCTGCTGGTTATTACAATAGTGCGCAAGGTTTAAGTGGTTACACTTTAAAGTCAGAATTAAGAGACATTATTACCAGTGGTCACAACTCTCAAAGTTATGGCGATTTATGGACGGGATACAGCACTTCAGATAGAGATAATTACTACGAAAATGATGGTACAATTTTAGATATTTATTCTGAAAACCCATCAGGAACAGACTCTTACACTTTTACTTTAGGTTCTGATCAATGTGGAAATTATTCTGGAGAAGGATCTTGTTATAACCGTGAGCATTTAATGCCTCAAAGCTGGTTTAACTCTGCTTCTCCTATGAAATCTGATATTCACCACGTATACCCTACAGATGGTTATGTAAACGGACAAAGAGGACACCTTCCTTTTGGTGAAGTAAATAGTGCTTCTTATACGTCTAACAACGGATCTAAAAAAGGAAGTAATGTATATTCACATCCAAATGCTTATAACGGGACTGTTTTTGAACCTATAGATGAGTTTAAAGGTGATGTTGCTAGAGTTTATTTTTACATGGCTACAAGATACCAAAATCAAATTGGTGGATGGGAGTCTGTAAACGATGGAAGTCAAAATACATTAGATGGAAGTTCAGATCAAGTATTTGAAGACTGGATGCTAGAAATGCTTATCCAGTGGCACAATAACGATCCTGTTTCTCAAAAAGAGCTAGACCGTAACAATGCTGCATATAATTTTCAAGGAAACAGAAATCCATATATTGACAATCCATCTTGGGTTGCTGTAGTTTGGGACCCTAATCCAGATACTCAAGCTCCAACTGCACCAACAAATTTAGCTGCAACCAATACCACTTTTTCTTCTGTAGATTTAAACTGGAATGCTGCTACAGATGATGTAGGTGTGGTTTCTTACGAAGTAGAACAAGACGGCGTAGTGGTTAAAAACGTAACTACCCTACAAACTACTATTACAGGATTATCACCACAAACCAATTACTCTTTTGCAGTGAAAGCATTAGATGCTTACGGAAACATATCAGGGTTAAGTAATATGGTGAATATTACAACACTAGATGCTCCAACCATTATTTTTAGTGAAGATTTTGAAGGATGTAACTCTACTCAGTTTAATGCTATTTCAGAATTAAGTGATTTAGATTGGGAGTGTTCAACTCAATACGGAGAAAATAATACAGCAAGTTTTCAAATGAATGGTTATTCTCAAGGGCAAGTTCCGAGCACAGATTGGCTTATCACCTACACCGCTATAGATTTTGATTTGTATCAAGACGAAAAATTGAGATTCTTTACTGCAGCTGCATATGGAGACTCAGAGCTTCAACTTTTATATTCAACTGATTATGACGGAAGCGCAACTCCTTCTAATTTTACGTGGCAACCTGTTCCTAATGTAAATATCGCTTTACATTCTGATGGATCTAGTACAATTGAAGAAAACATTTATTCTAATATTGATATTAGCTCTATTTCTGGTTCTGCTTATATAGCTTTTAAATATGATACTTCTAATGGAGATGATGCTACTCGATGGACAGTAGATAGCTTCGAAATTACTGGAGAAGACAATTTGAGGGTTAACACAAAAGAATTAGATTTTAGTTTTTATCCTAACCCAGTTAAAGGAAATAACCTAAATGTTCAAATGAATAATAATGTTGATTTTTCTTATGAAATCTATGACCTTAACGGAAGATTGATTCAGCAAGCTCAACAAGTTTCTACTTCAAATATTAATGTGAGTAGCATTAGCAACGGCTTATACTTATTAAAGCTTACTTCGGAAGGAAAAACAGCTACAAAAAAATTAGTGATCAATCATTAATTTCTAAATAGACTACAAAAAAAAGCGGCTTTAATTGCCGCTTTTTTTTATAGTAATAATTGAAAGAAAAAAGTAAATTTGCAGCTCAACACAACACAAACCACCCGATTATGATTCTTTTCTTCGGAAACTCTTCAAAAACGGTATATACCGTACAAACACAACAACCTTTATTAGAAGATGCCATACAAAAACTCAATTGGCTTTTTGGTGACGCTCAACAAATCAATAAAGAATCTTTAAAAGGAGATTTTGTAGGTCCGCGAGCAGCGATGATTACTCCTTGGAGTACAAATGCGGTAGAGATCACTCAAAATATGGGAATCCAAGGTATTCTACGTATCGAAGAATTTCATGAAGTAGAAAAAGACTTTACTGATTTTGATCCTATGCTTTCTCAAAAATATCACGAACTACATCAAGATATTTTTGATATTCATATACAACCCGAAGAAATTAAAAGTATAGATGATATTAGTGCTTATAACCAACAAGAAGGTTTAGCGCTAAATGGAGAAGAGGTAAAATACCTTGAAGAACTATCAGAAAAATTAGGACGAAAGCTAACCGACTCAGAAGTTTTCGGATTTTCTCAAGTCAACTCAGAACATTGCCGACATAAGATTTTTAATGGAAAATTTGTGATTGACGGGGAAGAAAAACCCTCATCACTTTTTAAACTTATTAGAAAAACTTCAGAAAAACATCCTAACGAAATCGTATCGGCTTATAAAGATAATGTAGCTTTCATCAACGGACCTAGAGTAGAGCAATTTGCTCCAAAATCGGCCGACAAGCCAGATTATTACCAAAATAAAGATTACGATTCTGTGATTTCTATTAAAGCAGAAACACACAACTTCCCTACTACTGTAGAACCATTTAACGGAGCTGCAACTGGAAGCGGGGGAGAAATTAGAGACCGTCTTGCAGGTGGTAAAGGTTCTTTGCCATTAGCAGGAACTGCTGTTTATATGACTTCTTACAGTCGTCTTAATGAAGACAGACCTTGGGAGAAAGGAATGCAAGAACGCAAATGGCTATATCAAACTCCTATGGATATCCTTATTAAAGCTTCTAATGGAGCTTCAGATTTTGGAAATAAATTCGGTCAGCCTCTTATTACGGGATCTGTTCTTACCTTTGAGCATACCGAGAATGATCGCGACTTAGGTTTTGATAAAGTGATTATGCTCGCAGGCGGAATTGGCTACGGAAAAAAAGACCAAGCTTTAAAAGATGTACCTAAGAAAGATGATCAAATTGTTATTCTTGGAGGTGAAAATTATAGAATTGGAATGGGAGGAGCTGCAGTTTCTTCTGCAGATACAGGAGAATTTAGCAGTGGTATAGAACTTAACGCTATACAACGTTCTAACCCAGAAATGCAAAAACGTGCCGCCAATGCAATTCGCGGAATGGTAGAGGTAGATGAAAACCCTATTGTTTCTATTCACGATCATGGCGCTGGAGGTCACTTAAATTGTCTAAGTGAATTAGTCGAAGAAACAGGAGGAAAAATAGATTTAGACCAATTACCCGTAGGTGATCCTACGCTTTCTGCCAAAGAAATTATTGGGAATGAATCTCAAGAACGTATGGGATTAGTGATTGGTAAAGATCAAATTGCTACCCTAAAAAGAGTAGCAGATAGAGAACGTTCTCCTATGTATCAAGTAGGTGAAGTTACGAATGACAATAGATTTACGTTTGAAGGAAGCACTTCTAAACAAAAACCAATGGATTTGGCTCTAGCCGAGATGTTTGGTAGTTCGCCTCAAACCATTATGAACGACAAAACCGTTCAACAAAATTATTCTGCTTTAGAATATAACACAGATAAAATTTACGATTATGTAAAACAAGTATTACAGTTAGAAGCTGTTGCTTGTAAAGATTGGCTAACCAATAAAGTGGACCGTTGTGTCTCAGGAAGGGTTGCCAAACAACAAAATGCAGGACCTCTACAATTACCTTTAAACAATGTAGGTGTAATGGCCTTAGATTATAATGGAAATCAAGGGGTGGCCACTTCTATTGGGCACTCCCCTATTTCTGGTTTGGTAGATCCGGTTGCGGGAGCTAAAAACTCAATAGCTGAGTCATTGACTAATTTAGTTTGGGCACCATTAGAAAAAGGATTAAAATCGGTTTCTCTTTCTGCCAACTGGATGTGGCCTTGTAATAACGAAGGTGAAGACGCGCGCTTATATGAAGCTGTAAAGGGGGTTTCAGATTTTGCTATCAATTTAGGAATTAACATCCCAACAGGGAAAGATTCTTTATCGATGAAGCAAAAATACCCAGATAAAGAGGTAATTTCTCCGGGTACAGTGATTATTTCCGCAGCAGCAAATTGTAATCAAATCACCAAAGTAGTAGAACCAGTTTTACAAAAAAATGGCGGTGACATTTATTACATCAACTTATCTCAAGATAATTTTAAATTAGGAGGTTCTTCTTTTGCTCAAATTTTAAACAAAGTGGGGACTGAAGTTCCTACGATTAAAGATGATGAGCAATTTGCCAAGACCTTTAATGCGATACAAAAATTAATTAAAGAAGATCATATTTTAGCTGGACACGATGTTGCTTCAGGAGGATTGATCACTACTTTGTTAGAAATGTGCTTTGCCGATGTAGATCTAGGTGCTACTATAGATTTAAGCGCTTTAAATGAAAAAGACTCTGCTAAAGTATTATTTAATGAAAATAGCGGAATTGTATTTCAAACTAAAGACGCTTCCGCGGAAGCAATATTAGAAGAGTTTAACGTTTCATTTTTCAAAGTAGGAGAAGTAACTACTAAAGGAAGCTTAGAAATCACCAACCAAACCGATAAGTTTGAATTTGATATTGCCACTTATCGTGATGCTTGGTTTGAAACTTCTTATTTATTAGACCAAAAACAAAGCGGAGAAACTAAAGCAAAAGAGCGTTTTGATAATTATAAAAAACAACCTCTTTCTTATCAATTCCCTAAAGAATTTACAGGAAAACTACCTGTAATTGATTCGGGTAAACCTAAAATAAAAGCAGCAATTATTAGAGAGAAAGGATCTAACTCTGAGCGTGAAATGGCTCGTGCTATGCACCTTGCTGGCTTTGAGGTAAAAGATGTTCATATGACCGATTTAATTACGGGTCGTGAAACCTTAGAAGACATTCAATTTATTGCGGCTGTAGGTGGTTTCTCAAATTCAGATGTTTTAGGAAGTGCTAAAGGTTGGGCTGGCGCATTTTTATATAATGAAAAGGCTAATATTGCACTTAAAAAATTCTTTGATAGAGAAGATACGCTTTCATTAGGGGTGTGTAACGGCTGTCAATTATTTATAGAATTAGGCTTAATTAACCCAGATCATACCGAAAAGCCTAAAATGCTTCACAATGATTCTCATAAATTTGAATGTAATTTTACATCGGTAGAAATTAAAGAGAATAATTCTATTATGTTATCTGGCCTTGCCGGAAGTAAATTAGGAATTTGGGCAGCTCACGGTGAAGGAAAGTTTAGCTTTCCTTATGGAGAAGAAAAATATAATATTGTGGGTAAATATGGCTATGAAAATTATCCTGCTAACCCAAATGGCTCCGATTTTAATACCGCTATGTTAACAGACGATACAGGAAGACATTTAGTGATGATGCCGCACTTAGAGCGTTCTACTTTTACATGGAATTGGGCTAACTACCCAAAAGATCGCAATGATGAAGTTACTCCTTGGCTAGAAGCTTTTGTAAATGCACGAAAGTGGTTAGAAAACAAATAAGGTAAAATTCATGTTTTTTAGAAAAGCTTGAAGTTGAAAAACTTCGAGCTTTTTTGTTTTAGTCAATTCTAGAAGTGTTTTTTTTAACCTAAATGCTAGAATTTATGTGGTTTTTATGAGATTAGATTCCACACAATTGTAGAAAATTTCTACACATTTCAAAATGAACCTTCAGAATAGTATTGTTTATCAAGGTTTAAGCTCGTGGCATCAATATTGGCTTATGAAAAGTAAACCAAAAAAACGAATATGAGCAATACAGCAAGAAAATACTCAGCAATTGAAGACCCAACTGAATCTCACAATTTTTTAAGTTCTCAAAAAAAGTCATTACCAGATAATGACAAGTCAAATTCAACCAAGTTATTAATTCTTGCAGGAACCTTTCTGCTATTAGTCAGCGCTGTAGTGGTTACTTTTTTATTTTACCCATATTTCGAAGCGATTCATTTAGAAAGAATGAACAATGCTTGGGGTAAAGCTTTGAGAATAGGTGGTATTGCTTTGTTAGCAACGCATATTGGTTTTTTAGTATATCTAATTGTTTTATATTTTAAATATAAAGTAGTTGAATCTGTTTCAGATGAAGAATTACCAAATTGTACCATTATCGTACCTGCCTATAATGAGGGTAAACTGGTATGGAAAACACTTATTAGTTTAGCTGAAAGCAATTACCCTGAAGAAAAAATTCAATTAATTTCTATCGATGATGGTAGTAAAGATGATACATGGGAATGGATGAAAAAAGCCAAAGAGCAATTAGGCGATCGTTTAGCTATCTATCAACAACCTGAAAATAAGGGAAAAAGACACGCTCTTTACCGCGGATTTCATTTAGCTACAGGAGATGTGTTTATTACTGTGGACAGTGATTCTATCGTAAAAAAAGACACTTTGAGAAATATGGCTAGTCCGTTTGTGAATAATGAAGAATGTGGAGCTGTGGCTGGAAATGTAAGAGTCCTAAACAATAAAAAAGCTCTTATTCCAAAAATGCTGAATGTTAGTTTTGCTTTTAGTTTTGAATTTGTTAGATCTGCACAAAGTGTATTAGGATCGGTTTTATGTACACCTGGTGCTCTTGCTGCATATCGTAAAGATGCTGTTTTAAACTGTTTACCAGAATGGATCAATCAAACCTTTAACGGTCAACCTTCAGATATTGGAGAAGACAGAGCGATGACTAATATGATTTTAAAACAAGGTTATAAAGTATTGTTTCAAAGAAATGCTTTCGTATATACTAATATTCCTGAGCGATACAAAAACCTATACAAAATGTTTATCCGTTGGGAAAGAAGTAATGTAAGAGAGAATATTGCGATGAGTAGATTTGCTTTTGGAGATTTTAGAAAAGGACCTAAGACAGGAACCAGAATATTATTATTAAACCAGTGGTCTAAGATTTTATTGTCTTACCCAATGGTGTTATTAATGTTGTTCTTTATTGTTACTTATCCCTTATTATTTATTACCTCAGCTTTAGTCAGTATACTTGTGTTTTCAAGTTTTCAAGCTTTATTTTATGCTAAGAAGCACACAGTTATCGAATCTTTTTGGGCTTATCCTTATAGTTTATTTTACACATTTACTTTATTTTGGATAACTCCTTATGCTATCGCAACCGCAAGTAGAAGTGGATGGTTAACAAGAGAATTACCTAAAACAAAAGCTACTTTTGTCACCCCAAAGGTTTAAAAGGGAGGTTTTATTTGTAAATTGAGTTATATATTTTATTAATATTTAACTGTGTGACAAACATTTATCTTATAAATAAATAGTTTTTATAAAAATTTAATAGAAAAAGAGGAGTTATTTTTATATTTTGCATAATAATAACTCCTTTTTCTTATGACAGAAGTAAAACGCCTTTTTGACTTTCCATACTATCAATTAGAGAATTTCAAACTACAAAAATCACTGGTAACCAAGTACGGAAACGAATGGATTGCCACTTCTACGGAAGAATATATCAACAAAGCAAATAAAATTAGTAGAGCTTTATTACGTTTAGGCGTTAATAAAAAAGATAATATAGCCATCATTTCTACCAGCAATCGCACAGAGTGGAATATTATGGATATTGGTATTTTGCAAACAGGTGCACAAGATGTTCCTATTTACCCTACTATTTCTGAAGAAGAGTACGCCTATGTTTTAAATCATAGCGAATCTATATACTGTTTTGTTTCAGATAAAGAAGTTTTAGATAAAGTAAATAGAATTAAAAATCAAGTCCCTTCATTAAAGGAGGTCTATAGTTTTGATGATATTGAGGGGGCCAAAAGCTGGAAAAAGTTACTTGAATTAGGAGAAGATGACAGTAATCAAAAAGAAGTAGAAGATATTAAATCTCAAATTTCTGAAGATGATTTAGCTACCATCATTTATACTTCTGGTACTACAGGAAAACCTAAAGGAGTGATGTTATCTCACAAAAATATAGTGAGTAACGCTGTAAATAGTGCCACTCGACTTCCGCTAGAAGAAAAAGAAAGTGTGGCCATTAGCTTTCTACCCGTGTGTCATATCTACGAACGCATGTTACTTTATATGTATCAATACACCGGAGTAAGCATCTATTTTGCAGAATCTATAGATAAGATTAGTGAAAACTTAAAAGAGGTTAAACCTGATGTCATGTCTGCAGTTCCTAGACTCTTAGAAAAAGTATACGATAAGATTATTGCTAAAGGAACCGCTTTAGAAGGTATTAAAAAGAAATTATTTTACTGGGCGGTAGAATTAGGTTTAGAATGGGAACCTTACGGACGAAATGGTTGGTGGTATGAAACTAAGCTCAAAGTAGCTCGTAAATTAATATTTAGTAAATGGCAAGAAGCCCTAGGTGGAAATTTAGGAGTAATTGCCTCTGGTAGTGCCGCGCTTCAACCTCGACTAGCACGTGTATTTAATGCAGCTGGAATCGGTGTAATGGAAGGTTACGGTCTTACAGAAACATCGCCTGTTATAGCGGTTAATGATATGCGTCATAAAGGGTTTAAAGTAGGGACTGTTGGTAAACCTCTTCCAGAAACTGAAGTTAAAATTGCGGAAGATGGAGAAATTCTAATCAAGGGACCTCAGGTGATGATTGGTTATTACAAAGATCAAGAAAAAACTGATGAAGTCTTAAAAAATAATTATTTTCATACAGGTGATATTGGCGAAGTTGACAACGAAGGTTTCCTAAAAATTACCGATCGTAAAAAAGAAATGTTTAAAACATCTGGTGGAAAATATGTAGCTCCACAAATGATTGAGAACACGATGAAACAATCTCGTTTTATCGAACAAATTATGGTGATTGGTGAAGGTCAAAAAATGCCTGCAGCTTTAATTCAACCAAATTTTGAATTTATTGAAGATTGGGCTAGCAGAAAAAACATAGATATTGGTTCATCTACAGAAGAATTATGTAACTCTAATGAGGTTATTAATAGAATTCAAAGAGAAGTAGATTTCTACAATGAACGATTTGGAAAATGGGAAAGAGTTAAAAAATTCGAATTAACTCCCGATGTGTGGTCTGTAGATGATAACCACCTTACTCCTACTATGAAAATGAAGAGAAAGGTAATTAAGGAGAAATATTTAGACCTATACAATAAAATTTATGAGGTTCAATCATAGGTAATTTAAAACTTCAATAAAAAGCTCTAGATAAACTCTAGAGCTTTTTTTACTTAAAATTGCTCATCACATTTAGGCCTCCAATTTTTCTTCTTTTTTCTTATTTAAATACAAAGCTAAACATTACTTTTCTTCTACTCTATAATTGCACAGTATATTCATATTTTCAGAAGTCTATTTTTTAATATAAATTACAAAAAACGTTTTATTGTTTATTTATTCCTATATTTATATTCATTATAAACCTCTTTTCTGTTAAAACTTTTCTTTTTCTACACTTCCCTATAAAATTTAACACGATAACATTATGCGTGCATAATAAAATTCATTATATTTGAATGACAAGTATAATATATGAAAGAAAAAACAATAGATTATGTACTAAGAGCTACTTGGATTGCAGTTGCTAAAATGTATAATGAAGAAGCAAGCAGAAAAGGTAGCACTATGGCTACAGGATTTGCCTTACTGAATATAGATCCAGATGAAGGTACTCCTTCTACTTCTTTGGGTCCAAAAATGGGAATGGAAGCAACAAGTTTGTCTAGAACCTTAAGGACTATGGAAGATAAAGGCTTAATTACTAGACAACGAAACCCAGAAGATGGGAGAAGTGTTATCATCCAGTTGACTGAATTTGGACGAGAAATGAGAGCTTTTTCTAAAGAAGTAGTTCTCACTTTTGATGAAGCTGTGAATGAAGTTATTCCGCAAGAAGATCTTAAAACTTTTAATCGCGTAGCCAATACAATCATGGAATTAATCAACAACAAAAAAATTTATAAATCTGAAACTCCTGTAAAATAATTATGAAAAGAAACATTAATAAAGTAGCTGTCATAGGATCAGGAATTATGGGAAGCGGTATCGCTTGTCATTTCGCCAATATTGGTGTAGAAGTCCTGTTACTAGACATTGTACCTAGAGAATTAAATGATAAAGAAAAGAAAAAAGGTTTAAGCCTAGAAGATAAGACGGTAAGAAACAGGATTGTAAACGAAGCCCTACAAGCTTCTTTAAAATCAAAGCCTTCTCCAATATATCATCAAAAATTCGCAAATAGAATTACTACAGGTAACTTAGAAGATGACATTCATAAAGTTTCTGAAGTCGATTGGATTATAGAGGTTGTTGTAGAAAGATTAGATATTAAAAAACAGGTTTTTGATAACTTAGAAAAGCATCGTAAACCTGGAACCTTAATCACTTCTAACACTTCTGGTATCCCAATTAAATTTATGAATGAAGGTAGAAGTGAAGATTTTCAAAAACACTTTTGCGGAACTCACTTTTTTAATCCGCCAAGATACTTAAGATTATTTGAGATCATACCTGGACCTAATACTTCTCCTGATGTATTGGAATTCTTAAATGACTACGGAAAAAAATTCCTAGGAAAAAAATCTGTAGTAGCGAAAGACACCCCCGCATTTATTGGAAATAGAGTTGGTATTTTTAGTATTATGAGCCTTTTCCATATGGTAAAAGATATGGATATGACTATTGAAGAAGTTGATAAACTTACAGGACCAGTAATTGGTAGACAAAAATCAGCCACTTTCCGTACGGTTGATGTGGTTGGTTTAGATACGCTAGTTCACGTCGCCAATGGTCTTTATGAAAATGTACCCGATGATGAGCAGCACGATCTCTTTAAGTTGCCTGGTTTCATAGATACGATGATGGAGAACAAATGGCTCGGAAGCAAATCGGGACAGGGTTTCTATAAAAAAGAAAAAAAGAAAGATGGTTCTAGCGAAATTAAATCACTAGATCTAAACACCTTAGAATATAGAGAAAGAAAAAGCGCCTCGTTCGCTACGTTAGAACTCACTAAAACAATTGATAATGTAAGCGATCGTTTTGAAGTTCTTATTAAAGGAAAAGATAAAGCAGGAGAATTCTACCGTAAGAACTTTTCTGCTCTTTTTGCTTATGTATCTAATCGTATTCCAGAAATATCAGATGAGCTTTACAAAATAGATGATGCTATGAAAGCTGGTTTTGGATGGGAACACGGTCCTTTTCAGATTTGGGATGCAATTGGCGTAGAGAAAGGAATCGAAATGATGAAAGAGCAAGGCTACGAACCTGCAGCCTGGGTAAATGAAATGCTAGAAACTGGTAGCAAGTCTTTTTATTCCGTAAAGGAGGGTAACACTTACTATTACGATATTCCTCAAAAAGAACAAGTAAAAGTCCCTGGACAAGATGCTTTTATCATTCTAGATAATATTAGAGAATCTAAAGAGGTTTTCAAAAACAGTGGTGTTGTTGTAGAAGATTTAGGAGACGGAATCTTAAACGTAGAATTCCGCAGTAAAATGAATTCAATTGGAGGCGATGTTCTTGACGGAATTAACAAAGCCATCGATATAGCCGAAAAAGATTATCAAGGTTTAGTGGTTGCCAACGACGGACAAAATTTCTCTGTAGGTGCCAATATTGGGATGATTTTTATGATGGCTGTAGAGCAAGAATATGATGAGCTCAATATGGCGATTAAATACTTCCAGGATACGATGATGCGTATGCGCTATTCCTCGATACCAACCGTAGCGGCTCCTCACAATATGACTTTAGGAGGTGGCTGTGAACTTTCGCTTCACGCGGATAAAGTTGTAGCCCATGCCGAAACTTATATTGGCCTAGTAGAGTTTGGTGTTGGTGTGATTCCTGGTGGTGGTGGTTCTAAAGAAATGACTGTTCGAGCTGCTGATACTTTTCAAAAAGATGATGTAGAACTTAATAGACTTAGAGAACATTTCTTAACTATTGGAATGGCTAAAGTATCCACCTCAGCATACGAAGCTTTTGACACGAATATTCTTCAAAAAGGAAAAGATATAATCGTAGTTAATAAGGAAAGGCAATTAGCTATGGCTAAAAAACACGCTTTACTAATGGCTGAAAATGGGTATACCAAACCAATCCACCGTACTGATATCAAAGTATTAGGAAAGCAAGCACTCGGAGCTTTTTATGTAGGTACAGACCAAATGTATGCTGGAAAATATATTAGTGAACACGATAAAAAAATCGCTAATAAATTGGCTTATGTAATGGCAGGAGGAGATTTATCTGCTGCAACAAAAGTAAGTGAGCAATATTTATTAGATCTAGAACGGGAAGCTTTCTTATCGCTAACGGGAGAAAGAAAAACCTTAGAGAGATTACAACATATGTTGAAAAAAGGGAAACCGCTTAGAAATTAATGTTTAAAGTAGACTATTGAAAAAATGACTTAAGATAATTAATATTATGGCTGCAAATCATAACTTTAGAAAATTGATGATCTGGACGGAAGCTATAGAATTAGTCAAAGAAACTTATTCTATAACTAAAAAATTCCCTAAAACAGAAACATATTCACTTATAAGTCAAATTCAACGTTCTGCAGTTTCCATTCCCTCTAATATTGCTGAGGGAACAAGTAAAAGTACTAATAAGCATTTTTTACAATATTTAGAAACCGCTTTGGGTTCAGCTTTTGAGTGGGAAACACAATTAATTATCGCATTTGAAATTAATTATATTTCAGAAAATACATTTAAACATTTAGAAAATAAAATTCAATTAATTCAAGGGATGATTACAAGATTTATGGAAAAGATAAAGAACTCATAACAGGAGAAAATCTTATCTCATAAGTCCTATCATCTTAAGTCAAAAAATAAAACGATGAATAAAACCGCATATATAGTAAAAGCATATAGAACCGCCGTAGGAAAATCCTCTAGAGGAGTTTTTAGGTTCAAACGACCAGATGAATTAGCTGCAGAAACCATTCAGTATATGATGGAGCAGCTACCAGATTTTGACAAAACAAGAATCGATGATGTTATTGTAGGAAACGCGATGCCAGAAGCCGAACAAGGTCTAAATATGGGACGTCTTGTTTCTCTTATGGGATTAAAGACTGAAGATGTAGCAGGTGTGACTGTTAACCGTTACTGTGCCTCTGGATTAGAAACTATCGCCATCGCTTCAGCAAAAATACAAAGCGGTCAAGCCGAATGTATTATCGCTGGAGGAGTTGAAAGTATGAGTTACATCCCCATGGGAGGTTACAAACCAGTACCTGATTATAAAGTAGCGAAAGAGGGTAACGAAGATTATTATTGGGGAATGGGATTAACGGCAGAAGCTGTAGCCAACAAGTATAAAGTTTCTCGTGAAGATCAAGATGAATTTGCTTTTCAATCGCATCAAAAGTCTTTAAAAGCTCAAGCTGAAGATCGTTTTCAAGATCAAATTGTACCCATTAACATAGACGAGACCTATGTAGAAGATGGAAAAAAGAAAACGCGTTCTTATACAGTAACTAAAGATGAAGGACCCCGTGCCGATACTTCTATAGAAGCATTAGCTAGACTTCGTCCTGTTTTTGCTGAAGGCGGTAGCGTAACAGCCGGTAACTCCTCACAAACGAGTGATGGTGCTGCTTTTACTCTAGTAATGAGTGAAGCAATGGTAAAAGAACTCAAGCTAGAACCTATTGCAAGATTGGTAAGTTTTACAGCAGTAGGTGTTGAACCAAGAATTATGGGGATCGGACCTGTAAAAGCCATTCCAAAAGCTTTAAAACAAGCTGGATTAAAATTAGACGACATGGAGCTTATTGAGTTGAATGAAGCATTTGCTTCTCAGTCATTAGCTGTAATTCGAGAATTAGGAATTAATACAGACCGACTTAACGTTAACGGAGGAGCCATTTCTATGGGACATCCCTTGGGTTGTACGGGAGCTAAACTTTCTGTTCAAATCTTTGATGAGATGCGTAAGCGTAATCTTCAAAATAAACACGCTATGGTTACCATGTGCGTAGGTACAGGACAAGGTGCAGCTGGAGTTTATGAATTCTTAAATTAAAAAACATAACACAATAACTAAATAAAAATGAGCACAGAAAATAAAAAAGATATCCTTCGCGGCGGACAGTTTCTTGTAAAGGAAACCAAATGTGAGGACGTTTTCACTCCAGAAGATTTTAATGAGGAGCAGAAAATGATGAAAGACTCGGTAAAAGAATTTGTAGACCGTGAAATTTGGCCAAAAAAAGAGGAGTTCGAAAATAAGAATTATGATCTAACCGAGAAGGTAATGCGTAAAGCAGGAGAACTTGGTTTCTTAGGTATAGCAGTTCCCGAAGAATATGATGGTTTAGGGATGGGATTTGTATCTACTATGTTGGTATGTGATTATATTTCTGGGGCAACAGGTTCTATCGCCACTGCTTTTGGAGCGCATACGGGGATAGGTACAATGCCTATTACATTATATGGTAACGAAGAACAAAAGAAAAAATACGTTCCTAAATTAGCGACTGGTGAGTGGTTTGGTGCTTATTGTTTAACAGAACCTGGAGCAGGTAGTGATGCTAATTCTGGTAAAACAAAAGCAGTACTTTCAGATGATGGAAAGTATTACAGTATTTCTGGGCAAAAAATGTGGATTTCTAATGCAGGGTTCGCTAACGTGTTTATTGTATTTGCCAGAATTGAAGATGATAAAAATATTACGGGTTTCATTGTAGAAAACGATAAAGAGAACGGAATTTCTTTTGGAGAGGAAGAAAAGAAGTTAGGAATTCACTCCTCTTCTACCCGACAAGTATTTTTTAACGAAACAAAAGTTCCGGTAGAAAATATGCTTTCAGAAAGAGGCAACGGTTTTAAAATTGCAATGAACGCCTTAAATGTTGGTAGAATCAAATTAGCTGCGGCTTGTTTAGATGCACAACGTAGAGTAACCGATAGCGCAGTTAAATATGCTAACGATCGTGTTCAATTTAAAACGTCTATTTCCAATTTTGGTGCGATTAAATATAAGTTAGCCGAAATGGCTACTTCTGCCTATGCAGGGGAGTCAGCATCTTACAGAGCTGCTAAAAATGTGGAAGACCGTATTGCAATCCGTCAAGCGGAAGGAAGTTCTCACGCTGAAGCGGAATTAAAAGGTGTTGAAGAATACGCTATAGAATGTTCTATATTAAAAGTAGCTTGTTCTGAAGATATTCAAAATTGTAGTGATGAAGGAATACAAGTTTATGGTGGTATGGGATTCTCTGCAGATACCCCAATGGAATCTGCTTGGAGAGATGCTCGTATTTCTAGAATTTACGAAGGAACAAACGAGATCAATAGAATGCTAGCCGTGGGAATGTTGGTTAAAAAAGCGATGAAAGGTCACGTAGATTTATTAGGCCCAGCTCAAGCTGTAGCCGATGAGTTAACAGGAATTCCTTCTTTCGACAAGCCAGATTATTTTGAGTTGTTTGCTGAAGAAAAAGAGATGGTGGCCAATCTAAAGAAAGTATTCTTAATGGTGGCTGGTAGCGCAGTTCAAAAATTTGGACCAGATTTAGAAGAGCACCAACAGTTATTATTAGCTGCATCTGATATTCTTATTGAGGTTTATATGGCAGAATCTACCATCTTAAGAACCGAAAAGAATGCAAAAAGAAACGGTGAGGATTCTCAAAAAGAACAAATTGCTATGAGTAAACTTTACTTATACAATGCCGTAGATATCGTAACTCAAAAAGCAAAAGAAGGTATAGTTTCTTTCGCTACAGGTGATGAGCAGCGAATGATGTTAATGGGACTTAAGCGTTTTACAAAATATCAAAACATGCCTAATGTCGTAGCACTTAGAAATACGATTGCAGAAAAACTTACTTCAGAAAATGAATATTGTTTTTAAAAATTTAAGTTAGGTTAAGTTAGTTGAGAAAAGCCACATCAAATAAGTAGATGTGGCTTTTTTTTATTTCAGGTGAAACCTTAAAAAGTGATTTCGCTTACTTCCGTAAAGGTGAACTCATCGTTAAATACTCCTAATTCATATTGCGTTAACTGCTCTTCACCAATTACAAAAAGTTCGTTTTCTCTTATAATCAAATCAAATCCGGCAACGGGGATTGAAGAAACAAAATTTGGATATTGAGGTTCTGATACATCTAAAACTCTAACCACATTTAAATCGGCCACTAACAAATAATTTCCGTAAAGCCCTAATCCGATAGGCTGATTCATTTGTACTGTAGTTAATAATTCTGGATACAAAGGATTCTCTGTTTTATAAATTTCTAATTGATTAATGTCTCCCTCACAAGCTGCATTGGTATGCAAAGTTACATACGTAAAGTCTCCCGATGAAACTACAGGATCACAACTTCTAATATGGCTTACCTCTGCTAATTGTAAAGGATTTTCTGGAGCTGAAATATCATAAATAAACATTCCTAGTCTGCTTCCCACATATAATTTATCACCTAAAGCGTATAAAGTTTCTATATCAAATCCTATATAGGTACTTCCTTTAAAAATAGGCTGATTGGGGTTGGTAATTTCAAAAACACTAAGTGATTCTTCTCCCACAGTATATAAATAATTTCCTGCAAGGGCAAATCTAGCCAAGCTCCCTCCTACTCCATCTCCTCCAAAATCTGCAGAATTATTGGTACTACTATTACTATCTGAGCTGCATGAAGCTACTATAATAATTAAAAAGAATAATATGGTTTTTTTCATGATCTAGTTTTTAAGTTGATAACCTACAATGATTTCATTTTCAGGGACATTAAAATATGTCGCTGAAAATCCATCTGGAGAGTTTAAGCGTGGAAATACATTAGGAGACCTATTTACATTTTCTATAGAATTCGTATAAAAATTATATTCTATAGCTACTAAATCGACTAAATGATGAACATAAACGGTGTTTCCTCGAATGGCTAAGTCTGTTGCGCCTCTTACTTTCAAATAAGCTATGGGTTCTGGAGATTCAGCATTGGTATTATCATATAAATGGAAACCTTCTTCATTTTCATTTATTAAAATATACTCATCTTTTACGTAGATTTTACCTGCATCACTAATAGGCCTAGAAGCTTGAAGTTCTATGTCATTCTCAAAAATTAACCTAGATTGAGTTATAGGTTTATATAGACTTTCATGACTAGAAATGTCAGGAATGTCATCATCATTATTCCAATAAATACAAGATGAAAAGCAGATGGTAATAATAGAAAATAAAACAATTTTTATAGTTTTCATAAATTAGATAGGTTTAGTGAGTAGATGATTCATTTTAAAAAGGGTTGCTTCTTTCTTAAAATGTTTACATTAAATTAATATATGATAAAACATAGATTTAACAAATTCCTAAGAATCTACTTTTTTAAAAGCTTGTAAATTACATTTCTATGAAGCATTCTTACATTTCTACCTTATTAGCAATCACTTTTGTTGTCTTTAGTATTCATATACAAGCACAGCAGGAAGAAGATTCTACTCATCTCGAAAAAACAAACCTCCCCAAAAAGGAAAGCGTTATTAATTCCGATAAGGAAAACTATAGGTCTAACCCTATAGAAGAATATAATGAAGCCTATTATGTTTTGGGAAGGTTAAATGAAAGTATTGGTTTACCTGCAAGTGAGTACAATTTGCAAACTCCCCAAGCTACTTTAGAACATTTTATTGCTCATGCTAGAAATGAAAAATATGAAGAAGCCGCTTATGCTCTCAATTTTAATTTATTTCCTAGCAACCTCTCAAAAAAAGACGCTGGTATTTTAGCTGAAAAATTATATTTTGTACTTAATCAAAGAGTAAAAATTAATTGGAGTGATTTATCGGATCGTCCCGATGGTCAAATAGATATAAGCACTACTACTAATCAAGCGGTTGCTGGTAAGCCTAGAAGAAGTATTGTTTTTGGTGAAATTGATTTAAACAATAAGGATGTTGTTTTAAGATTACAACGCGTAAAATTTAAAAATTATGGAGCCTTTTGGCTCATCTCTGCGAATACCGTAGAGAATATCGAACCTCTTTACGAGTTTTATGGTCCCAGAAAACTAGATAGAATGATGCCCGATTGGGCTCGGGTAGAGATACTAGGTATGCCTATTTGGAAACCTGTAGGCACTCTTATTTTAATATTATTATCTTACTTTTTAGGTAAGTGCCTTATATATGTGTTTAGGAAATTATTTTTAAAATCAGATAAAATATGGGTTAATAATATCTCTAACCGCTTATCTAAGCCGGCAGGGATTACTTTTGGGATACTCATTTTTTACATCCTCTTAAATGAATTAATCTCTTTTACAGGTTCTTTTGCAACAACTTTATACGCTATCCTTCTCATTATCGTCATAGGCTCTATTACTTGGTTAATTATGAGACTGATCGACTTTTTAATGGTGCACGTAGCCGAAAACAAAATAGGTGATACCAATCCCGAAGAAAACTCTGAAGCTAGAATGATGCTCACTTATATTTCTGTAGCTAGGAGAATTGTCACTTTTGTGGTTATCATTGTAGGGGCTAGTATCATATTATCACAGTTTAGATCATTAGAAAAATTAGGGATTTCTCTGTTGGCTTCCGCCGGAGTGGCCACCGTTATTTTGGGTATTGCTGCGCAAAGCACTTTAGGGAATATTATAGCGGGAATACAAATTGCAATTACAAGACCTGCAAGAATTGGTGACACCATAATTATTGATGATGATTGGGGTTATGTAGAAGATATTCGGTTTACCTACATGGTGGTAAGAACTTGGGACTTACGCCGACTTATAGTTCCGCTTAAGTTTATCATATCTAATACATTCGAAAATTGGTCTATGACAAGCGCACATCAAATAAGGCCTATTATGCTATATGCAGACTATCGAATTGATGTAGAGAAAGTCAGAAAAAAATTTAAAGAACTCTTAGAGCAAGAAGAAAATTGGGATAAAGATCATCCTCCCGTTGTACAAGTGGTAGACGTAACCGAGAAAGCCATACAAATAAGAGCGCTTTGTAGTTCTAAAGATGCTACCCATACTTGGGATTTGCACTGCGTACTTAGAGAAAAATTAGTGAAATTTATTAGTGAACTAGAAGACGGCATGCACCTATCTAAATCTAGAGTAGTAATTAAAAAATCTCCCGAAAATGAAGAAAAATAATTATTAATCCCCAACTGTTAAATCTTTAAGTTTTTAAACAAAAGTTTATCAATAACTTAACTAGCATCTTAGTTTTTGAATAAAGCTAGTTTATATCTTTACAACAACAAAAAAAAGCTATAAACTTAAAAACTAAAAAGATTATGAAAGTAGGAAAATTGATTGTTGGTTTAGTATCTGGAGCAGTTGCAGGAGCAGCAGCAGGATTATTGTTTGCACCTAAAAAGGGTTCAGAAACACGAAAAGAAATTGCAGACTCTACAAATGATTATGTTAGCGGTGCTAAAAGTAAAGTAGATAGTGTAAAAAATTCTTTAGAGCACAAGCTTGAATCCTTAAAGGCTAAAAAAAATGCTGCAACAGCTAATTACAAAGTAGAAGAAGCTGCTTATAACACCAAAGCAGATTTACACAAAGCTGTAAGCTAATAAAGTCAAAGCATAAAATTAAAGAAAACGCCTAATAAAATTGGCGTTTTTTTTATTTTAAATTGTTTCTACTGTGTTCCATTGCTGCACTACTATCCTTAAAATAACAAGTTTTGAAGCCACGCTTGTTCATTTCTAATAGAATTTGTTTTACCTTCTCTTTTTTTCTTTTTTGAGTTTGTCTAATATAAATCGTGCTTATATTCTGGGGGAAAATCTTAGAAATATCTCTGTAGATATAAGGATCTTGTTGCGAATCATCACCCAGTAAAATAAAATGAAGTTCTGGGTAAAACTCAACAATATGTCTTATTTTAAAAAATTTGTGATTATGGTCTCCTCCGCCAGTACTCAGAAAATCTCGAAGTCCCGATTTTATTTCTTTTAACTTTAAAACAGCTTTAGGGAATTGGTGAATTTCAGTAAACTGAATAATAAAATTGTATAAATTCCATTCGCTACTGCTAACATAAAAAAAGGCATTATTCTTAGACCTTTCTTTTCTCCCCAATTGATTCAGCAACCTATAATGTTCCACCACATTATCAAACACTTTTCTTTTATTGACATTACGCGTTAACATGACATAAAGTTTCTTAAAGATGTTACCAGAATGAGAAACTAAAAAAGTATCATCAATATCAGAAATCACCCCATATTCCCCGGGATAAGGTTTTACAAACTCCCCTACTTCTTCTTGTCTAGATTCATCATCAATAACTTCCACTTTAAAATCATGCCATCCAGGTTCAATATCATCTTCATACGGAATCATCATTCTAAAATGACCATCATCTAAGGTTTTCGTTTTTACCTCTAAGTTTCTAAATTTAAAAACTACACTTGCGTTACTTTCGGTTTTGATTCTAAAAATCCGCAAAACTTGCCAGGCGTGTTTGTACCACTTTTTATCTAGCTTAAAAACATCTGGCGCATCTTTTTCAAAGACATGACCAAAGACCATAATTTTTCTTTCGTTTGCGTAACCTCTATATATTTTTAATGCTAATGCCATAAATTATAAAAACGATAACAGATAATAATTTTAAAAATAAATAAATTAGCTCGCAACAAACAGGTCGTTATGAAAATTTTATTGGTTGTAAATCCTATAAGTGGTGATTCAGATAAAGGTCCTATCTTAGATTTGGTAAAAGAAAGTACTACAAGCAGTCTTGAGATTTTTAAAACTACGGGGGAAGGTGATATAAAAAATATTCAAAACCTTATCACTTCTAATAAATTTGAAAGAATTCTGGTAGCGGGAGGTGATGGTACAATTAAATTAGTTGCCGAAGCCATGAACAAACAAGAATCATTACCCATTGGAATTTTACCAGCGGGTTCTGCTAATGGATTAGCAAATGACCTTGAACTTCCCTTAGAACCAGAAGATTTTATTAAAATAGCATTAGGAGAACACAAAAAATCTATTGATGCAATCAAAATTAATGGTGAGCTTTGCTTACACATAAGTGACCTTGGTCTTAATGCGGAATTGATTCGAGAATATGAACAAGGGAGCTTTAGAGGTAAATTTGGTTATGCCATACAAACCATCCCTACACTTTTTAGTACCGAAGGGCCTTACGATTTTACTATAGAGGTAAATGGCGAAACCCTTAATAAAAAAGGAATTATGTTGGCTATTGCAAACTCTAAAAAATTTGGAACAGGCGCCATTGTAAATGCCGAGGGAAAAATGGACGATGGCATATTCGAACTTCTCTTATTTAAAAAATTAGATGTTATCGAAGTTTTTAAGACCTTAAATAAAGGAGCTAAACTTTCTCCTGAATTCCTAGAGGTTATTCCTACTAAAAAAGCTATTATCAAATCCAATAAGAAGATAGATTTTCAAATAGATGGCGAATACTTAAAAACTTTAAATGAGGTAGAGGCTTTAATTGAACCTCAAGCTTTGACTGTTTTTGTGCGATAAATATTCACGTAAAATTCTTTATAATAATGTTAAGCTTTCTTAAAAAATATGGTAGAAAAAAATATCCTTTTAAATTAGCCTATTAATTTAAAATTACCAACCATGAAAAAAACAAGTTTAATATTATCGGCAATTGCCTTAGTTTTTGCTACTTCTTGTAAGAATGACACTAAAAAAGAAGAACAAAAGACAGAAACTGAAATGACTTCAGAGCCAGAAGAGGTAAAAGAAGAAAAAGAAATTACTTTAAATAAATTAACAGGTTCTCCAGAGTTTGCAGATGCTAGTTTAAAACTTAAATCTCCAACTGAAACTAATCAAGCAAAGAAAGACATTACTTTTGATTTCGAAGTTAAAAATTATGAACTTGGAGTACAAACTCAGCCAGAGCAGCCAAATATGCTAGCTGCTTCAGCTAAAGGACAGCATATTCATTTTATATTAGATAATGAACCTTACTCAGCGCATTACGAACCTAAATTTTCTAAAACATTAGATCAAGGGGACCACGTAATGATTGCTTTTTTATCTAGATCATATCACGAAGCCGTAAAAAATGAAAATTCATTTGTAGTGAAAAAATTCTCTGTTGGAGAGCCTACTGAAGATCAAATGATGGAAGTAGATTTTGAAGCTCCTCATATGTTTTACAGCAGACCAAAAGGAACTTATAAAGGAGAAGATACTAAAAAAGTGATGTTAGACTTTTTCTTAGTAAATACAGATATCGCAGCAGATGGTAATAAAGTAAGAGCTACCATTAACGGACAAGAATTTATGTTAGATGATTGGGTACCTTACGTAATGGAAGGTTTACCTATGGGAGAAAATACAGTTAAGATTGAACTATTAGATGCCGATGGAAATTTAATAGAAGGACCTTTCAATCAAACTACTAGAACTTTTATGTTAGAAGAATAATTATTCTTTAATTATAAAAATTCATTAAGGCTACAATATTCTTGTAGCCTTTTTCTTATAAGAAATATTCACTACATTTATAGCCAACCATAACAACATTTTATGCAACCAGATTCGCTTATAGCTGAATTACAAAACAAAAATCCCAAAGCTTTTGAGCGTATCTATGAGAGGTATTCTGAGAGTTTATTTGGTGTCATTTATAATATTGTAAGAGACCAACATCTAGCTGAAGAAATTTTACAAGATGTTTTTATAAAAATATGGAACAATGCCGAAGCCTATAATGATTCCAAAGGTAGATTCTTTACTTGGGCCTTAAATATTGCAAGAAATGCTTCTATAGATAAAACAAGGTCTAAAGCATTTAAGAACAAAAAGAAAAACTTAACCGCTGATTTTTACGTAGATATATTAGAAGAAAAAAACAGTTTTGCTAATAGTGTCGACGCTATTGGTATTAAAAAATACATCAAGATTTTAAAACCCTATTGTAAACAAATTATAGAGCTTCTTTATTTTAAAGGTTATACTCAAGCAGAAACCGCCGAAGAGCTAGATACTCCTTTAGGAACTATAAAAACTCGCAGTAGAAACTGTATACAATCACTTAGAGATATATTAGTAAAGTAATGAATATACAAGAATACATATCATCAGGAATCTTAGAGCTTTACGTTTGTGGTGCTTTAACAGAAGAAGAATCTAAAGAAGTTAGTAAGGAGCTAAAGAAATATCCAGAAATAGAAAAGGAAGTTGAGCAAATTGAAAATTCGTTAAATCAATTATCAACAGCTGCTGCGCCTTATAATCCTAATCAACTTCTGGCTATTATAAAAAATAAGTTGCATCTAGTCGACAACTCTAAAACGATTCCAATTCGTAAAGAGAAAAAGAAAACCAACATCGTTTTATACATTGGTTGGGCAGCAAGTATCGCATTGCTTATTGGTTTATTTTCAGTATTACAAGATCGCAATCAATTAAGAGAAAACTTAAACGTGGTAAATGCTCAAAAAGCAAAAATGGAGCAACAAATTAATGATGCCTACGCTTCCGCGGAAAAGAAAGAAGAATTACTAGCTATATTTAGAGATAAAAATATTGTAACAGTTCCGCTTGACGGACAAGAAGTTGCACCTGAAGCTTACGCTGCTGTACATTGGGATAAGCAATCTAAAAAAGTTTATATAGATGCTAAAAATCTTCCTACCCCTCCAGAAGGAAAAGAATATCAAGTTTGGTCATTAGCTTTAGATCCTCTAACCCCAACGAGTATTGGTTTGTTATCTAATTTTAGTGAAGATGAAAACAAAGTATTTATGTTAGAGAATATCAACTCTTCTCAAGCATTTGGTATTACATTAGAACCTAAAGGAGGAAGTGAGAGTCCTACCATGGAACAATTATATACTTTAGGTATAGTAAAAACCAGTTAAAATCAGATTATTAATATATTCAAAAGGCCCTTCAATTTCTTGAAGGGCCTTTCTCAACTAACAAAAACACTAATCTAAAATTTCTTATAAATAAAACCTGTATATTTAATTTTACCATAACCTTTAATTACTTCTGTAACAAAAATAGATTCTACACGTCTTACCTATAGAAATCAGATTCAGTATGAGCGACGTCATTCAAATTAAAAACATTAAAAGAGATTTTCAATTAGGTCAAGAAACGGTGAAGGTTTTAAAGGGCATTGATCTCAACATCCGACAAGGAGATTATGTGGCCTTAATGGGACCTTCGGGATCAGGAAAGTCTACGTTGATGAATTTATTAGGTTGCTTAGACACCCCTACTTCTGGTTCTTATATCCTTAGCGGAAAGGATGTCTCCCAGTTAAGTGATGACGAACTGGCTGAAATTCGAAATAAAGAAATCGGTTTTGTTTTCCAAACCTTTAATCTTTTACCGAGAACTACGGCTTTAGACAATGTCGCTTTACCTATGATTTATGCTGGTAAATCTAAAAAGGACAGAGATGCCAGAGCTACAGAAGTTTTAAAAAATGTGGGTTTAGGAGACCGTATGGATCATAAACCCAATCAGCTTTCTGGAGGTCAGCGTCAAAGGGTGGCCGTAGGAAGAGCCTTAGTCAATAAACCTTCTATCATTTTAGCCGATGAACCTACAGGAAATTTAGATTCAAAAACTTCGGTGGAGATTATGAACTTATTTAATGAAATTCATGCTGCTGGAAACACAGTCATACTGGTAACTCACGAAGAAGAAATTGCTGAACACGCCCATAGAGTTATTAGACTGCGTGATGGAATGATTGAAAGTGATCAAAGAAACCGATAAATCATGAATTTTGACAATTTTTCTCCCCTTACTCAAATTCTCCTTGTTTTTGGAGGTCTCGCTTTACTTTTTCTTCTCGTATTAGCGAATAACAAACGTAATAAAGAAAAAAGATCTGGTCGTAATTCTAAAAACTTTAGGCAACGAATAAAAAATCGAAAAGAAGAACTAGATAAGAAGTAGCTATTTCATAACTTGATATCAGCTTACAAGGTAGACTTAAACTACTTATCAACTAAAAGGCAATAGTAACCTATAGGCTTATTAACTTAAGACAAAAGGCTACAAGTCTTGTACTAAATCCAAAATATGTAAACTTGTTTTGTGGTTCCAATACTTTTTTTTTAAAAACGAAATCTTTCAGTTTTTTTTCCTTTTTCCATTTCAGTAAATGGTTTTTAAATACTGTTCTATTTAATTTCTTGTAAAGGCATTCCGTAAAAATAACTATGTTTGTTCTATTCACTGATAACGGAGTAATTTGAAGTACGACATAGTTTTATGGTGCCTCTTTTGTGTGTCTTTTTCTTTATTTGCTCAAAAGAAAGACAGTCTATCTACTATAGGTAGTAGAGATTCTATTCAGCAACAAAAGAGTGCGGTTTTTTATAAAAAACTAGAAACGACTTCTAAACGCAGTATGTTTTCTAAACTGCTGTATCAATTGATGCTAGAGCCAGTAAATCCTGCTGATGAAAAAAAAGCTAACCTGCAAATTGAGCAACAACTCAAGCGTAATTTCCTCAAACATCAAGGAAAGATCATTAGAAAAATAAACATCACCACCTATGACCCCTTTGGTTATAGCGAAAAAGACACCACCGTAAAGCCCACTAAAAGGTTGGATCGCCTTGGAAATTCTCTCCACGCAAAAACTAAAAATTTTACGGTACGCGGTTTAACTCTATTAAAAGAAAATACCCCGCTAGATTCGCTTTTGGTTTTAGAGTCAGAGCGTTTATTGAGAAGAAGAAATTTTATAAGACGAGCGCTTATACAACCCCAGGAAATTACACCTTCCTCCGACTCCATAGATCTTTACATTTATGTGCTAGACAGTTGGAGTTTGGGAGTGGACGGAGATATTTCTGCAAATGATGGAGAAATTAGACTTCGAGAATATAATTTTTTTGGTACGGGTCATCAATATTCCACTGCTTATAAAAAAGACTTTGAAAACAGCGAAAATATAGGGTTTACCTTAGGCTATAAGGTAAGAAACATTTACAATTCTTATATCAATGCAGAAATCTCTAGAGATGTAGAAACCGATCAATCTTACCTCAACATCATTCGGTTAAACCGAAGTTTCTATTCGCCCTATACGCGATGGGCTGGAGAAGTTAGTGTACAGAAAAAGCGTAGCTATGAAGATTTTTATCAGGAAAGTGGTGATAGTATCAATAGAACCCCCATTAAAACCCAAGGACATAATATTTGGGGAGGCTATGCTATCCCTTTAGCCAACCGGACAGAAAAAGGTGATCTTCCGACAAATTTTATCCTAGCGGCAAGATATACCCATACCGAATTTTTAGAAAAACCCAGTAAAAATGTAGATTCTGTTGCCTTTTTCTCCAACCAAAACATAAAATTGGGATCAGCGGGGATTCGGCAAGTTAATTATTTAAGAGATCGTTATATATTTAGAAATGGAGATATTGAGGATATTGGCGTGGGTCACAGCTATTTTCTTCACGCGGGAGTGCAATCTCAAAACGGTGAAAACAATTTATATATAGGTACCGATTTAACCCTTACCAATTATTTTAGCGACTTTGGCTACCTCGCTGCTAACGTGCAATATGGAAGTTACTTTAAAGGTGGTAAAGCCAGTCAATCGCTGGTAAAATTACAAAGTACTTACTTTACTCCTATATTTACTTTAGGAAATTGGTACTTACGTCAATTTGTAAAAACCAATATGACGGTGGGAATTAACCGAAAAGAAATTATTAAAGACCGATTAGATTTAAGCGGGTACAATGGCATTTATGGTTTTGATACTCAGCGCATACGCGGGACTCGAAAATTTGTTTTCAATTTTCAAACACAATCTTATGTTCCCTTTAGTTGGCTAGGTTTCCGTATGAGTCCGTTTATAGCTTTTGATGTAGGGTTTATTGGAGAAGAACCCGATCCCTTCTTTAAAAATGATTCCTATACCCGGGTGGGATTTGGCTTCTTGATAAGCAATGATTATTTTGTATTTGAAAATATAAAATTATCCTTTTCATTTTTCCCCAATATTCCTGGTGAAGGACAAAATATAATGCGTTTTAATGGGAATTATGACAATCTTTTTAGGTTAGATGAATACGATTACCGAGAACCCCACATTTTAGAATTCCGCTAAAAAGCGATAAAAAGCAACTTTATATAATTTCGTTAGCTTTATAAAATCAGTAATATAACTGCTAAAAAAAGAATCCCCTCGGTGGAGGGGATAAACTTTATTATTTCTTAGCTTCTGCAATAGAAACTTTACGGAATTCTTTTAACAATTTTTCAAGTGCTAAAGATGATTTTCTAGCTCTAGTACCAGCTGCTTTATTTCCGCTTTCTAATTGTTGATTAGCATCGTTTTCAAACGCTTCGTAAGTACTTTGGATGTTTTCAATAAGTTCTTTCATAAAATCTCTGTTATAAATTTAAATTAAAAGGCTAAAATAAAATTATTTCTATAAATAACTACCTTAATCTTGGTATACCTGCATGATCTCCTTCCTTAGTGTATAATTTAAGTGCGTGTTGAAGTTATTACTTAACCTATAAAACATACAGTGAAAAGGGAAACCCAAAAAACTTTACCTGCCTAATATTTATTTTTAGAAAGCCTCTTCGACAAGCTTACACTATAATTACATAAAAAACAGCAACTTACCCCTTCTTTTATAAACATTATAAAGTATTTTTTTAGTATCTTACTACCAGATTATCAAAGTTAAAGCCTTTTTTGCTTGAGAATTGAATGGATTTAAAGTTAGGTTTCAGATAAATAGAATACACACTCAAACCACATCGAGTCCACACTCAATACACACTTTTACACAAAAATTGTGCTTACATAATGTAAACAATGAGGTTTTATTCTTAGATATAAATATTTGATTGTTAAATTTAATAAGATATAAATAATGGCTCAATTAGATAAACATAACCGAATCGTGGGCGGATTGGGAAATTTGGTTTTTAGACAAGTCAACGGAAAAACCATTCTACAAGCGAAACCAGGGAAAAACGGAGTAAAGCAAACCAAGCAGACAAAATTATCGGCTTCAGATTTCGGCACCGCTTCTCGGACTACTAAATCTCTAAGTGTAAGTTTACGCAGGCTATTCCTTACCTATTATGACCATCAAATGTTCAATCGCTTTCGGAAAACTGTTTATCAAGCTATGCTAAGCAATACCGAAATTTCTAAAGGAAAAAAAGATTTATGCAAAGGGGATTTCGCTTTATTGGACGGATTTGAATTTAACCTATCGAGTTTATTTACGGAGTATTGCAGACTTATGGTTAATTGTACGCTTACTCCTTCTCAAGAAATTTTGATTGAAACTGGAGACTTGAATCCCAAAACTCAAATTCACTGGCTTTCTCCCGATCATCGTGCTGAGATATGTTATTTGGTGAGTACTTATGAACAAAACACCTATAAGCCTTTACACGAAGAAGTATTTAAAATTAACGTCACTTTCTTTGATGATCCATTAATATCGCAAACTTTTACTACTCTTCCACTTACATCGCCTTGCCTAGTTATCGTTTCCTCTTGTATTCATTACTATAAAGAAGATGTTCTCATGGGTAGTATTTCTCTCAATGATAAAAAATTACATCCAGCTAAAATTGAAAAAGTATTTCGGGTGGAATAAATTATTTAAATCGAAGAAGTTTTAGATAAAGTTTTGGAGTCAAAAGATTGAAAGAGTTTTATTCTTTACGTAAAATCTTTTCCATCTTTCGGCCTCGAGCCAATTCGTCTACTAATTTATCTAGAAAACGCACTTGCTGTGTTAATGGCTCTTCAATTTCTTCTATGCGATAACCACAAATCACGCCTTTGATAAGAGGAGCGTTTTCATTTAACTGAGTCAGCTTTCTATTTCTATATTGTAATAATTGGAGATTAAAAAATTTCAGCTAGATTAAAAATATAGTCAAATCAGTATCTCTTGGTGGAATCGCAAAAAAAACCTCGGTATCGCTTACCGAGGTATTTTTATACAGTGTAGTACTTTTTTAATTTTTTACTTTTCGAATACCCAAGCAAGCAGCTACCGCTACTCCAATGTAAACGAATATATCAATGGGTGCTGCGGGTACATCTTCTACATTCGTGTCAGGGAAACCAAAAGCATCATCTATTCCTTGAGCACTTATATATGAAGTACTTAGTATAATAAGACTTAAAATGAATAACTGTCTATATTTTTTTTTCATTACTATGAATTTATTTTTTTATTAATTTAGTTTGATAAGTTTCTCCAGACGACTTCCTTATTTTTATTATATATACCCCACTTGCTAAATGGTCCACATTTAAAACGAAATGGTTTTGTGTACCGATTCTAGTGTTGACTACCTCTTTTCCTAATACATTCCACACTTCTAACCTTGAGTTGGTATAAGAATCATTGGGTAACTGGACCATCACTTGAGATTGTACAGGATTAGGATAAATCATAGGTGAGTTATTATCTAATCGAGCAGAATCCAAATTAGCTGAAGATATTTTCAAAGAAAAACGATAGTCTGAAGATGAGTTGGTATCATTAGAATTAATTTGAAAAACATAATCCTGATTTAATAAAGTCTCGGTATTTAAATAATGATCCACTATAAATATATCTTGATCTGTCAAGCCTTCAGTTGTTAAAGAGAAACTATAGGTAGAGGCTCTCCAATTATTGGTGAAAATCGGAATCAATTCCGTCTGTTCAGGCAGGGTTCTTTCCTCTATACTTAGTAATTGATTGTTAGAAAGTAATGCCAAGTTCTCATCTAAATTACCCATTTTAGCAGCATCATATAGATCTATATTGTTATTGGCCCCCTCAGAAAACCGAATCCCAATCCCGTCAATCACTTCACTTTGATTATTTAATAATTGTAATTTCAAATGATTAGCTATAGAGCTGTTAGATGAATTTCTAGGAACTGTAGTGATGGTTTTTACATTTTCTAGGATAGAAATACTAGGTGTAGCAGATAAAGCTTCTAAGAAAAATGCCTGTCCTGGTTCTATAATTTGATTCATAGATGAGCTTTGAACATTGCTTCCGTCACTTAAATCTATGGTAACAAATCCCCCTCTAGAATTAATCATAGGATCCCACGCATAGTAAAAATTAGTACTGTAATTTGTACTATTAGCTTGGGTTAATATTGAAATATCTATCCTCGACTGGAAAGGATTTCCTATAAAGCTAAAATGCTTCCCTCCTGTTGTTGCTGTAATTGGATTATAAGTAGTCGCGCCATAAAACAAACTCCCTTCTGTGATTAGGGTAGTACTGCTTGAAGATGTATTATTGGTTAAATCTACATTTCTATCTCCACGTATCATTAAGCGATATGGTTCTCCAGCCGTAAGGGTGTTCACATTGGTGTTGCTGATAGCTTGCCAGCCATTATTAAAATAAAACATAGAAGCATTTCCTGTAAGGGTTGCATCAAAACCATTAGCTCCACTAGTAGACCCTGTAATGTGGGTACCTATTCCTGAAGTATTTAAACCTTCATTTTGCCAATTATCATAAATAGTAGAGGTGGTGTTTAAGGAACTTGTCACCATTCTAAAGGCTCTTTTGTTTGGGTAATATTTTTCTGATACCACACTTCCTATTCCTGTAATATTTCCTGAAAATTCACCAAAATAGCTATCTCCTAACTGATTGCTTTTAAAAGTGATTATTCCGTTATTAACGAGATCTTGAGTAAGGCTTAAAGAAGCTTGTGCATCTACCTCCAGTCTTGAAGTCGAAGTTTCTAGAGTTAAATTGGTAATGATGATATTCTCAGATATAATAGGCTTTAAACTGTTAGAAGCACCTAAAGATGGAATAATAACATTCGAGGAAGTAGGTGTCGTATTTTCGCTCCAGTTTGCTGGGTTTTCAAAATCGTTATTCAAATTTTCAGCTAACCAGATACAAGAAGGTGTTTCGTTTTCGAACCTTAAGAAAGGAAAACCATCATTCACGTTTGTATTTATCGCCCAAGCTGCATCTGCAAGCAAAAAATCCCAGTCAGTTTCTAAATACGTAGTCGCTAATTTTAGCTCTTCCGCTGTTTTGCCAGCCCCCCCCTGAGAAGTGGTAGTATTTGCAGTATTACTATTCCAAAAACTATTGATTACGTTTGTATAGCTATTATCTCCATTCTCTCCTATGAATGCATCTCCGTTGGTGACATTAGCAGTAGTATAAGAGTTAGTAATTTGATTACTTGAAAGAATATCTCCTGCAAAACCTCCTAATTGTGAGGAACCTGTCTGACTTACATTTCCTTTTGCATACGCATTTTCAATAGTAGCTTGGCCTCTCATTCTTCCCACAAATGCCCCTACACCTTGATTCCAAGCATTTTCAGCTGCAGACACATTACCTAAGGCCACACAATTTTTGAGTATTGCTGTACCTTCTACTTGACCTACGAAACCTCCCACTCTTCCTTGGTAGCTATTGGTTGCATCTATATTTACATTGGCATAACAGTTGGTATATGAACCAGCCTCATTGATATGGCCTATAAAACCTCCTATACTTCTATTTTCTCCTGTAACGGTTCCATAGGTATGGCAATTAGAAATTATAACATTTACAACGCTCCCCGTAGAACCTGCTAAACCTCCTGCGTTTGACCACTTATTACCTCCGCTAGTTGCTCTTGGAAGTTTTGAAGTTACATTTACAGTCGTATTACAATTTGTAACGTGGGTACTTCCCCTTAATTGTCCTACCAACCCTCCTACTTGTCGGTAGCCTTCAACATCACCAGAAGTAGTACAATTGTTTATAGTGGTATTCATATCGGTAATACCCGCTAAAATTCCTACATAGTCTCCTTCTTCACCATTCGTTGTATGGCTCATTTTAAAATCAGCATTTATAAGGTGGACATCTGTCACCAACGCATTTCCTGTTAAGACCCCAAAGAATCCTGTAAAATCTACATCCTGACGATCAAAGGATAAATTAGAGATATTAAACGACCCTCCGTCATAACTTCCTGAAAAGCCTGTTGCTGAATTACCAATAGGTGTCCATCCGCGCCCAGCATCCCAACTACTACTAGAAGAAGCGTTAATATTTGCTGTTTGTTGAAATTGCTTATCCCAGCTAGAAGAATTCTGAGATATCCAATAAAGTTCTGAAAGGTTAGAAATTAAATAAGGTGAGCTAGTGCTTCCATTTCCTGTAGGCTGAATAGCTGTTTGTGCTACCGCAAAATAGGGAATACTCATACACAACCAACATAAAATAGTTAAATAGGTAAAATGTGCTTTCATAAGATTAATTAGTTTTTAGCAAACCTATTTAACCTCGTCATGTTTAGCAAAAATCGAGCATAGACAAACTATAGACATCTACAGGTAACCCTTAAAAATGAACAAGTTAGAAGCCTATTACTTTTATATTATATGATGATAAAATAGAGTGATACGATACAGTATAGAAAAGAAGTCTTTATTAGATTCTAAAAAAAAGAAAAAAATCAATAGATTAAAAAAGCGTTATTATATCATTTTTTTTAACCGCTATCATGGTAAATAATAGTCTTACCCCCAAGTATCGAAAAAAATTTTACTTGTTGATAAATTGAGTTAAAATGAAGTAAAATGAAAAATTTTATAAGTAATAAACAAGTTGTACTTATTAAAAAATTAATCAAAACTGAAAAGCAAGAAGGGATATATAGTTACTATAAATCCTCAATAAAACGAGTAAAGTCCGTTTCTTTTTCTAAGTTAAATTTCTTTTTAAGTCGATACTTTCTAGAAATCACACTTTCATGGGTTACTCCTAAGACTTTTGCTATTTCTTTATTTGACAAGCGCATTTTAATCAAAGCACAAAAATCGATTTGAGTACTTGTAATGCGAGGTACACGAGTCTTAAGTTGACTAATAAAATGGGGGTTAATACTTAAAAACTTTTCTTTAATCACATCCCAATATTCATCTCCTCGGGTGATTTCCTTAAGTTGTTGTTGTATTTTTTGTTGGGTTGTATCATCCAACTTATCTAATATAGCGCTATACTTTTGTTGAATTTTAGATTGTTCAGCGGTTAAGGCTAGCATTTCTGCCTTTTGCTTTTCAATTTTTTTTCTTTTCAACTGATTTATTTCTTTTTCTTGCTGGAGCTTTTCTGCGAGCAGCTGTTGTTCTCGTTTAAAAGCTTTAATTTTTTCAACTTTTAGTTGATGGTTTTTTATACTTCTTTTATAGCCTAAAAAACTTAATATAATTAACGAACTCAAACCTCCAAAAGTCAACCAAAATTTTACATTACTACTCATGAGTTGTTGCTCTAATTGCATATTTTTATTTATGTGAGCTTTATTCTCATATTCTAATTCCAGTTGTTTTTCCACCAAGCCATCATTCATACGTTGCAAGGAATCTTGCAGTTCGATGGTTCTTAGCAATAACTCATCATAGGATTTTTTATCATTTTCTTTTAAATACTCCTTCGCTTTTTTATAAAATTCAAGTTGTGCAAGAATCCCAAACTGAGAATCTTCTTTTGTATTTTCATAGGCCAACATTTTCAACACCAATTGTTCTGCTTTTTCATGTTGCCCTAAATTTTCTAACAGGGAAAGATAATTATAGGCTATCGTATACAAACGCTCATTATTAATTTTTAAAGATTTTTCGAAAACTTTTTGGTAGATTGCAACGGCCTCTACAAAATTTTCGTTTTTCTCTAATATTAAAGCTTTTAATTCTTTAGAATAACTTATGATATTAGGATCTCCGTATTCTTGGATTTTAGGTCTCGTTACTCCAATTAAACTATCTGCTCGACTTAATTGTTGAGCACCTATATAAGAGTTGCTTAAATTAAGGGCGGTTAAATAATAGGTATCCATTAAACCAACCGTTTTAATTTTCGGCAATAAGTCTTCATACATTTCAATAGCTATTTTGTAATTCTCTACGTTCATGTACAAATTTGCTAGGTTATGGTATTCTATATAAATGGTATCATTGGTCAAATTATTTTTTTCAATAATTTCTATAGCCATCTTTTGATATTCTATGGCTAAAGGATAATTTTGAAGCCGTGCATAACATGTCGATTTTAAACCATAGAGTAACTGAAGTGCCTTCTGATTATTTTGACGCCTAGCTATTCCAATTCCCTTGTCGATCCAATAAAATGCTCTTTTATAATCTCCCTTCTTCTTTAAAACTACCCCTAGATTATTAATCATTCGGGGATAAATGAGCTTAGTAGTATCTAATAAACTTATGTTTTTTTCAAAATAATATACGGCCGAGTCTTGTTTTCCAACGGTAGTAAAGTAGCTTCCTTTAATATTATAATTATTAGCCTTTAAGCTATCTGGCCAAGAAAGGTTAGTGTTTTTGATGAGACTATCTACCGTTATTTTAGCTTGACGAGGATGAGCAAATACTTTTTTAAAAGTGTTTAATTGAATATTAAATACATGGTCTGCTTCACTTTTGCTAAGTTGTTGACAAAAAAGTAACTGTTGAGATAAAAAAAAAAGTACTGGGAGTAAAGATTTCATAACTTTGAAAAAAAAATGCAAAAATACATTTTTATTCCATTTTAAGAAAAATTAAAAACAAAAGCCCTTCCTTCTTTCCTATCAAAAAAATAAAAGAACTCATAGGTCTCCGCTATGTTAGGATTATTTAAAGTATGGCAAATATTCACGAAGCTTCCTCTTCTTTTACTCATTCACTTTGCTATTGCTTAAGTATTCATGAATCCCTAAAAGTCGATTTTCATTGCTAAAAAGAAGCAAACCCGCCCGACCGGTACGGGCAGGAATCAAGACTGACTAAAAATGTATAAAAAAATACTACGGAAACCACAGCCACAAATGAAAAGAACTCAACCACCTTACCATGCGGTCTATTAAAATGACAGACATAAAATAACCTGTCATATTGAGCGTAGCGCAGTGAAGTCGAAATATCTTTTCATTAAAAACTCTAACTCCTATTTAAGCAGATTTCTCAGTCCTTCGTCCATCGAAATGACAAAAAGAAACTGTCATCTAGAACAAAACGCAGTGAAGTGAAAGATCTTTTCTTCAATTAATGAATAAGATACATAGAAATAAGTTTTTACTCATTCACTTTGCTATTGCTTAAGTATTTGTGAGTTTCCAAAAGTCGATTTGTTTTAATTACATAAAAGACAAAAATCGAGAAGGCTTTATTAGTTTCTTTAAATGCATATTTACACTCTTGAATCCTCTTTCCATATTATAAGAGCGCTTATGACCGTTTAATTCAAGTACAATTTTTTAAAATAGGATGATTGCTAATTTCCATGATTTTTTTCAAAAGGGATAAATACCCAATATTGGGGATGGTTTAAGAAGGTAAAAAGTGCTTACTTTATTATAGATAATCTACTAATAATCAAAACACTGGAGTCATGAAAAAATTTGCTTTAGTTCTCACCGTTTTAAGTTTAAGCTTTTTTAAGATACAAGCACAGCGTCAGCTTATCCTTGAAGAACCGGAACAGCTGGTTAGTGCTGGGGCTTATAACAAAATGATCTCTCAAAATTTTAGTTATTTGCTATTGAGTGAAAACAGTCCGCAACAAGGAATTAGTGCTACCCTTAACGACAAAGGCAGCAATCTAAAAATTAACGGACTCTTATACAATGGAGCTTCAGGAGTATTGACTATGGAAGCAGATCTGACAAGTACAAATGGGGTCTATTTTTTTGATGAGGAAGAAGGCGGACAACAAGCAAAAATATCTTTCAATTACTACCGTTCTTTGTTGTTCTTATCTGGATATTCAAAACCTGATTATTTAAAGACCACCACCAATCGACTGGCAATCCTTGAAGCTATTCTTGAAGCTAAAAACAAACATGACAAGTATTACGAATTACTTACAGACCCTAAAATAACAAGTACCAATTTTAGTGGACTGGAAAAAGACATTGACACCTCACACATTCAAATATATGAGAAACTAAAAGCAATAACAGCCCTCTATATTAACGATCAGGAAGCTAAAGGCTTTGATGCATTACCCTCACGTGAAGTTGATACTAAAGAGCTAAAACTTACAAAAACTGAAACTTTCTCCTTGGAAGAAGTAGCAAAAACCCACACGATAACTACAACTCAATATAACATCGGTAAGTTACTTTCAGTCTATAAAGCAAATGAAACCTACATCCTAAATAAACTTGAAGAGGAACTTATAGATTTGGAGTTAAAAGCAGCTGAATCCCAGTGGAATTCCAAACACAATACATTTTTTGGGGTAACCCCTTTCTATAAAAGAGAAAGCTTTAGGAGCTTTAGCCTTGATCCCAGTCAATCTTTCTCTAACATGTTCTCTGATACCAAAGGAGACTTATACGGGATCACCTTCTCCCTCAATTACAATTACGAACGTAAAAAGAAATATGGATTTAAATTCTTTCCGCATCGCTTTTTTATAAAAGCATCTACTTCAGCAGGCAGGGCTTCAAACATCTCCAGTTTTTCAAACAGTACTTTAAATTTTACCCAATCCTTAGGAACCGACGTTAACGGAAACCCTATCATTTTCACAAAAGATGACGCTGCCTTTATAGGAGACGCTAGTTACGAGTATGGGACGTCTAATAGCGTTAAATTAGAAACCTATTACTATCCGTTCAATATTCCGGTAGGTTTGTTTGGTATCATAAGTTATGAGTACATCAATTTTAGTAGACAAAAAAATGTAAAAGATAAAGAGCTTTCTCCTATGCGTTTAGGGGTTTTGTTCAACTTAAAAAATAAAGAAAAAGATAAACCATTAGTTACTATTCAGACATTTTTAGATCGCACTGACCTCAGCCTTAGTCCAAATGGTAGAGATAATGACTTGCGTTTTGGTTTAGGCGTAGGATTGCCTATCAATCTTAAATAAATCTGATAAACAGGATTCAAGTCTTCTTTGCTTGATTCTTAGAAATGCATCAGGCATTTATCACAACGGCAGCTTATTATTCTAGAGGTTTAGTCTTATGAGTTGTTATGTTTTTAAAAAATGAATCCTCAAAACTAAACTCCCTACACCACTAGCAGCTATCAACCACCTCCTTCCCTATTCTTCAAGTTTTAATAGTGCTTTATAAGGATTTCCTGTTAACCCTATTAGTTGAGCAAATGCGGGTTCGGTTTTATGCCGCTATGCTTAAGCTCCATAATTTTATTTCGAAACTCAATACCCTTTTCGTTTAAAATCTCTTTTTCAATCAGCATATGACGATACGCATTTTGCTTTTCGGTTGGAATATTTTGCCCAAAAATCTCAAACAAAAAATTATCAGTTTTGAATTCGTAACAAATTGTCTATAACCCATACTTGTTTTTTTTCGTCCTTTTTTTGATATACAGATATGGGGTGTTAATACCCTGATAAACCAGGTTGTTTAGCCAAATTTAACAAAGCTTGCAGGGAAATTTATGAATAAAAACAGTATTTGTCTCCGACGATTAAGAAAAAAAGGGAGGAATATATGAGCAAGAAACTGGCCTTGATAGCGGTAGCTAACAAGCTTTTAAAACAAGTCTTCGCCATAGCTAAATCTGAGACGATGAAAACTATGTATCTATTCTAGCAATAGGATAGATCAAGAAGGAGGTATAGGTGTACAGTTAAAATCTGTTTGCAAAGATTTTGACACAGGTAATGTATGTCTCAAATTTAATGTAGAGGCAGCGTTGGATTTTACCTCAGTTCTTTGTTGTGATGCGTATTTTTAGTGCACTATAATTTGTATGTCATTAATTTTCCGTTTCCAAAGCTTGCTATTTTGCCAGTACCTTTCTCGTAATAATTCAAGTATTCTGCCAGTTTCTTTTCGTCACGATTTGTCAGTTGTATCGCTTTCATAACTAAGAGATCACTATATTTTTTCGTTGGGGTTTCTAAATCAGCTTTTAAATCAATTATCTCATATTGCCAAGATTTATCATTATTTTTCCATTTATAACCAACCTTTAATTCTCTGGGCATTATTAAGTTTTCAGTTGCTGACTTAGCGTCAAAATACATCACATTTCCATTAACTAATCGATACAAAGTTTCAGTCTTTTTGCCAGATGAGTTTTTTATTTGGCGAACCGAATAATCATTTCCGTTTTTCGTTTCTATACGATTTAAATCTTTGTGATATACAAATAAATCAACATCTGCGTATTTGTATTTTGCATTAACGCCAGAAATTGGATAATATGAATTGGCATCTATATTGTCAATAGATTTTTTAGTTCCACATCCAATTAAAATAGAGGATATTATTAAGATTAATGTTCTTCTCATAGTTTGGTTTATATGCATTACAACGTGTTTGTATATGGTTTGTTGCGTGGTTTAGCACGTAATTTAGCAAATAAAAACCGAATAGAAAATCCGCGAGGATTTTCGTAAGTAGGCTTGCACTAGCAATTAATTTTATACGTTGTTGCCACACGTTTTTTTATTATTTCTATAATTAGAGTTTTCAATTTTTAATCATTATTTGGTCTTTCAGGAATGTAAACAAAATCAATTTCGATATCATTTCCATAAGTAACTATCATAGAACATAGAACAGAGACACTTTTTCCATCGTTCATAGCGGGCGTCATTATCGGCATTTTTCTAAGCACTCTCAAAAGTTCAGCTTGAATGGTTACTTCCGCATCTCTGACTTTCATTCCCGTTAAATTTCCGTTTTCAGTGATTATAAAAAAGGCTTCAACCTTTTTTGGTTCTGAAAGATTCAAATCTTTAGACACACTTAAGTTAAACTCTCGCTTAATAAATGCCGATACTTTATTATTAAAACATTCTCTTGTTTCTTTTATTGACATTTCTTCACAGCCATTATATACTGGGGCAATTTCTACATCTTTTAATACTATACTATTGTCAGTAGTATAGTTAGCTAAACCGTCATCGTGAGATACAATGCTGCATAAACTTAATAAAGCCTGTTCCTCTACTTTGGTCATATTTCCTTGTGCCATCACTTGTTCCTGAACAACATTTATTTTCGTTATTAAATCACTATCTGTGTTTTTTGCCGAGTTGGATTCTTCTTTACAGGAAAAGCATAATAGAACAATAAAAATGGTAGAAACGACCATTAAATTTTGTGATTTAAATTTTGTTTTACGATTAAGTTTGTATTTCATAAGGTTTGATTTTTTGCTTGTTGCCAACGGTTGTGTATATGGCTCGTAGCGTGTAAATTAAACAATTATTTTCGGATTGAGCACAAGCCAGATTTTTAAATTTTACTATTTATCTTTTTTATTGGAAATCGTCAAATTTAAAATTTGGCGACTTTCCAAATATGCCTTAGCTTTGAATAAGCAACTGATTAGCTATGAGCTATATACGTCTTAAGTTTGATTCTTATTAAATTTAAACTATAAATCAGAAAGAACAAAGAGAGGATTAAGGTTATGATATACGGTGAAGCGTTAGACTTCGACAACATTGAAAATCCCCTCTCTTTTCTACACAGATTTCGTACAGTTCTATGAGGCTTTTAGACCTCGATTTTAAGTCGTTGAAACTCGCGTAGGTTGTCCTTTCAAAAAACATTTTCTTATGAATAAAGATATTAAATATTTTGGAATAGACATTAGCCATTTAGTTTTTGATGTTACGGATTCTGAAGGGAATTATTACCAATTTAAAAACAGCATTTCTGGCTTTAGAA